>ENA-USUG01005791-USUG01005791.1-human-gut-metagenome-genome-assembly--contig:-NODE-5791-length-13665-cov-5.729246_pt1 | contig 13665 bp, 7 predicted proteins | sample MGYA00250059_ERZ773394 | MGnify/ENA primary metagenome ERZ773394 (study PRJEB29103, sample SAMN06111957) | human gut metagenome | biome: human gut; feature: ankylosing spondylitis patient; material... | reverse complement strand
GCACCACATGCACAGGCAGTCCACCTGGTAGGCGATTTCAACGGCTGGAACCCGGAAGCCAATCCTATGACCAAAGTAGGACAATCCGGTATCTGGGAGTATTTTAATGCAGGTATGCAGGTAGGAGAGCTTTATAAATTCGCCATTACCACCGATACAGGAAAGATCCTTTACAAAGCTGATCCATTTGCCTTCAGCGCAGAATACCGTCCGGGTACTGCTTCCGTTACCGCAGATATCAGCGGATTTTCCTGGAATGACAGTGACTGGATCTCAAAGCGTTCCCAGGCAGATATGACCAAACAGCCCATCAGCATTTATGAAGTCCACTTAGGTTCCTGGAAGAAGAAAGACCGGGAAGAAAAAGACGGATATTATACCTATGTGGAAGCGGCTCATGAGCTGGCTGCCTATGTAAAAGAAATGGGATATACTCATGTAGAACTTATGGGTATTGCGGAGCATCCATATGACGGCTCCTGGGGATATCAGGTGACCGGTTATTTTGCCCCTACATCCCGTTACGGAAGTCCAAAAGACTTCATGTATTTTGTAAATTATTTACATAAAAATGGCATCGGCGTTATCCTTGACTGGGTTCCGGCCCATTTCCCGAAAGATGCCCATGGACTGGCTGATTTTGACGGACATCCTCTTTTTGAATACGAGGATCCACGCAAAGGCGAGCACCCGGACTGGGGCACAAAAGTCTTTGATTACGGCAAAAATGAAGTAAAAGACTTCCTTATCAGCAACGCTCTCTACTGGGTAGAAGAATACCATGTAGACGGCCTGCGTGTAGACGCTGTTGCTTCTATGCTGTATCTGGACTACGGCCGGGAACCGGGCCAGTGGGTGCCAAATAAAAACGGCGGAAACCAGAACTTGGAAGCCATTGAATTCTTCAAACACTTAAATACCGTTGTCCAGGGCCGCAACCACGGTGTTGCCATGATCGCAGAAGAGTCTACTGCATGGCCGAAAGTCACCGACCACCCGGAAAATGACGGACTTGGCTTTACCTTTAAATGGAACATGGGCTGGATGCATGATTTCCTGGAATACATGAAATTGGACCCGTATTTCCGCAAATTTAACCACAACAAGATGACCTTCGGCATGACCTACGCCACCAGTGAGAATTTCATCCTGGTGCTGTCCCACGACGAAGTGGTTCATTTGAAATGCTCTATGATCAACAAAATGCCCGGCATCTATGAGGACAAGTTCGCCAATTTAAAAGTGGGCTACACCTTTATGATGGGACATCCGGGCAAGAAACTATTGTTTATGGGACAGGATTTCGGACAGTTCCACGAATGGGACGAGAAAGTGGCTCTGGACTGGTATTTAGCTGACGAGCCGCTGCACAAAGACCTTCAGGACTACTGCCGTGACCTGCTCCATCTGTACAAAAAATACCCTGCTTGTTACAGCCAGGACTATGATTGGAAGGGATTCCAGTGGATCAACGCCAATGACGCAGACCGCAGCATTTTCAGCTTCGTCCGTTATTCCGCCACCGGCAGACAAAATCTGTTATTTGTCTGCAACTTCACCCCTGTTTCCCGCCCAGATTACCGGGTCGGTGTTCCGAAATCCGGCAATTACACCCTGATCCTGGATGAAACACACGGTTCTTATAAGACCGGCGATCAGAAGATCGTATTTAAAGCGAAAAAGAGCGAATGTGACGGCCAGCCATACTCCATCGCTTACCCGCTTCCGGCCTATGGAACCGCGATCTTCAGGTTCTAAAAGGAGGATAAACTACCATGCAGACAATCCTTGTTTGCGATGACGATAAACAGATCGTCGAGGCCATTGATATTTACCTGACCGGCGAAGGTTTTCAGGTGATCAAGGCTTATGATGGCTATGAAGCACTGGAATTACTGGAAAATAACAGCGTGGATCTGATGATCGTGGATGTGATGATGCCGGGCTTAGACGGCATCCGCACCACGTTGAAGGTAAGGGAGACCAGCAGTATCCCCATCATCATTCTCTCTGCAAAATCAGAGGACGCTGACAAGATCCTTGGCTTAAATATCGGCGCTGACGATTACATCACCAAGCCATTTAACCCACTGGAATTAGTGGCCCGTGTCAAATCCCACATGCGCCGCTACACCCAGCTTGGCAATTTAAGCCAGCAGTCCACCGACACTATTTACCGCTGCGGCGGCCTTCAGATCAACGATGATACCAAGGAAGTGTACGTGGATGACGAACAGATCAAGCTGACTCCCATTGAATACAACATCCTGCTGCTTCTGGTGAAGAATGCCGGAAAAGTGTTCTCCATCGATGAGATCTATGAGCAGATCTGGAATGAGGAGGCCATCGGCGCCGACAACACCGTAGCAGTACATATCCGGCACATCCGTGAAAAGATCGAGATCAACCCGCGGGAGCCACGGTACTTAAAAGTTGTCTGGGGTGTCGGCTATAAGATTGAAAAGCAGTAGGTGTCACCTATGAAAGAACAGAATGGCAAACGAAATGCCTGGCCTATGGCCTTAAAAAAGCAGACTGCGTTTATGATCCACCTGCTGTTCCTGGTCCTGTTCCTCGTTGGTTCCATTTTCGTCTATTTCAACGAGAACTACGGGCGGGGGCTTAACTGGGTCCGGGAGGAAAATTACGCAGATACCTATTCCTGCACCAGCCAGCTGGAATCAGATGTGGAAAATATCTTCAAATACGTCAGCTACAAAAACCTTCTGGAAAAAAACGGGGAGATCAACTACCAGACTGACATGGTCTGCGTTACCTTCAGCTCCGGCCGCACGGTAATCTACACACTGGATGAGATGATCCGATACGCAAAAAGCCTGGGCTACTATCTGACCGATTCCTATGAGGTGGCAGGAGGTCCGCCTGTGGCGGACAATTCCGATGATGATGATGATCTGCCGTTGATCGAATGGAAGGCTTACGACCCCAACGAGGTTTATTCAGAACCCGGGGATCAGTACGCTTCGCTGAAAGATCTGTCCGTACAGGTTCTGGAGGTTCTGGGGGATTACTATCAGATCCGCAACAACTACATCAACCAGCCCTCCAACCTGCATTTCAGAGTCTCTTACCGGAATCAGTCCGGACAGGAAAATGTCTACACGAACTCAAACGACATGACCACAGAGCAGATCCGTTCCTTTGGACGTTACCTCTATATTTCCGGTGAATCCATCCTGATGGACACCAACTTAAAATACGTCCCGGAAAACATCACCTCCCAGCTGGAGACTTATAATCTTTACGGCAATAATGATTATTACATTGTTTTAGGACTGGATACCAGCTATCCATATACGGATCCTTACTCCACTGCCCATAATCAGTATGAGAAGATCCGTCTGGACTATATCTCCGGTATGGCACTGTTCACTCTTGGTGGAATCGGCGCCATCATCACGCTGGTCATCATGATCATCCTGACCGGACACTGTGACGAATCTCCCAAAAAGATCCAGCTTCGCCGTTTTGATCAGATTCCTCTTGGGGTTTTCCTTGGCTTATTGGCAGTTTCTCTGGCCGCAGCACACTATCTGACCCGTCAGTACGGCGAATTTTATTTGAATTTCCTGATCAGTGAACAGTATTGGGACTACAGCAGCCGCTGGATAGAAATGACCGTTTCCTATGGCATTACACTTCCTGCACTTTTAAGCCTTATCCGCTGCTATAAAGCTGGTGTCATCTGGAAAAACAGTCTGACCTGCCGTATCCTGGACAAGTGCCTGACAGCGTTGACAAACTGCTCCTTTCCGGTCCGTTTATCTCTTTGCTTCGCCGGATATCTGACCGTGGATGGCGTGCTTTTCGCCTGCTTTGCTTATTTTTTCTTAAAACAGGACTCTTTAAGTTTTTCCTATCTGTATCTGGTTCCTGCTGTGATCTTTATCGGTTTTCAGATATGGATCTTCCTGCTTCTATTCCGGAATCAGGTAGAATATGAGAAGATCACCCATGGTATTTTCCAGATGGCTGATGGTGATACGGAATATAAGATTGATTCTGACGGTTTTTCCGGCAAAGGCGAAACGGTTGCCAAAGCCCTGAATAACATCGGTGACGGCATGGAAACTGCCTTGAAAGAACAGGTCAAAAGTGAACGCTTAAAGGCTGACCTGATCACCAATGTATCCCATGATATTAAGACGCCTCTCACGTCTATTATCAACTATGTGGATTTATTAAAACGAGAAAAGATCCAGGACGAGAAGATCGCCCGGTATTTAGATATCTTAGACCAGAAATCCCAGCGGTTAAAGACGCTGACGGAGGATCTGGTAGAAGCCTCCAAGGCCAGCTCCGGCAACTTAAAGCTGGAAATCGCCAAGATCGATCTGGTGGAGATGATCCAGCAGACCAATGGAGAATTCGAAGAAAAATACCAGATCCGACATCTGGATCTGGTATCTTCTCTTCCGAATGAATGCCTTCTGATCGCTGTAGACGGACGCCGTCTGTGGCGGGTTTTGGAAAACCTTTACAATAATGCATTCAAATATGCCATGGAGAACAGCCGCATCTATGTGGATGTGACCTCCTCCGATGGATTTGCTTATTTTACGATCAAAAATGTCTCTGCCAATCCGTTAAATATCCATGCGGATGAACTGACAGAGCGATTCGTCCGGGGCGATGTTGCCAGAACCACCGAAGGAAGTGGTCTGGGACTTTCCATCGCCAAGGACTTAACCCAGCTTCAAGGCGGAACCTTCAAGCTTTACATCGATGGCGATCTCTTCAAGGCACAGGTAGGATTCCCACTCTGTAACCTAGAAGAACCGGAGCATTTAGAAGATTCTCCAGCCACAGATGAAGTTGTTTCTCCACCAGGAGCTTAAAGAACGGTGAACCACCTTTCCGTTACTGGAGGACGCATCGATCACGGTGCCTCCTCCGGCAACGATACCTACATGTCCGCTTACAACGATAATATCTCCAGCCTGAAGGCTGTTAAAATTCGTGATCTTCGTGTATTTTCCAATACTTCTCCAGCCGGAGGATGTGGTATAACTCTGTTTTACTCCCGCTTTATTCAGACACCAGTATACAAAACCGGAACAGTCAAAGCTGTTCGGACCTTTGGCGCCCCATACATACGGACTTCCCAGCTTGGAGCTTGCGATAGATAAGAGTCCGCTGACACCACTGCCTCCAACACTTCCTTTGGAACCGCCGGAAGAACTGGAATTACTCTTACCGGAAGATCCGGAAGAAGAACTGGAAGATCCAGTAGATTTCTTTACATCATTGCTGGTCAGCTTCGCCATAGTCATCCGTCCTACAGAACCATCACTTGCCAGGCCATTGTTGCTCTGGAAGCTCTTGACCGCGCTTTCCGTCTTATCACCAAAATATCCCGTTACATTGGAAGAAGATAAATATCCATACTTACTGAGCAGGTTCTGGACCTGTTTGACGCTGTCGCCCTGATCACCAAGAACAAGACCGTTGGCCACGGCTCCCGGATCATTTAATGCGGCTCTGGTGGACGGTCCTAAGTAACCATCGACAACCAGGTCATTACGAGACTGGAACTGCTTTAATGCCACAGAGGTATCATTTCCATAGGTTCCGTCTGGTTCTGTTGTCAGATAGCCTAACTCTTTCAACCGTTTCTGAGCGGCTTCTACCACTTCACTCTTATCTCCGTAAACCAATAAGTTTGGTTTCACATCTTCACTATATAATAAGTTCACGGTACGGCGGCCTACCTTGCCATCCTGATCCAGACCATTGACCTGCTGCATCTTCTTAACCGCTTCTTCCGTTTTCTCACCGAAATTACCGGTCACCAGATCTGCCGTAGCCAGATAACCCAATTCATATAAACGTTTCTGGATACGCTCGATATCGGAGCCCTGGTCGCCATTCTGCGCTGCATAATACTTGGCGTTGGGATCCATAATCGCATCCCAGGTAGCCGGGCCTACGATTCCGTCCTGATTCAGTTTATTCTGCCGCTGGAAGGTTTTCACTGCTTCCTGGGTCACATTTCCAAAATATTCCGTCGGCTCATCGTTATCCATAAAGCCTAACTCCATCAACCGGGCCTGCAGCTCTGAGATCTTCTCATGTTCCACACCCAGCCGCAGATACTCCGGTGCAGGCTCTGTCTCCGGAACCGGAAGATCCTTTAAACGCTCATAATCCGGTCCATCCGGCGTTAACTGCTCCATGCCGTCCACCACCGCCTGACCTTCACTTTCTGTCTGGATGGACACTTTTACCGGCTCGTTAGAATTCGACGCCGGGGTTTTGCCACAACCGGACAGAAGCATCGCCACTGCAAGTGTAGCTGCCGCGGTTCTGTATATCTTATGTTTCATTCACCCATTTCTCCTTTTTTTGCCTCATATCGTAACGATCCCGTATCTTCATCATTACGCCATGCTCTGGTCAAATCCTGTCTATTGTAACATATTTTTAATATATTTAAAAGGCAGGAGGAGCGGTTCATAGATTTTTCATGAAATCGTCAGGTTTCCAACATGCGCAGGGGATTTTCATTTGCAAATCGTTTGCTCATTCCCCAAGCTCAATCAGCTGTCCCTGTACTACAAAACGTGCGTCAGCTGTCTCATAGGAGCAGGTTGACAACGTCATCAGCGGTGCATCCACTGCTTCTATAAACAACGGTGTCAGACAGGAGGTTTTATTCCACCGGCTTACACAGGCTTCTTTATCCTCTTCCGATGAAAATTCGGTCCGATAGAAGTCCGAGGCATCCGTTGTAACCTGCCCACGCAGGATCTCCAGTCGGTATTTTTTCTCCTCTGTCAGATAAAAGAAATAACTGTGTTCCCTGTAATATTCCTGGCTTTTGTATTTCATAAGCCCGGCAAACATACTTCCATTTTTCATATGATGACCATACAGGATCTGGTTGGTAAGGGACGACATCTCCCGGTTTCTGCAATCCATAAAGATGGAACCGGAGGCATTCTCCTTCTGATCCGGCATACGGGTGAGGTAAAATTCGTTGTCCTTCCCCTGCACCACCGGATAATTTATCTTTGTATCTTCTCCATAAATCCATCCCACAATATCCGGATTGAGCGCTTTTAACACCTGAAAATCTACTGTAATCGGGCAGATTTCTGACACCATCTGCCCCTGTTCTTGATTCGAGGGTTCCTTGCGGCTCTCAGAAGCAGCTATCTGCACAGAATCCCGGCTAATCTCCTCATAGACTCCATCTGCCTCCTGATATGGAATCAATGTTTTTACAAGCATCGTAAGAAAACCGACAAACACGATCACACATAGCAGAAGAAGACCTGTAAGTATTCTCTTTTGTCTCATCTCTATTTCCTATCGTTATGTATCATAATTTTTTTGTTTCCTGCATAAGCCGCCGAAGGTTCCTGTTCTTAATTTCTTGTACAAACCGCTGCAATCACTTATTCTTTGCGTCTGCGGATGAGATATAAAAGCATCAGAATCGCCGCAAAGGAAAGGATCGTACCTGCCAGATAGATTCCGGGCTTCGCCATATCTCCGGTTTTCGGCAACACCAGGATCGGAATATTTTCCTCTGGTTTTGTCTCGACCAGTCCTGTTGTCTCCAATTCCTCCTGATTTTTCGGATCATCCCTGACTGTTTCCGGCTTCGGTTTTTTATTAGAAGAAGACGGCCGATCCGGCTTGTCTTCCATTCTTGCAAATTTCATCTCCAATTCTACATTCAGGTAATCCTGATCCCCAATCCGTGCCGGCACCTGAACCAGAGAAGGTGTACTGGTATATGTATAAATGTCATATCGAAAAGACTGCTCCTGCACTACAAGGTAGATTCCCTGCTCCAGATTGGTAAACATCACAATACCGGATGCATTGCTGGTTCCTATTATTTCCCGGAATGCCTTTTTTCGGATATATTCGCTAAGCTCCCTCGATGTCTTTTCCTGCTCCTTGGCATCACTGAAATCAAGTTTCCCTGTAAAATCAGCAAAATTCGGTTTCAGTACCCATCTGTCGGTCTCCCAGTCTGCGATATGGTAAAGAAGAAACTTGACATTTTCTATTCCGACTCTGTTGCCTTTCTTATCCTCAACCTTCACATCGATCTGGATCGTTCCCCGTTCAGCAGGAGATGCATAAGCGGAAATCGTTCTATGAAAGCACAGGCATGACAACATCAGGACGAATGTGCCAAAACACCGAAGCTTCCTTCTCCACTTATTCCTCATGACCATTCTCCTTTGCTTTCTTTTTCTCTTTTACCCAGCGCACAATCCGGATCGTAGTTACAACCAGCCATACCAGAAGAATCGCCCCGACACCCAACATCAACATCTTCTGGGTCAACGGTACCTGCGGTTTAATCTCCAACTCTTCCGCCACCTCTACCGCTTCCTCATAAGGGATGCGGGAACCGCGGACCAGAAGGCGGTGTGTATTGATGGCATAGGGAGTACAGGTAACCATGGTCACCTGGTCGGCTCCCTCTGTAATCGCAAGAGCCTGTGTCTCCGTTGGAAGCACTGTCAGTATCTGATCCACCTGATAGGCCAGGGTCCGGTTCAGCACCTTGATATAAAATACATCTCCATTTTCAATCTGGTCCAGATCCGTGAATAATCTGGCGCTTGGAAGTCCCCGATGACCGGATATCACCGCATGGGTGCTTTCGCCACCTACCGGAAGGGAAGTCTGTTCCAGATGACCGACTCCGCTCTGAAGAACCGCCTCGGATGTACCATGATAAATAGGAAGGAGTACCTTGATCTTAGGAATCTCCACATATCCCATTACGCCGTTTCCACCCATGTTGAGCAGCGACTCATACTCTGTATTTTCCTGCTTGATTCCGGCTTCAAAAGGATCTTCCAGAGAAGTTGTTCCCAGAAGCCGCTGATTATATGCCTGTGCCTCCGCAAACATTCGGTTTTCCTCTTCCTCTGTGGTATGGGACACTTGCTGCTGATAATCACTGACCACCGCTGTGCCATGGATCTGGTTCAGGTAGTTGCTGACGGATGGGTACAATAATACAGAGAAACCAATAAAATAGCCGACTGTCCTGATTACTTTTCCTACAATTTTTTTCATTTTATTCCCTTCTCTCTATTATTGTAATAAGGATGCCGGGAAAGAGTAAAACTCTCCCCCGGATCATCCGTTTAATCGTTACTGTCCACACAAGTGTGCCAAGCAACGTCTAATCCATTCGGATTATTCAGAACGTTTGCGTTTCTTGCTTACCAGGCTGCTTACCAGCATCAGACCGATAATTGCCGCACCTGCGATGGTAAACACAACAGTACCCATACCACCGGTGCTCGGAAGAACGGAGCCAGCCTTGTTCAGTACCGGAATTTCTGCCAGATTTGCACCTGTAGGTACAGTAACCGTTATACCATTTGTTTCACCTGGCATCGTGTAGGTTACATCATATCTGTTAAGCTTTGTTGTATCTGTAGTATCATATACCAGATTACCAATCTCAACCTTGATATCACCTACCAGCTTGTTGAAACCTGCCGGAGCTTTGGTCTCGGCCAGGTAGTAGGTGCCTTCCTTTAAGCCTTTGATCGTAACTTTACCAGTGGCATCTGTTTCGATAAATTCAACACCCGCTCCATCATCTTTTGCCTGGCAATAAACCTTATCCGCACCTGCTACCTCTACCAGTTTGATTTCTGTAGTATGCTCTGCATCAGCATATAATTTAAACTGTGCGTCTGCCAGTGGATTTCTATTTGTAGCTTCATCATCAGCACCATCCTTCAGGCTGTACTTGAAGATACCAAATTCAAAGGTGTATACCTTTGCCTCAACGTCTTCAGACTTACCGGTTCCTGTATTACTCGGATCGTTGCTGTATTCTACTTTTACTTTGTTCGTATTTGGATCGATACCCACTGCCGCATTTTTGTTCAGAGTTGCAGTATAAACAACCGTAATCTCTTCTCCGACATGATCCTTAAAAGAATCAAGGAAATTATTAAATGTTACTGTTAATGTATGCGTTCCATCATCATTTGTTTTATAATCAAGTGCATATGTACTATTGCCTGAACGGCTCGCTTTAAGTGTTGTATTTCCAACTTTAACAGACACTACATTTTTTAAATCAAGTCCCTTTGATAATGTATCCTCAAATTTGAATGTATATGTCTTATATCCGCTCATATCCGGAACCTTTGATTTCAGCTGATATGTAACGATATCGCCAATAGCGGCATTGGATGCCGTCTTTTCATCCGTTGCTCCATATGGCGCAATATTATCCTCTTCATCAATCGGATCATCCAATTCCATATGATGACTGCCGTCCCAGGAACCATCTACAATCGCACCTACAGAAGTCCCTCCAGATGTAGTTGTTGTTGGAATAATCTTTTTTTCTACGGTCGGGTACTCACTCTTTAAATTTACAGATACTTCTGTTTTTCCATCCACGTCCTGCAGAATTGCCGGAGATTTATGCTCATCTTTTAAGGTAGCTGCACCTGCCGGGAAGATTAAGTAGTAACCAGCCGGAAGATCCATTGTGGTTTTATCTGCTGTCGCTGCAACAGAATTATCAGCCGTTACATTATTCTCAGAGATCCACTTCCACATATCCGCTGCGAACTGAGATAATGCCTCTTTATTCGCCTCTCCTGCTAATCCTGCCACATAATTATATGCTGCTTCGGATAACGCATCACCGGTTTTTCCCTCGCCCACTTTTCCTGCTTGTGTAAAAAATCCCTCATATTTGGAAATCAATGTGTATGCAACTGCCTTCTTGCCATCTACTATCTGCTCGGTTCTGTCAAACAGCTTATAGGCTGTTACGTTACCACCCTTGTCTTTGGTTCCAGTCACTGTCAATGTTGATGCAAGGGCTGTCATATTCATACCCAGTACCAGGATCATGGCAAATACGGCTGCCATGATTCTTGAAAATAACTTTCTCGTTTTCATATTCTTCCTCTTTCCTGTACCTTTTTCTTTGTTTTTTGATGTTTACCTTCTGCGGTCTGCATCCGGCGCGCGTACCGACCTCCGGCGGTATCTCCACTTTTTCACACTGCACCATCCTCCTCTCTCTTTCTTCCGGTTCGCCCTGTCCAGAATGTAACGGTCAGAATCACTGCCCCCAATAAAAGGTTGATATAAGCTCCGCGTCCGCCGGTATCCGGCAGTACGCGGTGATGGCTGTTTGTAATGGTGATGGTGAATTCATCACCGTAGGTAATGTTTGTGAGGTATCCGGGTACTTCCGCCTCTGTCACATAGTACGTGTAATAATATGTATTTGTTGTTTCAGTTCCGTCTTCTTGCTGTATGGTTTCCGACTTATAGGCCGGCAGCTCCTTCCAGACTGTCTGCCAGGTATTCTTCGAAGCATCCTCCGGTGTCCAGGTAAATGGATTGTATCCGCTTACCGCCTCGTTATGCTCTCCGCTTCCATCCGTCCATTTTCTCCAGAGTGTGAGATGGATGGAATTCGGTCTTAACTTGTCCAGATTGAAGAAATCTTTCCATACCTTGTTAATCGTGATGTGCAGGAACTCATCACAAGGATCCTGCATTTGGGACGGCGGAGGCGTGATTCCTTCCCAGGATGTTTCCGTCGGAACATCATTCATGAGAACCGCCTTGGCATCGGATACATAAGCTTCCAATTTTACTGACGTATCTTCCGCCTTCAGATCTGCGTCTTTCAGATTCTCATATTTTTCCACCTTGTTCATATGAAGGATGGTATAGATATTGAATGCATCTGCCGAAGCCGCCGGTGTAAACTCTGGTGCTTCATCCAGACGCCCGTTTCCACCAGTTCCCTGAATCAGCGAACCTATACCGGAAAGGCCGTTTTCCAGCTTCCGGTAAACCCGGTACCGGTTTGCATTGCCTTCGATATTCTTTTTCGTGTTAAATTCGTAAACACTGCTTAAATCACTGACACCACTGAATGGTCCTACTTTTCCGGCTGTACCGCGGATCGCATCACAACGGAACATGTCATTTTCCAGCAGCATGCCTTCGTCATTGTAGCCCACGAAACCACCGCTTAAGCCTTTATCGCCTGTTCCGTCCGAAATGTTGCCGGAACCGCCTCCGTAGACATCATATCCGTCGGAAATTCCGTATGTCTTGCAGCCCTTAATCTTCGTCCGATTTGCTTTGATGAGCTCAATGTTAATATTCTGCTTGCTGTCATCATCGAGGATTCCCTGATCATTACACGGAAGTGCGATTTTGGAATCACCGATGGTAATGATGGCCAGATCCGTCTGCTGGTTATTTTCCGCTGATTTTTTAGAAAGGCCAACCGAAATATCCAGCCCCAGCAGGTTCACATGCAGAAGATTTCCGTCATACAGGGCATCTACCTCGATGTTACCCAGCTTGATCTTCAGCACATCTAACTTCTGCAATTTGTCCAGATATAGTGCCTTAATCAGTTCATTCAAAAACTGCAGTACTACATTCACCAGGGTGGAATCAAGCTTGATATCTGCCAGATATTTATAACTTGTTCGACCGGCAAAACCACCGGCGATCTGGCTGCTGGCAACCTGCTTTATACCATAGGACTCTGTCTCCGAATCACCGGCTGTGCTGTCGCTTACCTTTGCCAGGTTTGCATATCCGATAAAGCCTCCGGCAATCGCTTCCTGGCCATTCTGGCTCTGTACCGTATAGCCGCCGGGGATACCCGTCACACTGCTTCTTTCGATATGAGAGCCGAACACGTTGAGGACTCCCAGTGAGCCGCCCAGAAGCTGCGATGTCTTGTCGCCAAGAACGTTGAACTTTTTCACCTGAACCGCACCGCTCTTGCCGCTGTAGCCGACAAAACCACCGGTACTGTTGGGAGCTGTTACATGGCGAAGCGCCGTCACATGGCTGTCTTTTACGGAACCATTCATCAGGCCTCCTCCAAAACCGCCGGCACATCCACTATAGGTAAGTTCTTCATTCTGTCCATATTCTTTGGCTGTATTGGCAGATACCGTAAGACCCGCGTCAGCACTTCCGCTTACCTCGCCAAAGTACACATAGGGCCGGAATGCATCCAGAACATTGACACTTCCAAGCTGGAGAACCTTGTCTAAAAGCCCGGTTTCCCCATTTCCGGAGACATCCGCCACTGCTGAGACATCCGCGATACCGAAGCATCCTCCGGCATATTCACCGCCTGTGACGGAACGGATTCCTTTTGCATAAACCCCGGATTTGTCCTCGTCTTTTTTACCCAGCACAGTTCCGGAGATACTTCCTGCAAAACCGCCTGCCGCTTTCGCATAGGACGTATTCACGCTATTCTTGTCCAGATACATGCCGTTTACGATGATACCCCAGTCATCCCAGGATTGCACTCCGGCATACCGGATGGTAGATACCGTTGCATTTAACAGAGTTACCAATTGTTCCGGTGTACTCAACAGTTTCTTTAATATTCCATTTAAAAGCCCCTGACTTGTGGAGGTATCCAGTGCCACCGCACTTCCCGGATCCACTCTGCCTGCATAGCCGCCGACGTAAGAGGTTCCCGACACTTCCCTGAGTTTTGTGATGCTGCAGGAAGTAGTTTCATCTCCCCAGATCTGGCCACCCACCATCCGGCCCACATAGCCGCCGGCATACTGTTGCAACTCTTGCAGATACAGTAGGACCAAGGTCACGACCGATTGCTGTTGCACC
>ENA-USUG01005778-USUG01005778.1-human-gut-metagenome-genome-assembly--contig:-NODE-5778-length-13691-cov-6.592258_pt1 | contig 13691 bp, 9 predicted proteins | sample MGYA00250059_ERZ773394 | MGnify/ENA primary metagenome ERZ773394 (study PRJEB29103, sample SAMN06111957) | human gut metagenome | biome: human gut; feature: ankylosing spondylitis patient; material... | reverse complement strand
CGAGTCTGGTCTACTGCCTCGGAGATAAAGTTTGCAGGGAACTGCTGCTCAAATAATTCTTTGTTTTCAAATGGATAGTGGTGCTGTGCGAAAGGCATTGCTCCTGAGTCGAACCAGCAGTCGATAACTTCCGGTACACGGTGCATTTCTCCGCCACACTCCGGACACTTCAGTGTGATCTCGTCGATGTATGGACGATGAAGTTCTACTGTCTTTGCTTTCTCGTCGCCGCTCATCTCGAATAATTCCTGACGGCTTCCGATGGAATGCATATGTCCGCAGTCGCACTGCCAGATGTTCAGTGGTGTTCCCCAGTAACGGTTACGGCTGATACCCCAGTCCTGAACGTTTTCCAGCCAGTCACCGAAACGTCCCTTACCGATGCTTTCCGGAATCCAGTTGATTGTGTTGTTATTTCTGATCAGGTCATCTTTGACTGCTGTCATCTTGATGAACCAGGATTCTCTTGCATAGTAGATCAGTGGTGTGTCACATCTCCAGCAGTGTGGATATTCATGCTCGAACTTCGGAGCATCGAAAAGTTTGCCTTCTTTGTCCAGGTCTGTGAGAACCATCGGGTCTGCTTTCTTTACGAAAACGCCTGCGTATGGAGTTTCTTTTGTCAGGTTACCCTGTCCGTCTACGAACTGTACGAATGGAAGGTCGTAGTTACGTCCGATTCTGCTGTCGTCTTCACCGAATGCAGGTGCGATATGAACGATACCGGTACCATCGCTCATAGTAACGTAGGTGTCACATGTTACGAAATGAGCTTTCTTTTTCTGTTTTGCTGCTGCCTCTCCTGCACATGCGAAAAGCGGCTCATACTCTTTGTATTCCAGATCTGTTCCTTTGTAGGTTTCCAGAACTTCATATGCTTTTTCGCCTTCTTCTTTGGCAAGTTTGCCAAGGACTTTGTCCAGAAGTGCTTCCGCCATGTAGTATGTGTATCCGTCTGCTGCTTTTACTTTACAGTAAGTCTCATCCGGGTTTACGCAGAGTGCAACGTTGGACGGAAGGGTCCATGGTGTTGTTGTCCATGCAAGGAAGTATGCGTCTTCACCGATAACTTTGAATCTTACAACTGCGGAACGCTCTTTGACAGTTTTGTATCCCTGGGATACTTCCTGTGCGGAAAGCGGAGTACCACAACGCGGACAGTAAGGAACGATTTTGAAACCTTTGTAAAGAAGTTTCTTGTTCCAGATTTCTTTCAGTGCCCACCATTCGGATTCAATATAGTCATCATAGTAAGTTACATATGGATGTTCCATGTCAGCCCAGAAACCAACAGTAGATGAGAAATCCTCCCACATTCCTTTGTATTTCCAGACACTTTCTTTACACTGTTTGATGAATGGCTCCATACCGTATTCTTCGATCTGTTCCTTGCCATCCAGTCCCAGTTTCTTCTCTACTTCCAGTTCTACCGGAAGACCATGAGTATCCCATCCTGCTTTACGCGGAACCATGTAGCCTTTCATTGTACGGTATCTCGGGATCATATCCTTGATTACACGTGTAAGTACATGACCGATGTGCGGTTTACCGTTTGCAGTTGGCGGTCCATCGTAGAAAGTATAGGTTTCTCCCTCTTTTCTGTTCTCCATACTTTTCTCAAAGATATGGTTTTCTTTCCAGAATTCTTCTACTTTTTTCTCACGGTCTACAAAATTTAAGTTCGTATCAACTTTCTGGTACACAGTAATTTACCTCCTGTTTTTATTATTTGTATCGGACACCGAAACGATGTCTCATAAGAACGCAAAAAAACTTTAGTCTTTTTTGTTTTATAGGAAAAAGACGATTCAGATCTGCCTGTTTCTGCTGCTGACTGACTGCTCATCTTTATCCCATAAAACAAAAAAATCGCCCTTTTTGTAAAAGGACGAAGGTTTCTTTACGTTCGTTATACCACCAGTTACATTGTACGGGCATCTTCTGCCGATACATGATCCGATAACGGCGGAATCACCGCCAGTTCTTATCTGCTGCTGATCTTTTCGAGTCTGTATGTTTCAGGCTTATGAATATCCGCTGCCTTGGGAACTGAAACTCCGGAGTGATCTTCGGCTGTATTTACTCGCACCGGGCTTGCACCCTCCCCGGCTCGCTGAAGTTTTCTGATACAGTTTACTGTCTCCATCAACGTTTTTGTGGTTATTTTATGGTTACTGATTACAGTGTAAACAATAACTGATTTATTATACTATGCGGATTCATTATAAGGTCTTGAATTTCCCTGTGTCAAGTGTTTTTTCGGAATATATTTTACACAACCCATGAATTTGATGATATAATATCTCTTTGAGTTTCACAGATAATACAGACAGAATTTCTGTGTATGTTAAAATAAAAGAGAAACCATACTAAGAATCAGGTCAGATAGAAATATCTTTTGTTCCTGATGCCATATTGATAACATTCCCTGAAAATAATGATACATTATTTCCGGGAATTACTGTAGAAACGAAAAGTAAGATTAAAAAGGTAAAAAGGTAAGATCAAATGTTGAAAAAAAACTTTCATATTATAAGGAAGCGATTCCTCTCAGGGATTCTCTGTGCAGGGCTGATTTTGTCCCAGAGTACAGCGGCTTATGCAACAGATTCTACTGCTGTCGTAACTGCCACTCCTGCTGTCGCTCACTCCGAAACTTATTCTCAGGCTGCTGACACTGACCTGGTCAAAGGATGGCCGGAAGGGCCGAAGATTGAGGGACAGTCTGCGGTTCTTATGGATGCTGTTACGGATACCATTCTTTATTCCAAGAACGCAGATGATAGGCTTTACCCTGCAAGCATTACAAAGATTATGACTGCTTTTCTGGCATGTGAGTATCTTGATATGAAGGATACTATTACCATGTCCGAGGCAGCCGCTTATGGCATTGAAGCAGGAAGTTCCAGTATCTATGCAGAAACCGGGGAAGTCTTTACGGTTGAGCAGGCTCTGATGGCTCTGATGCTGGAATCTGCCAATGAAATGGCTCTGGCCATTGCAGAAAAAACCAGCGGTTCTGTAAAGAAATTTGTGGAACTGATGAATCAGCGTGCAGCCCAGCTCGGATGTGAGAATACACATTTCAACAATCCGAACGGACTCCCGGATGAAACACATTATACCACAGCAAACGATATGATAAAAATTGCCAAGGCAGCCTGGTACAATCCGCTTTTCCGTAAATTCGTCACCACACAGGTATACGAAATCCCGCCGACCAACAAACAGCCGGAAACCCGTTATCTGCTGAATCATCACAAAATGATGTCAGGACAGTCTTACGCCTATGACGGTGTCCTTGGCGGAAAAACCGGTTACACCAATGATGCCGGCTGTACCCTTGTAACTTATGCAAAAAGAGGTAATTCCGTTCTGGTCGCAGTCGTATTAAACTCAATCAACGGTGCTTTCCCGGACACTACTTCTCTGCTGGATTACGGATTCGATCATTTCCAGAGAGTTGACCTGAATGTAGATCTGGATCCTGTACCAACCCGTTTTCTTCCGAGTGAAAAATATCTGCTGAAAAACAACGGCAATACTTATCCGTTTTATTACATTCGCCACGTTTACGTGACAGTTCCCACAGACACAGATGTCAGCCAGCTTACCACAGACACAGATGTCAGCCAGCTTACCAAAAAACAATGGGTACTTGCCAATTCCGTAGGTCCAAAGCGAATAAAGAGCAAGTATTATCTGAATGACCATATGGTTGGCTATGGCATGCAATATGAAAAGGAGATCCTTTCAGATCTCCTTCTCAGCACTTCTTTTTAGTTGTCTTTTATGACGGAGGAGTTCCTTTCTTTCACGGAGCTCCTCCGTTTCTTCTGTATCAGTAAAACGCAGGGTTTTGATTGCAAAATATTTCTCTTCATCTGTTTTCCGGATACGGATCTTGCCACGGATCACGCCGTGTTCCTCGCAGGTGGAAACACTGTAATAAACTTTTGGATTGTTCATGAACCAGCGGATCTTGCGCTTTGCGGGTTTATGACAGATCGGACATCTGGTGCTTGTCACTTCTCTGTCTTTCATGATTTTTTCTCTTACAGCAAACTCTCTGGAAACATATTTATCGTAATCCGGATAGGAAATGTGAATCTCATCTTTTTTCTTCTTTGGATTCTGATATACATCCAGAGACGGGTGATTGACGATGATCACATTGTTCAGTTTCTTCAGAACTTCCGCTGTATAGTATGCGTCTGCCAGTGCTCTGTGAAATCCATATTTCTTCTCAATCTGTAATTCATCAATCGCATGTTCCAGTGCGCATCTTCGGATTCCGTCATCATAGGTGATACTGTAGAGTTTCTGTACATCATAGTAGGTGACAGGTCCGGGCAGCATGTCCAGCATTCCGTAGAATTTCATGTTTCGCTGTAACTCCATCACATCCTGATTTCCCCAGGTAAAAAAATACCAGTCCGTACCGCACCATTCCAGAAATTCTCTGGCAGCCTGTTCAAAGGATACTCCGTCCATAAGGTCTTTGTAGTCCACATGGATCACTTCATGAATACTGTCATGTATCCAGTTATAGACCTGCGGTCTGATCAGTCTGTGAAAACTGTCCGTTATTTCTTTTTTCGTATTTACTTTCACAGCCCCGATTTCGATAATCTCGAATGGAAGTTTCTCATTGCGGGTTTTCTTTCCGCCGGGGTTCTGGTTCCATTCTAAGTCAAAGACAATATAGTTCATTCGTCCGTTCCTTTTTACATTACTTGATGATTGTCTGCCCTATAGTATAACAGAGTAATAATTTACTGTAAACAAAAAGAATGTTACTGTCCATACGCAGTAACATTCTCCTGTTTTCTTATTTCACAATCTTCAGTTCATATTCTCTGGTTCCCAGACCGATCTTCTCGCCCTGTTCCAGAGTTGCTTTCCACTCTATATTCGGGTTGGAATCTTTGAAGTGGTCGTGGTGGCAGTGCCAGTCTTCTTTTGCAAGATGTTCACCGAGCTGACTGTTCTCGATTGGTTTTGCCTTCAGACAGGCATCTGCGCATGCCTGATCCAGAGCAATCGGGTCAAAACTTGCGAACATTCCGATATCCGGAAGAATCGGTGCATCATTTTCTCCATGACAGTCACAGTTCGGGCTGATATCCTGTACCAGAGAAATGTGGAAGCATGGGCGGCCATGACAGACTGCCTGTGCATACTCTGCCATCTTACGGTCCAGAAGTTCGTTTGCACTGCTGTTTGGATTGTATACGGCATCGAAACTGCAGGCTCCGATGCAGCGGCCGCAGCCTTTACATTTATCATAATCAATGACTGCTTTTTTGTCCGGATATGTAATTGCATCGCTGCCGCATTCTTTTGCACAGCGACGGCATCCACGGCAGAGTTCTTCGTTTACCGCCGGTTTTCCGCTTGCATGCTGTTTCATTTTTCCGGCACGGCTTCCGCATCCCATTCCGATGTTCTTGATCGCACCACCGAATCCGGTTGCTTCATGTCCTTTGAAATGACTTAAACTGATGAAAATATCTGCATCCATGATTGCATGTCCGATCAGGGCTGTCTCGCAGTATTCACCATTGACAACAGGAACTTCTACTTCATCTGTTCCGCGTAAACCATCTCCGATGATGATCTGGCATCCTGTGGAAATCGGGTTGAAACCATTCAGGTTTGCACAGTCCAGATGCTCCAGTGCATTCTTTCTGCTTCCCGGATATAAAGTATTGCAGTCTGTCAGGAACGGAAGTCCTCCCTGCTCCTTACAGAGATCAGCAACTGCCTTTGCGTAGTTCGGACGCAGGAAAGCCATGTTTCCGAGTTCTCCGAAATGCATTTTGATCGCTACAAATTTGCCTTCCATATCAATGTTTTTGATTCCGGCTGCAATACAGAGTTTTTTCAACTTATCAAGCTGGCTGGTACCTACCGGACAGCGGAAATCTGTAAAATAAACTGTTGATTTTTCCATTTATAATTTTCCTCCTGATTTTGTTATTTTAGTGTAATTATAAAACGTACCAGCTGTATTTTAAAGTACTTTTTATGTTCACTGGCTATTGTTTTTAATCTGTTTATAGTAAAATATTCTTATAAAAATTTTATACACTTTTATAAGGAGGACACATATGAAAAACAAAAAGTTAAAAGCATTGTCTGTACTGCTCTCTTTATGTCTGTCAGGCACACTACCTGCCGGAGCAGCAGATTTCTCAGACGGTGCTGCGAAAGAAGGAACAATAATTGAAAATACAGAACCGCCAGGGAATGTATTTGGCGCTGATACGTCAGAAGAATTTCTGGTCGCTATACAGCTACATGGCACGGAGCTGCAAGGGCATTGAGATGATGATCAATCTGATCAATGTTGCTTATTGTGCGATGAAGTTATTGCCATATCAAGATGAAAGCTTTTCTGATTTCCGAGATAAAAGCGTGCAGAATTTCCGTTTTGCATTAAGCGAGGGTATACGCCAACAGGTATTTTTTGCCACTTTGGTGCAAAATATCGAAACCCAAATAAAATCATCATCAATAATAAATGCCTTAAAACAGGCGATTGTTAAGCAGGAGCATTATTTATAAAGTGGTAAAGTGGTGGTTTATCAGGTTTTGAACAGGAAAAGTCCCCCACCGGTGCCCTATCAGGCATCCGGTGAGGAACTTTTCTTATTTTTTATATAGTTCTCTGCAATTATTTCAGGATCATCATAGAATATGGAGCCAATGTCAGCCTCTGACCGTCAAAGCTGCTTGTCTCATCTGTTGCAGACTGATATACACTCTGTGTAAATTCACCATAATTCGGATCTGCAGCGATTTCCTGTGTTTGCTCTTCTCCTGTCAGATTAATAACCACCAGCACACGCTCATCCTCTGTCATACGAATATAAGAAATCAGCTCCTGTGTACCTAAATCATATTCATCAATATCACCATTCATCAAAGCCGGAATATCTTTTCTTGTTTTTATTACTTCTTTATAATGTGACAGCATTGATTCCGGGTCATCCTTCTGCACTTCTACCGATGCATTTCCTCCAAGACTGTAATGTACGGTATCATAATTTGCCAGACCATCTTTCGGCATTCCACCTTCAAAAGGATTCTCAAACCATGCCATACATTCACGAATGCTGGAATCCGGTTTCGCGCCATTCATTCCAATCTCTTCTCCATAATACAGGAATGGTTTACCTGGAAGTGTAAGCAGAAGATCTGCCGCTACTTTTGCATGACTTTCCGCTTTTTCCGCATCATCTTGCGGCACCGGATTTCCATTCGGATCCAGAAGAACAGGCGCGGTCAGAATGTCATCAGTGCTCTCATCAAATTTATACCTCAAAAGACTTATAAGACGATTCTGATCATGGTTGGTAATAAATGGGCAGTCAATGAACTCATAATTTGAACCCTCGCCCAGCTTGTCATAATAGCTGATCAGTCCCTTTACGATATCAAGATCATTCGTATCACTCAAACGGTTTGTCTCTGAAGCCTGTTCCGGATCATAAGCAGTTGTTTCATTAGAAACTGCCTCGTAAATTTTTCCTGAAAGATTGAAATCAAACACGCTGTGCAATCCACCGTCTGTAAGGAACGGAACTACATTATCTACATTTTTCTCCCATACTTCGCCTACCAGATAAGCATCCGGATGTTCTGTTTCCAGAGATGCACGGAAGTCTTTCCAGTAATCCATATTTTTCTCGAAAGTATAATCCGAATAAATATTGGAATAATAATCACCGTAAATATGGCGTGCTGCATCCAGTCGGAAACCATCCACCCCAGCATCCATCCAAAAATCAGCTACATCTTTCATTTCTTCCCGAAGTGCTTCACTCTCATAATTCAAATCAGGCATTCCTGCTGAAAAAATACCAATATAATCATAGCCTGAAACAACGCTGTCCTTATCCGAGATTACTCCCCACTCTTTCATCTTTTCTGCTGTTTCATCTGTATTTCTCCATACAGTGTTTTCCGGTCCGGTTGTTCCATTATCATAGAGAGGATACTGTGGTTCATATCCATCCATACTTCCATGTTCCTCTAAATAAGCCTCTTCCTCCTGATGAATTTCATCTGCTGTTTTATCTACAAAATTAGAATCTGCCGGAACAAATGTGAAATAGTCCCAATATGGATTGGCACTGCCATCCTCAAGAGTCGGCCCTTTGAGTGCTTCCTGGAACCAGACATTAGACCAACTGCAGTGATTTACTACCAGATCCATAATAACCTCGATACCATATTCATGACAGGTTGCCAGCATACTCTGAAAGTCTTCCATGGTTCCATAATCGCTATTTACTTCATAATAATTTCGCACATCATATCCGTGCTGACTTCCTGAATCAGTAATCGGCATCAGCCAAATTCCTGTAATTCCTAAATCTGCCAGATACGGTATCTGCTCTTCTATCCCCTTAAAATCTCCGATATGATCTCCATTTGAATCACGGAATGCACGTACAAAAATTTCATAATATACATCCCCTTCCTGTTCATCAATCACCCCATCTTTTGCAGTAAATGGCTGTGATTCTTCTGCAAATACAGTCACCTGACCACCAAGTGTCATAATTGCAGCAAGCCCTACAGATAAAATACGTTTTTTCCACTTCCTTTTTTTGTACATATTCTTTTCCTCCTTGTTTAGCTTACATATTTAAAACAATATTTTTATTAAGCTCTATGGAAGGTATTCTATCTGAAAACTTTTCTATTGTCGATGTTGTTTTTTTACACGCCAAGAGATCTTTATTGGTATATATTGCTATATTTCAAATAAATATTATAGTTTTATTTGTACATTATGTGCACATTCAAACATTTTGCTACAAAAAAACGACATGGCTGCTACTAATTTAATCCGCTTTGTGGAATCCGAAAACCAATTACAGTTTTCGTATACGGCGTACTCTCAATAAGAATTTCTACCTGTCCATGAAAGTACAGCTGCATCCGGCGAAATACATTAATCAGTCCAATTCCCGTTGTCTGAATCTCATCCGATACACTCTGAGCCATAGTCCGCAGCTCCCTAACCTTTTCTTCTGTCATTCCCGGCCCGTCATCTTCCACATAAATAAGTACACTTTCTCCCTCTTTCTCTATATGACAGCAAAGCTGAATACCCCTGGCACAGCAATCCACACCATGAGTGACCGTATTTTCCACAAGTGGCTGCAAAATCATAAACGGCACATTCAGAGAACGGCACTGGGAATCACAGTTCAGCTGATATCGGAAACGACTGCCAAATCGAAGTTCCTGAATATCCAGATAATTTTTAATCTGCTGCAGTTCCTGATGAATGGTCACGATTTCTCCTTCCTGATCCAACACACTGCGCAAATAACGGGCAATTGCTTCCGTAATATGCTGTGTCTGTGAAGCCTTTTCCATATACGCCTGTTTCATAATCATATTCATGCAGTTAAACAGAAAATGTGGATTAATCTGATTCTGAAGAGATTTTAGCTCCAACTGAACATTTCGATACTCTAACTGCAACCTTTTTTCATTTTCCTCTTTCCGTTCCAGTTCTATTTTCTGTTGCTGTTTTAACCATTCAATCTGTCTCTTTATCGTTTCTACCATGTGATAAAATGAATCCATCAAAACACCGGTTTCATCTTTCTGTGTCCCATGCCACTGAGGCAGATCCCATATATTCTGCATCACCAGATTTGCCATTTCTGTCAGATGTACGATAGGCCGCACAATATTGCGGATTCTGAGAAAAGACAGAACTCCCAGCAAAGCAATCACACTGCTGAATACAAGCAACATTATGCTCTGACTCTCTGACTGCCACTCTCTGACTCCTTTCATATTCTGTACAGACAAACGATCAATAGACTGCTGGGCATAGATGGTATACTCGTTTAAAAGAGTATTCATATAAGAAAAATCCTGATACGCCTGCTGTGCCTCTTGCACTTCACCGCTTTTTGTCTTATTCAGAATCAACATTCCCTGCTCTGAAAGATTCTCAGACAAATAAATCAGATTTTCTACGTAGGGATCTGGAAATGCTTCATAAATTTTCTTGGCACTCTGCATCAGTTCTTCGCTGCTTTCTATATACTCATCTTCGCATTTTGAATCATCCAGCATATTAGAATACTGCTGCAAAGCCGAACCATACTTTGTCAAAGCATTGGTATACCGGGACATCAAATGATTTTGTTCAATCAGTGTAGCATATTCTCTGTTTATCACATCTTCCAGATGAAAATTTCCAAAGAAAAAAATCAGAGACATCATAACAATCATGCCTACCAGCAATGTCAGTTTTACCTGTAACGTATGAAATTTTTTATCTTTCATTTTCAAGTCTCCTTCGATACTCATTCACGGTAAGTCCCATTGTTTTCCGAAAGAGAGCACAAAAATAAGTTTTGCTGGTATAGCCGCATTTCTCTGTCAATTCACTGATCGTAATATCATGTTCTTTCGCAATCAGTTCTTTCGCGTGGTTCATTCTGAATTCAGTCAGAAGTGACACAAAGTTTTTTCCTGTTTTATTTTTGAACATACGGCTAAAGTATGTCTGTGTCATCCCCATCCTCTGCGCAATTTCCGCCTGCGACAGATCCGACGTATATTCTTCTCTCATAATCTTAAGAATCTGATCCATTGATGTATCTGTGCTCTCTTCTTCATCTGTCCTGCAATCGATAAGAATCTGATGGATCATTTCCTGCTGTTGCTTAGAATCCTCTATAAATCCTTCACTGCTGATTTTTTCCATTACAAACGAAAGATCTCGACTATCAGAAACTGTAACAACTGCATCAAAAAAAATATGAAGATATTCCCAGAATTTCTGCGGCTCACTCTGCGCATAATCCTGCAATTCCGAAAAAAACATATTTTCCAGATACCGGATCCGGTTATCCTTCAAAAAGCGGATCATCTTCTGCATATGAAAGACATAGCGGTCTCTTGAAAATGCTCTCGGGCGTTGTTCCATCTGCGTATAGCAGATAAAATCCCGGCTAATCATAGGCAGCAGCGACAGATTTTCCGGAATCTGAGATCCTGAAATTTTCATCTGTTCCAATGAATCAGATATCGGACTGACATAACAGAACTGTTTCTGTCCAGTCAACTGCTTCAGCGACCAGATTGCACATCGCAGCATAGTATACAGTAAAAACTTATCTCTTTTCTCTTTCGGCTGAACAAAAAGAAGTATTTTATCAGCGTCCAGCTTCACGAACACAAAAAATTCCTGTTTGAAAATCTGGCAAATAGAAGAATAAATTTCCAGTACCTCTTTTGTATCCATTTTTTCAGCCATACTCCATGCCTGAACAATCCAACACGCCTGCCACTGTCCGTTCTCCGGAAATCCCATCTCTTTCAATCTGGGAAATACCTGTTCATTCCCATCCATCATCTGCTGCAGCAATCTCCGATCCGCCTCATATCTGGCTCGGATCATATGTTCTTCCAGTCTCTGTTCTTTTTCCTTCCGTTGTTCATTCTTTTCAAGTATCAAAATGCATCGGTCCAGCACGGAAAGTATCTGTGTCTCCCCTGTCGGTTTCAGCAGATAATCCAGTACATTGAGCTTGATTGCCAGATACGCATACCGAAATAACGAATACGATGTACTGATAATAATCAACCCCGAATATCCTTCCTGACGCAGTTCCTGACACAATTCCAGACCTGTACAACCGGGAATTTGAATATCTACAATCAGAATATCAGGCTGATATTGCCTTGCCATCTTCAACGCACTGTTTCCATCTTCGGCTTCAAAAACAACCTGCAGGACTGGCCTTTTCTCTTCCATAATCATTCGGAGAGCCTGACGTTCAATCACCTCGTCCTCCACAATTCCCACTGTATAATATCTATTCATCTGCATTTTTCTCCCTCTCCGAAAATGGAAGATCTTTCTGGCTGATAACAGAGCAGTCTATATAAACAGTATCTTTCTCCAGAACTTCTCCCTTTGCCAGATGCGCAGCAATCTCCGCGCTTTCATAGCCAATCTCATAACTTTGCTGCACAATGATCGCATCCACAGCTCCTTCTCTCAGAAGTTCCAACATCTTTTCAGAGCGATCAAATGTAATGAGATGAACCTTCTGTTCGAGATGCATTTGTTTCAGGATTTGCGCATACAGTGTAGTTTCTGATTCCATCAGTCCCAAAATCGCCTGTATATCTGAATTTTCCAGAAGTAATTTTTCAATACTGGAATTTGACATTCTCTCAGAATACCATGGCGTCTCTGAAAATTTAATTTCTACTTCCGGCCATTTCTGCTTCAGCGCCTCGCGGATTCCATTAAAGCGTTCTGAAACAGCAGCGACACTCTCATTGTCCTGAACCATAATAACTCCTCTGTCAATCCCGTACAACTTATCCAGAGTCTGTACCGCCAGATATCCCGCCTGTTTGTTATCTGTTCCTACATATATGTCACGTAATTCCTGTCCTGGATCCGAATCTACCAGAATGATTTTCATTCCTTTCTGTCTCGCTTTCTCTACTACTTCTGTGTTGGGAATATTTCCATCCGCAATAATTACATCTACCCCGGACATCAGTATCAGATTCCACGCGTCTTCTGCGGTCCAAGTCATCGCATCGCCATCTTCCATAGAAATATCAATGTCAAAAAAAGAAAGCCCTTCTTTCTGACAACCATCCTCAATTCCCTGCAGTATTTCCTGCCAGTAGGTTGATTTTCCCGGAAGAATCCCGGCAATTCGCGGTGTGGCTGCTTCCACTTTCTGAACTCCCGTAATCTGCGGAAAGCTACAAAGAACACCGCTTATTACTGCTATGAGTTCCAATTTTCTTAATCTATTCATCGTCTTTTCTAGAGCGTGATGAAAAAATCATTCCCACAAATTGTGACATACATCTTGCGAAAAGCAGTTTTCAAACACACTCTAATCTCCCTCATATTTCATCAGCTCTATCGTACCAAATTAACTACCCCGATGCAAGCACTCAAGCACTGTGCCCGGCTTCTACGTTGCCGCTCACAGCACTCGCTTTTGATGGAATAATCCCTTCATGGATACCATCACACCACTTTACAATTTTTTCATAAAAAAATATCGTACAGGGCTTTCTGATGTATAATGAGTTTGTTCCAAAACATTACAAAGGAAAGTGACCCTGTACGACAAAGAGATTATACAACGAAAAGACTCTGACTGGTAGACTTCACAAATATTTTTTGATTTATTTTGAAACTTTTTCTACTCCGACAGCAGATACTTTGTTTTTACTCGTTTTATCAATACTAACATTGGAATCTGGACATTCCATTCGATTTTTATATCAGCACTTTTTGTCTGGGATTACCACAAAATCCCTCAATACCTTTTACCACACATGTTCCTATGCAAAAGTTGATTATTCCCATTTTATGAATATCACAGCTAAAGTTGCTTTGAGAATGATACCGGATTCACTGGCAACACAGCCGATATTTCTTTGTGTGGATGATACCATGGTAGCAAAGGTCGGAACTCGGTTTGAGAATGTTTCAAAACTCTTTGACCATGCCGCACATAATGATTCCAATTATCTGAATGGACACTGCTTTGTAAGTATTATGCTTTGCATACTTGTATGGAAGAATGACAGGATGAAATATATTCCGCTGTTTTTGTACTCGTTCCGGTGGAATATTGAAACAAGCTACTATGAGCAGAAAA
>ENA-USUG01005766-USUG01005766.1-human-gut-metagenome-genome-assembly--contig:-NODE-5766-length-13719-cov-7.177833_pt1 | contig 13719 bp, 10 predicted proteins | sample MGYA00250059_ERZ773394 | MGnify/ENA primary metagenome ERZ773394 (study PRJEB29103, sample SAMN06111957) | human gut metagenome | biome: human gut; feature: ankylosing spondylitis patient; material... | reverse complement strand
ACCTTTCCCACCAAGGGAAACCTGATACTTGCAAAGAACTCACTGAAGCTTTCCCGTCAGGGCTATGAGCTGATGGACAAAAAGCGTAACATCCTGATCCGAGAGATGATGGATCTGATCGATCAGGCAAAAGATATCCAGACACAGATCGATGTAACTTTCCGCACCGCCTATGCCGCCCTGCAGAAAGCCAATATGGAGATCGGTATCGCCTTTGTCCAGCAGATTGCATGTACCGTTCCCATCGAGAACTCCATCCGCATCAAAACCCGAAGCGTTATGGGTACGGAGATTCCTCTTGTGGAATATGACAAAACAACCAACACGCCAACCTATGCCTACTACAGCACAAAGATGTCTCTGGACGAAGCCAAGGCTGCCTTTGAAAAGGTAAAAGAACTGTCCATCCGCCTGTCCATGGTGGAAAACGCAGCCATCCGCCTTGCAGCCAACATCAAGAAAACCCAGAAACGTGCCAACGCACTGAAGAATATCACCATTCCAAAGTACGAAGCACTGACCAAAGACATTCAGAATGCTCTGGAAGAGAAAGAGCGAGAAGAGTTCACACGTTTAAAAGTTATCAAACGAATGAAGCAGAAATAAAGAATGTGGAAAACCGCTGTGGAAAGTTATCCCCGGCGGTTTTCGTTTTGTTTCTACATTATCCACATTTCTGATTCCTTTGTGGAAATTTCCACTTTCTGTAATATGGATTCTTTTTCTATCCTCTGTTGCTTCGTTCCTGAAAACATCATGATAAATAGTCAGATTATTTCTGTATATTTATATGTATTTTGTCTTTTTTATACAATATAATATGATTTTTAGAATTTACTAAAGTCAATAGATTTCCACATTTTTTTGTGCCTGAAACCGCAATTTATCATTTTACACAAAACATACGTTTCTTTTTTCATTATGTAAATCAAGTTATTCACACATCAAAAATGTGGATAATGTGGATAACTTTGTGCATAACTTTATTTTTCAGGCTTTCTGGTAAGTTCTGTATGTGGAAAGAATGTGCATGAAATTATCCACTTTTCCCATATATCGACATACTTTGTGCAAATTGTCGAAACGCCCATTTTGCGCTGGTTCTTTACTGTAATACCATATTCAGGGAGAACCCCGCCAGGGTTCTTCGCTAACGCAAGAAAGAATCCTGTTTGCAGGATTCTCCGCCCACCGCTTTGCTGCTTCATTCGTTTAAATTGTTACATAATTATTACACTTTGTTACGCATTTGTGTATGTTATCATAGAGGAGTCATTTTGTCAAATGAACAAACTGTGAGAAAACAAACTCATTGGCACTGCTGTTACTATTATCCTTGTTGTTACTATTATCACTGCTATTACAGCCATTACCGTTCATTCAGGTACACAGACACAGCAACGAATCATTTACTTATTTGTCATCAGATAGTTCTGCGCAGAAGCCACAGCATTGGCACCGTCTGCCACTGCTGTCACGACCTGGCGGAGCTTTTTGGTGCGGATATCTCCTGCTGCAAAAACTCCCGGAGTCTGCGTGATTCCTTCTTCTCCCGCAATAATATATCCTCCTTTATCCAGCGCCATAAGTTCCTGAAATCGCTCTGTATTCGGAACTAATCCCACTGCAATAAACACACCATCTGTCCGGATCACAGATTCGCTGTCATTTTTCACATTGCGGATCTTCAGACCGGTCACACTCTCCGTTCCCTGCACTTCTACTGCCACACTGTCCCAGATGATTTCTACATTTTCGCATGTATTCAGGCTGTCCTGAAGAATCTGATCTCCGCGAAATTCATCCCGTCTGTGAACCACATAAACCTTTTGACAGATTCTTGAAAGAAAAATCGCATCTTCCAGAGCCATATTTCCACCGCCGATCACCACCGCTGTTTTATCCCTGAAAAATGCGCCATCGCAGGTAGCGCAGTAGGAAACACCCATTCCGGAAAATTCTTCCTCACCGGGAATATTCAGCCTTCTGTGGCTGGCACCGCAGGCAAGGATCACTGTCCTGGCTCTGTATTCATGCTTCTTTGTCCGGATAATCTTCTCACTTCCTGAACCTTCTGCATTTTCCACAGAAAGAACATTTTCACGCACCGGCTCAATTCCCAGCTTCGCTGCATGATCTCCCATAGCTTCACCCAGATCCATTCCGCTGATCCCCGGAAGTCCCGGATAATTGTCCACCTCATAAGTATTCAGGATCTGCCCTCCCTGTGCAAACTGTCTGTCTAACCATAACGTATTTAAACGGGCACGCGCAGCATAAATCGCCGCACTGATCCCCGCAGGTCCTGCCCCCAGAATTGCGATATCATAAATCTCTGCCATTTTTTCTTCCTCCTGTATTTTTCTCTTCCGCACTTTTATCATCATCTTATCATACTCCGCTTTCATTTCCAATAAGATAGTAAAAACAGCCTTCTGAGGTTTGTATGAGTATTCCCAAAAAAATTCTGACTCTGTGTCTGGTGTTTTTTCTTGGCATCGGCATGGGCTATGTATCTGAACACGGGCTTTCTGAAAATTCCCGTTTTGAATCATTCACAGAAAATCTTTTCCGGGCAGAAGTATCTGCCAATACTCTTACCCTTCACTACGCTCTGGCTGATCCTGCCAGCCAGGGGATCAAAAAATCTGCCGTTTCTCTCGGCACAGTCTCATCTGACGCTGCCAGTGCAGAAGAAACTGCCCGTCTCTGCCAGAATTATGAAAAACAGTTAAAAAACTTTCATTATTCCAGGCTGAGTAAGGACAATCAGCTCACTCTGGATATGCTCCTGCTGTATTTTCACACCCGCGCTTCTCTGGGAAAAAACTATATTCTGGATGAACCACTTGGCCCAAGCCTTGGTATTCAGGCACAGCTCCCGGTGCTACTCGCTGAGTATGCTTTCTATACAAAAGAAGATATCTCTGATTATCTGAAGCTTCTCGGCACCATCAAACCCTATTTTCAGAGTATCCTTGACTTTGAAAAAGAAAAAATCAGCTCCGGCTGTTTCATGAGTAACACTACCCTTGACCGGATTCTGAAACAGTGCAGTTCTTTTATCCAGAATCCCGATTCCAACTATATGGATGATATTTTTGCGCAGAAATTAAAGACTTTCTCCAACCCGAAACTCAGTCAGAAAGACCAGGAAGAACTTTGTACATATCACCATAAGCTGATTATTCAGCAGGTAATCCCCGCCTATCAGGAACTGGTCTCCGGGCTGAAAACGCTTCGTGGAAGTGGCAAAAACAGCCGCGGACTGGCATATTTCGAGGGTGGTCGCGCATATTATCTCTACCTTCTTCAGAGCCAGACCGGTACCTATGTACCTGTAAAAAAAATCGAGCAGCGACTGTCTGCTCAGCTATTGAAAGATTACGAAGAAATCCAGACTTTATTAAAATCAGATCCTTCTCTGGCTTCTTCTCTTTCCCAATATTCCACAGCCATCACTCTGACTCCTTCACAGATGCTGGAAAAACTTCCTTCTCTCATGGCCGGGGACTTTCCGGAGCTAAAAAATACCACTTACGAACTCCGTTCTGTACATGAGTCCATGAAAAGCTTTCTAAGCCCTGCCTTTTATCTTACACCACCAGTGGACACCGGAAGTCCAAATGTAATTTATATCAATAATTCCGGACGTAGCACCAGTCTGGAACTGTTTGGAACACTGGCTCACGAAGGATTTCCCGGTCATCTGTATCAGACCGTATCTTTTTCCAGAAGCAAACCGGCAAATATCCGCTATCTGATCACTTCCTCCGGTTATGTGGAGGGATGGGCAACCTATGTAGAATCTTATGCCTATCAGTATGCAGCCTCACTTATGACAAACCTCAGCCGGAACAGCGCTTCCAGTGATTTCCATGATTCCGATACATCCGGCACATCCGATACATCTGGCAGGTCCAGTATATCCAATATGTCCAGCGCATCCAATGCGACACGGCTTGCATGGCTGAACCGCAGTATGAATCTCTGTATCTATTCTCTGATCGATATCGGCATCCATTACAGAGGCTGGGAGCAGGCGCGCGTGGCTGCTTTTCTCAAAGCATTCGGTATCACCAATGCCTCTGCTGCCAGTGAAATCTACCAGTACATCGTAGAAACTCCCGGCAATTATCTGAAATATTACTGGGGATATCTCAACTTCCTGGACCTGAAAAAATCCTGTCAGAATTCCATGGGAGCTGACTTTGATCTGAAAAAATTTCACCGGAAGATCATGGAAATCGGTCCCGTCCAGTTTCCGGTACTGGAAAAATATCTGAAACAGGAATTTACTCCATCAAAAAAGGAACTGCCCGCGGGCAGTTCCCCCTGTCTGATTCTCGCATAATATTTCACATAATATGTGTACCTGCACTACGTTCTGCTGTTACTCTGTCCGGAATCGGACTGCCGGAACCTGCAGAAACCACTGCCTTTTTTTCCTAAACCTGATAATTTCTGAAAAACTCCTGCAGCTTCGTAAGTGCTGTAGTCAGTGCCTCTGTTTCCTCTACATTCAGTCCCTTCAGCACAGCCAGTACCATTTTTTCATGAAAATCTTTATGATGATGGTATGCTTTCTCTCCGGTCTCTGTCAGAGAAATCAGGACGACTCTACGGTCCTCCTGGCTTCGCATACGCTGAATATATCCCTTTTTCACAAGATTGTTGACTGCAATCGTCAATGTTCCCACTGTTACGTTCAGAGCTTTAGCCACAGTGGACATATTTTTCTGCTCCCGGATACCCACGGCATCTATAATGTGCATATCATTAACCGAAATATTCTTATATTCAGGTGTGATCAACGCCCGTTCTTCCAGGTCCAGAATCTCATTAAACAAATTGACCAGCACATCATTGATTGCCTCATAATGATTCATCCGGTTACCTCCCTCTTTCCGATAAACGCTGCATTTATTATACACTATATTATTTTTTCACACAAGTTCGTGTTCGCCGTGTTTCCTGTAATTCCTGCATATCCGGATGCCGAAAGTGAAACAATACCGAAACATTTTTAAAGAAATTCTTTCTTTGCCCTGTAAAGTTTGCTATAATGTGATTACGTTTGTGGGAATTCTCCCACGAATTATTTTTTTAGCCAAATGAAATCAAACAACAGAGCAGATAATTTTATGTTACTGTACACAAAGAGAACAGTAACGATTTTATCCGCCTGATCACCACCATTTTTATGGTGTCAAAGGACAGAATAATTTATGAAAAGAAATAATATCCCTTTAAATATCAGGGAAAAAAACAATTCAAAAATCAGTCTTTTGTGTTCTATCGTTGTACTCGCCGTGCTCTTTCTTCTTGTATATCAGATTGATTATTCGCTGATTCGCAAACCGCAGAAAGAAGCCTCAGAAGCAACTGCACTGGAGCAGCAAGAGTCTGAAGATGCCTCCGCAGCTCCGGAAATTTCCACAGCTACTGTGATCGCAGTGGGAGATAATCTTTATCACAGCATGCTCTATCAGTCCGGAGAAACTGATTCCGGTGCCTGGAATTATGATCAGATTTATGCAAACGTTCTGGATGAGATCCAGGCGGCAGATATTGCGATGATCGATCAGGAAACAGTATTTGCGCCAAGCCATGATAATGTCAGTTCCTATCCACTATTTGCCACACCCGAAGAAGTAGGTGATGCCATTATCAAAGCCGGTTTCAATGTTGTGGAATCTGCTACCAATCACATGGATGATTATGGTTATGATTATCTGAAATCCACACTGGACTTCTGGAGCAGTAATTATCCGGATATTCCGGTGCTCGGTATCCATGCGACTCAGGACGATGCAGATACTGTAAAAGTAAAAGAAGTCAACGGAATCAAAGTCGCATTTCTGGATTATACATATGGAACTAACGGCTCCGGCACAGGAGACGGTAATGACTATATGATCGATATTTTTGATAAAGACAAAGTTTCTGCCATGATCCAGAAAGCCAAAGAAGTCAGTGACTGTATCATTTTTGTTGCACACTGGGGTGCGGAAGACGAAACTATGCCAAATGAATATGAAAAGCAATGGGCAGCATTCCTGATGGAACAGGGAGTTGACGTTATTATCGGCGGACATCCTCATGTGCTTCAGCCTTACGGGCGCCTTTCTGATGATCAGGGGCACAGTACATTGGTTTTTTATTCTCTGGGAAATTTCGTTTCTACTCAGGAAGAACTTCCGGAACTACTCGAAGGCATGGCAGGTTTTACGATTCAAAAATCCACACTCAATGGTGAAAGTACCATAGAAATCCTTTCTCCGGAAATCAGACCTATGGTCATGCATTATAATTATAATACCAACGAATACGGACCTTATATGCTGGAAGATTATACAGAAGATCTCGCATCTCAGCACAGTGTACGGGATGTGCTGGGCGATGAATTTACGCTCGCTGCTTTGCAGGCAAAATTTCAGGAAATCATGTCCATGAATGTAAAGCCTTCCACAAATACGAATCTTCTAAATGTGAAATTTGACTGGGAAGGAAACATGATTGACAAAACGACCGGCGATGTCGTTGAGGATACGGAATCCATCCATTCCTGGGAATATACAGCCTCTTCTGATTCTTCTGATTCGGCAGGTGACGGCTCCGACAACAGTTCGGATAACGCTTCGAGTGACGGCAGCTATGATAATGAAACTGACAGCAGTTATGACGGAATCAGTGACAGTTATGATTCTTCTTATGACAGCAGTTCCTATGATTCCGGATATGACAGTTCCGGTTATGACAGTGGATATGACGACAATAGTTATGACAGCAGCTATGATAGCAGTTACGATAACAGTTCTTATGACGATGGCAGTTACGATGACAGTTCTTATGATGACAGTAATTACGACGACAGTTACGATGGCAGCTATGACAGCAACTACGATGAGAACTATTAAGAGATGGAAGCATTAAAACCAAGAGGTAAAACTATCTGAAAAAAGCAGGATATGACACAGCCAGTCTGTTGTGTGATACCCTGCTTTTTGCATTGATATTATTGTTTTGTATTGATATTCTTGTTTCAACTCACAGTCGGAATTTTGATTTTCTCATCCTGAATGATCAGATTCCAAGTAATGTCCGTGCATTTTCTCTTGTGACAGAAATTACCTCCTCTTCTGTCACTTCCTTCAGTTCTGCGATCATCCGCACCACATATGGCAGATTCAGAGATGAATTTCTTTTTCCTCTGTTTGGCTTCGGAGCCAGATATGGGCTGTCTGTTTCCAGAACGATCTGGGAAAGCGGGGCATATTTTACAACTTCCTTTAATTTTTTTGCATTTTCGAAAGTAACCACTCCGCCGATTCCCAGGTAAAGTCCCATTTTCAGGTATTCTGCCGCGATTTCCTTACTGTAGGAAAAGCAATGAATGATCCCGCCATACATTCCACCCTTCATATATTCTCTGATAATGTTCAGGGTATCCTCTGCCGCATCTCTGCTGTGGATCATAAACGGCATTTTTTCTTCTCTGGCAATATCAAGCTGCGCGCGGAACATTTTCTGCTGAATTTCATGTTCTTCTTTTTCTTTATGCCAGTAATAATCCAGCCCGATTTCTCCGATTGCTACCATCTTATCCAGATGGGAAAGTCTGCGAATTTCATCCAGAGTTTCCTGTGTCATTTTGTCCGCATCATCCGGATGAACACCCACAGCCCCATACACAAACGGATATTTTTCCATCAATGCCACGGTGTTCTGCAGTCCGTCTATGGATGCACAGACATTGACTACTTTCTCAATTCCGTTTGGCTGCAAAGATTCCAGAAGTTCTTCTCTGTCTGCGTCAAAAGCCTCATCATCATAATGTGCATGTGTATCTAAGATCATTCTTACTCTCCTATATTCATATCTCTGTTATTACTGCTTCGATCACTCAGATATATTTATATGATGTCAGGTTCAGAAAACATTTTATCCCTGTCCTGATATCCTTATATTGTCTTCGCAATCCGGCAATAACGATTCCGTTTTAGTTACTGCCCACTCTGCGCACAGTAACCAGTTTTACTCTTCCATAATGGTCAGTTCATCTCCCGGACGGATAGTTCCTCCGTGAAGAACTCTTGTAAAAACACCCTGTTTCGGCATGATACACTCTCCCATTTTCTTAAAGATCGCACATCCACTGTGGCATTCTTTTCCAATCTGTGTAAGTTCCAGAACCACATCATTACAGACAAATTTCGTACCGATCGGAAGCGTGGCAAAGTCAATTCCCTGCACTACCAGATTTTCTCCGAATGCTCCATCCTCTACTTCTGCTCCTCTTGCTCTAAATTCTTCAATCTTGTCAAAAGAGAGCAGGCTGACCTGACGATGCCATTTTCCTGCATGTGCATCTCCCTGGATTCCCCAGTCTTCTTTAATCTCAATTTCCGGAACGCTTACTTTCTGAGTTCCTTTTGCTTCACTTGTACATACTGCAATTACTTTTCCCATAAGAATAACCCTTTTTCCTTCTTTTATTTTCTTGCGCAGTTTCCTGCTTCACCTGTCATGATCTCAATTCCGTGTCCCAGTGCATCAATAATATACTCCAGGCTTTCCTTTACTGCCTTCGGGCTTCCCGGAAGATTGATGATAAGTGTTTTTTTGCGGATACCGGCTGTAGCACGGCTGAGCATGGCACGTTTGGTAATGGTCATACTGTACGCACGCATCGCTTCCGGAATCCCCGGTACACGTCTGTCAACAATATCCTCTGTTGCCTCCGGCATGATATCCCTCGGTGAAAATCCGGTTCCACCTGTAGTCAGGATCAGTTCTGCTGCATTGCTGTCTGCAATTTCTTTCATTCTTTCTGAAAGCATCTGTCTGTCATCCGGCAGAATGTCCATGGATACCACTTCATATCCGTTTTTCTCCACGATCTCGCGGATTGCCGGACCGCTTAAATCTTCTCTTTCTCCACGATATCCTGTATCGCTAGATGTAATGATCGCTACTCTTTTCATTTATTTTTCCTCCGCTTCGTTATCTGATTCGGGTCAGGCGGACAAAATCATCCGCTTCGCTATTTGGTTAAAACCCATTATTTCTGAGAATCACTATCGTCTCCAAAATGGAAATCTCCACTCTTTCCACCTGTTTTCTCTACCAGATGGATATTCGTCATTACCATATGTTTGTCAATTGCTTTACACATATCATAGATGGTCAGAAGTGTCACCTGAACACCTGTCAGGGCTTCCATTTCCACGCCTGTTTTTCCTTCTGTTTTAACGGTACAGAATACCCGGATGATTCCTTTTTCGCTTTCCAGTTCATAGTCTACTGCACACTTCTGGATCGGGAGTGGATGGCACATCGGAATCAGTTCTGAGGTTCTTTTTACCCCCATGATCCCGGCTACACGGGCTACCCCGAGAACATCGCCCTTTTTCACAGAGCCTTCCTGTACAGCCTCCATGATTGCCTGACCCACATGAATCTCTCCCGTTGCAACAGCCGTTCTGTAAGTAATATTTTTACCGGAAACATCTACCATAACTGCATTTCCGTTTTCATCAAAATGATTAAATCCCTGTGACATATTTTTATAAAAATCCCCTTCCATATGAAAAAAGAGCATCCAGGATGCTCTTTTCCAGATTTTCTTCTATTAATTATAACTTTTTATACAAAAAATATCAAGTTTTCTGATAAATTTTTATTTATTTTTTCTACATTTCAGTTACTGTTCGCTTCGGTTCAGTAATACATTTTAAGTCACTGTAATTTTCATCCACAAAAAATGAGACTTCTGCCGCTTACCAGATATACAGCAAAAGTCTCGTTTTTTCATCACGATACGGATGGAATCTTTACCCACCGAGATTGACGACAGCATGAAATTCTCGTGCCAGGTCCTCCCTTTATATAATTAACTATATCTTTCGTGACGGGATTTGTCAAGGCTATAATATCAATTATTTGTAGAATTTTGTCAGCGTTGTGATTATTCACTTTTTCCGGACAGTACGCTATTTATCTGTCATTTTTGTTCCTGTCATAAAATTACATCCCCTGTGCTCTTTTTCAGAGGGAGCACAGGGGATGTGTATTTTTTAACAACTAACGAAGCGGATGATTTTGTCCGTCTGACCTGATAATCAGCAGATTTCTGCTCCTGCCGGCATTTCTTTTTCCGGTACCATCAGGGAAAGGTTTCCGTCTGCATCTTCTGCACAGAGAATCATTCCTTCGCTGAGTACTCCGGCAAGTTTGGCTGGTTTGAGGTTGGTTACTACCATGACTCTCTTGCCTACCATTTCTTCTGCACTGTAGTGTGCTTTGATTCCGGATACAATCTGGCGTACCTGGCTGCCGATCTGTACCTGTGAGCAGAGAAGTTTTTTGGATTTTTTCACTTCTTCGCATTTGATGATCTTACCAACCTGGAACTGGAGTTTACCGAAATCTTCGAATGTGATCTCTGGTTTTGCTTCGATGTCGATCACGTCTTCGTTCTCTTCTTTTGCAGGCTCTTCAGCTTTTGGCGGATGAAGTTCTGCTACTTTTGCCATTACCTCTTTGAGGTCAAGACGGGCGAAAAGGATCTCCGGTTTCTCAGTTACTTTGCTGCCTGACGGATAGAGACCGAATGTTTTGAGATCTTCTAATTCTCTGTCCTGTGCATTTAACTGAGCAAGGATTCTCTCTGTTGTCTCCGGCATAAAGGATTTCAGCAGAGTTGCACCGATGCAGATTCCCTCAACAAGGTTGTAAAGAACAGTTGCAAGGCGGTCTTTCTTCTCTTCCTCTTTTGCAAGTGCCCATGGCATTGTTTCATCGATGTATTTGTTGCAGCGTTTGAAGATTGTGAATACTTCTGTCATTGCATCTGCTACACGAAGTTTGTCCATTTTTTCGTTTACTTTTACAGGTACGGAGAGGATGAAGTTCTTAAGATCATCATCTACCGGCTCTGTTACACCTTTGTTCTCTACAACGCCACCGAAGTATTTGTTGGACATGGAGATAGTACGGTTTACAAGGTTTCCGAGGGTATTTGCAAGCTCAGAGTTGAGACGCTCTACCATCAGTTCCCATGTAATGACGCCATCGTTCTCGAATGGCATTTCGTGAAGTACGAAGTAGCGGACTGCATCTACACCGAAGAAGTCTACCAACTCATCTGCGTAGATTACGTTTCCTTTGGACTTACTCATCTTGCCATCGCCCTGAAGGAGCCACGGATGTCCGAATACCTGTTTCGGGAGCGGCAGATCCAGTGACATCAGGAAGATTGGCCAGTAGATGGTATGGAAACGGATGATGTCTTTTCCGATCAGATGCAGGTCTGCAGGCCAGAGTTTGTTGAACTGTTCTGTGCTTTCGCCATCGCAGTCGTAGCCGATTCCTGTGATGTAGTTTGTGAGGGCGTCAAGCCATACATATACAACATGTTTCGGGTCAAAGTCTACCGGGATTCCCCATTTGAAGGATGTTCTGGATACGCAGAGGTCCTGAAGTCCCGGGAGAAGGAAGTTGTTCATCATCTCGTTCTTACGGGACTCCGGCTGGATGAAATCCGGGTGGGTGTTGATGTAGTCGATGAGTTTGTCAGCGTATTTGCTCATTTTGAAGAAGTATGCTTCTTCTTTTGCAGGTACACATGGGCGGCCGCAGTCAGGGCATTTGCCGTCTACGAGCTGGGACTCTGTGAAGAAGGATTCGCATGGTGTGCAGTACATTCCTTCGTAGTGTCCTTTGTAGATGTCGCCTTTTGCGTACATTTTTTTGAAGATTTTCTTGACCTGTTTCTCGTGGTCTTCGTCTGTGGTTCTGATGAATTTGTCATAGGATGTGTTCATCAGATCCCAGATTCTTTTGATCTCGCCGGATACGTTGTCTACGAATTCTTTTGGAGTGATTCCGGCTTCTTCTGCTTTTAATTCGATTTTCTGACCGTGTTCATCGGTTCCTGTCTGGAAGAATACGTCGTAGCCCTGCTGGCGTTTGTAGCGGGCGATGGCGTCGGCTAAAACTACCTCGTAGGTGTTGCCGATGTGCGGTTTGCCTGAAGTGTAGGCAATCGCGGTGGTAATGTAATATTTCTGTTTTTCCATGGTTTGTTGTCTCCTTTTTTGAGTGTGGACGATTAAGGGAAATAAAAAAACGTCTCCTCAGATTATCTGAGAAGACGAGATTTACCCGTGTTACCACTTCTGTTCGTTTCCGGGCTCGCGCGGGGAAACCTTGGGAGGTACGTTGTGATACCTCTACGCTGTAACAGGCGTGCCTGTCGCTGCCTAAAGCTGTTGGCTCTCAGCAGTGCCTCTCAGAAGCCATCTTCGATCTGCTCCTTGCCTATCCCTCTCAGCCTTGGAATCTGCCTATTGTGATTCACGGGGATTTCTCTGTAATGCGGTCTGCAAATGTACTCTCTTCTTCAATGAGTTTGTGTTATTTCATAACAGCGGTTCGTTCTGTAATTGTAGAACGCTGTTGGTTATAGGAAATAGTTATTTCCTGTTATAGGGAAAATATAGCACATTTCGGTGGGTTTGTAAACCCACATTGAAGCCGCTTATCTTTATAATATTTTCAGATAACATCTTGACAATTTCAATCAAGTATTGTATAGTAGCAATATCAGTAATGATTATTGTTATTAAATAATTATCTGTTGACAAACAGAGAAGGGAGGAATACCATGGCGACACTGAAGTACAGCCGTCAGAGAGAATCTATTAAAGAATTTCTGCGAAGCAGGACAGATCATCCCACTGCTGATGTGGTATATGAGAATATGAAGCTTATCTACCCGAATATCAGCCTCGGCACGGTATATCGCAACTTATCTCTGCTGGCTGATCTTGGAGAGATCAAGAAGCTTTCCTCTTTTGCCGGAGCAGACCATTTCGATGGACGAACCGAGCGGCACTGCCATTTTATGTGCACCAGATGCGAACGGATCATAGATCTGGAAAGTGAGGGAATCCATCATATCATGGAGCTTGCCGGTGAGAACTTTGGCGGGAAAATTACTGATTACAGTGCAAGATTCTTTGGACTGTGCGAGGATTGTCTGAAAGAACTTGAAAATGATAAGAAAGATTTTCAGAAAACTGTTAATAATAAAAAATAGCAAAAAAATCAAAATAAAACTTGACTTTTTATATCAAGTATGGTAATCTTAAATCGTAGAAAACAGTAATGATTACTATTATTAATAAATCAGCAGACAGTTTTCTCAAAGCTGACAATAAATAATCAGCAAAAGCAATTAACACAAAACAACCGAATGCCATCCATATAAATTTTCTACCGGCATTCCAGTAATATATCATTAAGAGAAAAGGAGATTTTAATTATGACAAAATGGGTATGCAGTGTATGTGGTTATGTTTATGAAGGTGAGAACGCTCCGGAAGTCTGTCCAGTATGTAAAGCACCAGCAGACAAATTCATCAAACAGGGCGATGAAATGACATGGGCTGCTGAGCACGTTGTAGGTGTTGCTCAGGGTGTCAGCGAAGACATCATCGAAGATTTAAGAGCAAACTTCCAGGGTGAATGCTCCGAAGTTGGTATGTATCTTGCAATGGCAAGAGTTGCTCACAGAGAAGGATATCCGGAAGTTGGTTTATACTATGAAAAAGCAGCTTACGAAGAAGCAGAACACGCTGCTAAATTCGCTGAATTATTAGGTGAAGTTGTAACAGACAGCACAAAGAAAAACCTTCAGATGCGTGTAGAAGC
>ENA-USUG01005764-USUG01005764.1-human-gut-metagenome-genome-assembly--contig:-NODE-5764-length-13726-cov-13.980804_pt1 | contig 13726 bp, 7 predicted proteins | sample MGYA00250059_ERZ773394 | MGnify/ENA primary metagenome ERZ773394 (study PRJEB29103, sample SAMN06111957) | human gut metagenome | biome: human gut; feature: ankylosing spondylitis patient; material... | reverse complement strand
CCTTAAAAACTAAGAATATGGTACAACACGCTAGACTCATTTTCTACAGCCTTCTTCTTCTGGTAATCCCGTGCGAGGGCACGTTGGCACAGAAGATTCCCGTCGCGCCCATAGATTCATTGATTACCGTAGGATATGCCACCGGAAGTTTGAAAACCCTGTCCGGCTCCGTAGAGAAAATCACGGAGACACAGATGAACAAAGACCAGATAACGAACCCTTTGGAAGCAATCCGTGGACGTGTGCCGGGTTTGACCATCCAGCGGGGCTCCAACGGACCGGCGGCTCTGGATGCGGTACGCCTGCGGGGAACTACCTCACTGACCAGCGGCAACGACCCTTTGATTATCGTCGACGGAGTATTTGGCGACTTGAGTATGCTTACCTCCATTTACCCTACGGATATTGAGAGTTTTACCATCCTGAAAGACGCTTCCGAAACCGCACAGTACGGTTCGCGAGGTGCATCCGGTGTGATAGAAGTCACCACCAAAAAAGGGATGAGTGGCAGGACACAGGTGGCTTACAACGGTAGCTTCGGGATTTCCACCGTCTACAAGAATTTGAAAATGCTGTCCGGTGATGAATTCCGCCGCGTAGCATCGGAACGAGGCATTTCCATTCTGGACAAAGGGAACAATACCGATTTCCAGAAAGAGATTGAGCAGACAGGACTGCAACAGAATCATCATATCGCCTTTTATGGCGGTTCCAGTGAGTCCAGTTATCGTGTTTCCCTCGGTTTTATGGATCGTCAGGGAGTGATTCTGAATGAAGACATGAAGAATTTCACTTCAAATATGAACATGAATCAGAAAATGTTCGACGGCTTCCTGAACTGCGAACTGGGAATGTTCGGCTCCATTCAGAAGAATCATAACCTGGTAGATTATCAGAAAACGTTCTATTCGGCAGCTACGTTCAATCCTACCTATCCCAATCATAAAGACCCCGTCACTAATTCGTGGGACGGAATAACGACCGCCAGCCAAATCACCAATCCATTGGCATGGATGGAAGTGCAGGACGATGATGCCACTTCGCACATCAGTACGCACGCCCGTCTCACTTTCAATCTGATGGAAGGACTGAAACTAAGTCTGTTCGGAGCTTATACTTACAATATCGTAGAAAATTCGCAATACCTCCCCACTTCCGTCTGGGCGAACGGTCAGGCATACAAAGGAACCAAAAAGCGCGAATCCTTATTGGGAAACATGATGCTGACCTATAAGAAAAACTGGAAAAAGCATTTCTTTGACGTACTGGCACTTGCCGAACTTCAGAAAGAGACTTATACCGGCTATTATACCACAGTCAGCAATTTCAGTACCGATAAGTTCGGGTATAATAACCTTCAGGCAGGAGCGCTCCGTTTGTGGGAAGGCACTAATTCCTACTACGAGCAACCGCGCCTGGCATCTTTCATGGGACGCTTCAATTATACATACGCCGACCGCTACGTACTGACGTTGAACGCCCGTACAGATGCTTCCTCCAAATTCGGAGCCAACCATAAATGGGGCTTTTTCCCCTCTGCATCCGCGGCATGGGTGATTAGTGAAGAAGAATTTATGAAGCAATTCCCCGTGATAGACAATCTGAAATTCCGTATCGGTTACGGTCTGGCAGGTAACCAAAGCGGGATTGACTCATACACAACACTGAATCTTGTCAAGCCGAACGGTGTCGTCCCCGTCGGAAACTCCGCCATTGTATCTTTGGGAGATCTCCGGAATACGAATCCCGATCTGAAATGGGAAGTGAAACATACCTTTAATACCGGTTTCGACATCGCTTTATTCGGCAACCGCCTGTTGCTTTCCGCCAACTATTACAACTCCCGCACCACGGATATGCTTTACCTTTACAACGTAAGCGTGCCCCCTTTCACCTATAACACCTTGCTTGCCAATATCGGCTCCATGCGCAACTGGGGTACGGAAATCGCCATCGGTATCACCCCTTTGAAAACGAAGGACATGGAACTGAATATCAATGCCAACATCACCTTTCAGCGCAACAAACTGCTTTCATTGAGCGGTATGTATAACGGCGAAATGCTTTCCGCTTCCGAATATAAAAGTCTTGCCAGCCTTGATGGAGCCGGCTTCCACGGCGGCTACAACCACATCGTTTATCAGATGGTGGGGCAACCGTTGGGCGTGTTCTATCTCCCTCACAGCACCGGACTGGAGTCCGACGGAAACGGTGGATATACCTATGGCATTGCCGACCTGAATGGCGGAGGCGTCAGTCTGGAAGATGGTGAAGACCGCTACGTGGCAGGACAAGCCGTACCCAAAACGATTCTGGGATCTAACATCAGTTTCCGTTACAAGCGTTTCGACCTGTCTTTGCAAATCAACGGAGCTTTCGGACATAAAATCTACAACGGAACTTCCCTGACCTATATGAACATGAATATCTTCCCCGACTACAATGTAATGAAGAAAGCTCCGCAACAGAACATCAAGGATCAGACTGCCACCGACTATTGGCTGGAAAAGGGAGATTACGTCAACTTCGACTATGTGACGCTGGGCTGGAACGTGCCGATTGAGAAGGTGCAGAAACTAAAGAAATACGTCCGTTCCCTGCGCTTAGCATTTACTGTCAACAATCTGGCAACCATCTCCGGTTATTCGGGACTTTCGCCCATGATTAACAGTTCCACGGTGAACTCGACGTTGGGCGTGGACGATAAACGGGGGTATCCGTTGGCACGGACGTACACCTTAGGATTGAGTATTAACTTTTAATGGAGGAGGAGAGGATGAAACGATATATGAAAAATAGAAATCAGTTTTTGCAGATCTCAAAGCAAATAATCTACCCTTCAAGAATATTATTATTTTTTCTGGTGACGAGTCTGACCTTATTTTCCTGTGATAAGTTCTTACAGGAAAATCCGAAAGACAAACTACCGGAAGAGGATGTCTACAATACGATCTCGGAAGTATATCTCAATGCGGTAGCTTCACTTTATACTTACATAGGCGGTTATAGCGACAGTCAGGGATTGCAGGGAACGGGTAGGGGAGTCTACGACCTGAACACTTTCACTTCCGACGAAGCCATCATCCCCACCCGTGGAGGCGACTGGTACGATGGCGGCTTTTGGCAAGGACTTTACCTGCACGATTGGGGAGTAGAGAATGACGCTATCCAAGCTACATGGGAATATCTTTACAAAGTCGTCATGCTAAGCAACAAATCGCTCGAACGGATAGACAAGTTTGCCGAAACCCATTCCGATGCTGTACTTCCGGCATACCGGGCGGAAGTGCAGGCCATGCGAGCCATGTATTATTATTATCTGATGGATTTGTTCGGACGCATCCCGTTGGTTCAATCCTCTTCAGTGGCAATGAAAGATGTTGTCCAGAGTGAACGGAAAACGGTTTTTGAGTTTGTATTCAAGGAATTGCAGGAAGCGGCTCCTCTGTTGAGCGATGCGCACAGTAACCAGTCCGGTCCTTATTATGGCCGTATCACCCGTCCGGTAGTCACTTTCCTATTGGCTAAACTGGCTCTGAATTCCGAAGTCTATACGGATAATGATTGGACAGACGGACAACGTCCGGACGGAAAAAACATAAAGTTTACAGTGAACGGCAACGAACTCAATGCGTGGGAAACAGTCATCTACTACTGTGACCAGCTAAAGGCGATGGGCTACAATGAATTGGAACCAAAATACGAAACCAATTTCTCCATTTTTAATGAATCATCGATAGAGAATATTTTTACCATTCCGATGAATAAAACCTTGTACACCAATCAAATGCAATATCTATTCCGCTCCCGCCACTACAACCATGCCAAGGCGTACGGCCTAAGCGGTGAGAACGGCCCCAGTGCAACTATTGAAGCCCTCCAAACCTTCGGTTATGAAACAGCCGAACAAGATCCCCGCTTTGATATTTGCTATTTTGCGGGAGTAGTGCGCGACCTGAAAGGAAACATCATCAAGCTGGATGATGGCACCGTATTGGAGTATCTGCCCTGGAAAGTAGCTCTGGATATTACAGATACCCCGTATGAACAAACAGCAGGAGCCCGTATGAAGAAGTACGAAGTTGACCCGACTGCCACAAAAGACGGTAAGTTGATGGAGAATGATATTGTATTGTTCCGCTACGCGGATGCTCTGTTGATGAAGAGTGAAGCGAAAGTGCGCAATGGAGCCAGTGGAGATGAAGAACTGAATGAAGTCCGTAGCCGCGTCAATGCCTCCTTTCGCACTGCCACTTTAGAGAATATCCTTGCCGAACGCCAACTGGAACTGGCTTGGGAAGGTTGGAGACGTCAAGATTTGGTTCGCTTCGGGAAGTTTACAAGAGCTTACAGTAGCCGTCCGCAATTGCCGGATGAGGGAAACGGATATACTACCGTGTTCCCTATACCGGAGAAAATACGGGTGATGAATACGAAGTTGAAGCAGAATCCGGGGTATTAACAGCAGTTATTATTCAATCAACTCAAAACTATATTTTTCAAATTCATTCCCGTTGATAATCATAGCAATTTGATGAAGTCCGAGATGGAGCTTCCTCGTTGTAACCACCCGGAAAGAATGTTTTCGGGTGATTCGCGTGGTTGAGTTCCTGACATATTCTTTCTCGCTGATTTTATGCACTTTCTTCGTCAACGTTCCATTTGCTTTTTGGTAATAGATTCCATATTCGAGTCGTATCTTGGTTGTTTGATCGTTCTTGTTCAACAGTTTAAAACTAACCTCCAACGAATCCCCGACTTTCACTTCCGGGCTTGAAATTTGGAAATCCTCCACACAGATATTGCTGATAGTAGAGTTGAAGCCAAACAACTCCATCACTTCCGGATTGCCTTGTTTTAAGAGCGTCCGGCAACCGTGTTTAATAATCCAATCCACCTCTTTCGATTCTCCCTTCCATTTCTTCACTAAATCAATAACGATTTCGGGATTATCTTTCGCAATATCATTCAAATTATTGGCAACGCTCAATCGCACAAATCTTGCCGGATCATTTTTTAGATTTTCCAGAATAGGAATGATAGGCGCAGGATTCTCTTTCAGGTTCGGCAACGCCATCGCCCAGGGAAGACGCGGACGACAGCCTTCTGACGCAAGCCGCCTGACTCCCCAATGTTCGTGTTTCGACCAAACCAACATCTGTTTCATCATCTGATCCGGATATTTGATAATAAAAGAATGAGCCACAAACTCGCAACTTGTGAACTGCGTGATTTTCTCTATCGCCTTGACAGAAGTTTCGTAATCGTCCAGTCCATATTGTTCGACATAATTATCCAGAATCCCCCCATACTCTAAAGTCAAACCAAACTTCGTGTCGTCTATCACCGAGAAATCAGGCCGTGTCTTTTTTATATGATCCAACAATTCAAGTATCTTAGCAATCGCCTCTTTGTAATCTGCCGGTAAAAACTTTCTTAGCACCGTTGTGATGTGCATGCAGCGTTGTTTAAGTTCCCTGCCTTCCCATTCATCGTCCATCACTTGAGATACAAACTCGCAAGCATCAAAATCGTCGATAACAAGTTTCAAATCTTTCGTAAACAGATCGAAAAATTGCTCGTTAAACATGTTTTTAAAAGGTTCTGCCATTCTTTAAATATATAGTTTAGTTAAACAGTTATTGTTTTTTTTATGGAGCGACTAAATAATGTTTCTTTGATAAATTCGTTTTTTATAATTTGAATTTTAAAGTGTTGATAATTATTTTATGCCGATCTATTTGTTTGTTATACAAATATATGCCATTTTTTTTAGGATAGCCCTATATCGCGCCTTATTTAGGTAAACTATATGAAAAGATTGTGCGAGAGGGAGTCTATTTAGAGAATACCATATAAAAAAGTGAGCCACAAAAAAAGATTGCAGCCCACTTATACCTTATATATGATAATATGATAGTAAAAAGATTAATCGAAGAAACTCTTGAATTTCTTGAAAATCTTCTCTTTTACTGACGTGTTAGGTTTGAAATTGTCTGAAGCTTCCATCTTTTCGAGCGTGTTCTTTTCCTCCTTGTTGAGAGCTTCCGGCACATAGATACTGATATTGACCAGCAAATCTCCCGTACCATACCCGTTTACATTCGGCAACCCCTTGCCACGCAAGCGAAGCACTTTACCCGGTTGAGTACCCGAATCAATCTTCACTTTCACTTTGCCGTCGATTGTCGGAATTTCCACAGCACCGCCCAGTGCAGCCGTCGGGAAACTAAGCAACAGATTATAAATCAAATCATTTTCGTCGCGAATCAAGTCCTGATGCGGTTCTTCCTCAACGAGGATCAATAAGTCGCCTGCCACACCGTTGTGCTTGCCGGCATTTCCTTTGCCGCCCATAGAGAGCTGCATACCTTCTGCCACTCCGGCAGGGATTTTCACGGTTACCACTTCCTCGCCGTAAACGATTCCGTCGCCACCACACTTCTTACATTTATTCTTGATAATCTTTCCCTCACCGCCACACGTAGAACAAGTGACGCGAGTCTGCATCGTGCCCAGAATGGTCTGCTGGTTACGGATCACCGAGCCGCTGCCTTTACAAGTAGGACAAGTCTCCGATCCGCCGTCACCCTCGGCACCCGTGCCATGACACTGGTCGCACGGCACATATTTTTTGAGTTTAAATTTCTTTTCTACTCCGGTAGAGATTTCCTTCAACGTCAGCTTCACTTTCACACGGAGGTCACTGCCGCGATACCGGCGTTGCTGTGAACCGCCACCGCCGCCAAATCCGCTGAATCCTCCGAAGCCTCCCCCGAAACCGCCGCCGCGGCCACCGAAGATGTCGCCAAACATAGAGAAGATGTCATCCATCGACATTCCCTCGCCACCGAAACCACCGAACGGACCGCCATTGCCTGCCGCACCGCTCACTCCCGCATGACCGAACTGATCGTAACGCGAACGCTTCTCCGGATTGCTCAACACGTCGTATGCTTCGGCCGCCTCCTTAAATTTCTCTTCAGCCTCCTTGTCGCCCGGATTCTTGTCGGGGTGATACTGAATTGCTTTCTTACGGTATGCTTTCTTTATTTCTTCTACTGTGGCTGTCTTCGTCACCTCCAATATTTCGTAATAGTCTCTTTTTTCTGCCATGCCCATTTATTGATTTATGATTTTTGATTTATGATTTACTCTGCAGTAGGATAGCGCAGCCATAAATCATAAATCATAATTCTTTTCATTCTCCTACTACCACTTTAGCGTGGCGGAGCACTTTGTCGTTCAGTGTATATCCCGTTTGCACACAGTCCAGAATCTTACCTTTCTGTGCTTCCGACGGTGCGGGGATTACCGCGATGGCTTCATGGTAATCAGTGTCCAGTGGTTGGTCTTTTGTTTCGATGACTTTCACACCGTTTTGTGCCAGAACAGCCATAAATTTATTGTAAATAAGTTCTACTCCTTCTTTTACGGCATTGACATCTGTTGCCGTATCCATTGTTTTGATGGCACGTTCGAAGTCGTCCACCACCGGAAGAATACTGCTAAGGCTCTTTTCGCCACCGTTCAGAATCAGTTCGGCCTTCTCCTTCATGGTGCGTTTCCGGTAGTTGTCAAATTCGGCAGACAAACGCAGGTATTTATCCTTCTGCTCTTCAATCTCCTCTTGGGCCTTTTCCAGTTCTTTTTCCAACTCTTCTTCATGAGTCAGGGGAGTGGCGTCCTCCGCTTGTTCGTTTTGCGGTTGTTCTTCCGCATGGTTTTGAGTTTCCTCAACGTTCAGTTCTTCTTCCTTCACTTTTTTTTCTTTCGGATCCATCTTGGTATTTACTATTTTACTAGTTACTATTTACTATTTAACACACACGTTATCTTACTTGGTAGAATAACGCCAATAAACATACCGGGCTGACCGGATGTCATTGATTTTGTCTGCAAAAACTTTGCCAAGTTGGCTGTTTTGCCAAAAAACGCAGCAAAGGTAACACTTTTATGTCAGATTGGCACATATCAGATAGCTCATAATTCATTTTAAATGTCTAACTTTGCACGCTAAAATAGTTAATACTAAAATAGTAACTAACGGAATAGTAAAATAGTAGCTAGCAAAATAGTAAAATAGTAACTAGTAAAATAGTAAATAAAGAAGATGATTACAGTTTCGAACGTTTCGGTACAGTTTGGTAAAAGAGTGTTGTTTAATGACGTAAACTTGAAGTTTACGAGTGGTAATTGTTATGGTATTATTGGTGCTAACGGTGCGGGAAAATCTACCTTCCTTCGTACGATTTACGGAGATTTGGACCCGACAACGGGTACCATTGCGCTCGGACCGGGCGAACGCCTTTCGGTGTTGAGCCAGGACCACTTTAAGTGGGACTCTTATACCGTTATGGATACTGTGATGATGGGGCATACTGTGTTGTGGGACATCATGAAGCAACGCGAAGAATTGTATGCGAAAGAAGATTTCACAGATGAAGACGGACTGAAAGTATCCGAGTTGGAAGAGAAATTTGCCGAGTTGGACGGATGGAATGCGGAAAGCGACGCAGCCATGCTGTTGAGCGGACTGGGCGTGAAAGAAGATAAGCATTATGTATTGATGGGTGAGTTGAGCGGTAAGGAAAAAGTGCGTGTCATGCTGGCGCAGGCATTGTACGGAAATCCGGACAACCTCTTGCTCGATGAGCCTACCAATGACTTGGATATGGAGACAGTGACTTGGTTGGAAGAGTATCTCTCCAACTTCGAGCATACCGTATTGGTAGTGAGCCACGACCGTCACTTCCTCGATTCTGTATGTACGCACACCGTAGACATCGACTACGGAAAAATCAATATGTTTGCCGGTAACTATAGTTTCTGGTACGAATCCAGCCAGTTGGCTCTTCGTCAGCAGCAGAACCAGAAGGCGAAGGCTGAAGAGAAGAAGAAAGAGTTGGAAGAATTTATCCGCCGTTTCAGCGCCAACGTAGCGAAGAGCAAGCAGACCACGAGCCGTAAGAAGATGTTGGAGAAACTGAACGTAGAGGAAATCAAACCTTCTTCACGTAAGTATCCGGGCATCATCTTCACTCCCGAACGTGAGCCGGGCAACCAGATTCTGGAAGTTTCCGGATTGAGCAAGAAGACGGAGGAAGGCGTAGTGCTTTTCAACGACGTCAATTTCAACGTAGAGAAAGGTGATAAAGTGGTATTCCTGTCGCGCAACCCGCGTGCGATGACTGCGTTCTTCGAAATCATCAACGGAAACATGAAGCCGGATGCCGGTACCTTCAACTGGGGGGTAACCATCACCACTGCTTACCTGCCGCTGGATAATACCGATTTCTTCAATACCGACCTCAACCTGGTGGACTGGTTGAGCCAGTTTGGCGAAGGAAACGAAGTGTATATGAAAGGTTTCCTCGGCCGTATGCTTTTCTCCGGCGAAGAGGTGTTGAAGAAAGTAAGCGTACTCTCCGGAGGTGAGAAGATGCGTTGTATGATTGCCCGTATGCAGCTCCGCAATGCGAACTGTCTGATTCTGGACACTCCGACCAACCACTTGGATTTGGAATCTATCCAGGCATTCAACAACAACCTGAAGACGTACAGGGGAAACATCCTTTTCTCTTCTCATGACCACGAGTTTATCCAAACGGTTGCCAACCGCATCATCGAACTGACACCGAACGGTATCATCGACAAGATGATGGAGTATGACGAATATATCACGTCCGATCACATCAAGGAATTGAGAGCGAAGATGTACGGGGATCAGTAATTCCCCGTCTTGGATGTCGTAGCCATCGTATAAAACTTAGGCGCGAATTACACGGATAACACGTTTCTGATTTTAAAGAAATCGTGCAATTCGTGTAATTCGCGCCTGATTTTTATAGATAGGATTCCATTCACCTGTTCTGATGAGATTATTTATTTAGCCCAATATCAGATGCGGAGGTGAGTGCACCCCCTAAATCGGTGTTTGTGATGTGACAAGTACTTTATGATACCTCTTCCATCAGCGCCAATTCCCAACTGCGCCATACGATCGTTGCCAGTTTCAATCCCCCTTTCTCACGAGCTTCTGCCACACATTCATCCTTGCTATAGCGAATCAACTGTTCCCGCGCATCATCGGCAAGTGCGCGTATCTCTTTCTCCGACGCTCCTGCTTTCGCATACTTCACCTCTAATAGATATGTGTACGGTGGAGATACGGGTGCCGCCGGACTGGGCTTAAAGAAGAAATCGGCAAAACCCTTATTCATCTCATATTCCGGATATAGTTGATAATAGCGGAACATACTTAGATAGGCGAGGAGGAATCCTTTGATATGAGCTTCCCCTTCTATGTACTCCCTTATCCGGCTCTGCTCCCGAATGGCCTCTGCCAGAAATTCGAACATCGGTTTCCAGTCTCCTTTGAAGGACATATTCTCAAACAGAGTGCGCAAGCGGTTCACGTCGAGCTTGAAGATGTCATGACGGGCATATCCCTGAATCAGGAAATTGAATAGCTGTTCGCGAACCACCAGATTGGGAATGTGCAGGATGGGACGCCCCATCATATCCACCCCTTTGATAGAAAGCAGTCCGAAATAGAACAGCAGAGATTTGAAGTTGCCCACGTCCGTCATTTCCAATGCGGAGAAATGGGTGACTATTTCAGTCACTATCTCGCCTTGCTCCGCAATCTCCTTGATGACGGAGAAGTTTTCGCCCAGTCCATGGTCGAGACGGACAAGGTAGGCAAGCTTGTTAAAGTCCGTACGGATATTGGGATCTACAATCTCGTCCGGTTTTACTCCGTGCAATATCAATGACTTCATGCAGTAGAGCACCATGTCCGAGTTGAACATACAATCTGCTAATTTATTTTTACTGAAGCAATAATTGTCATAGTTAGGCTTCATCATTGTCACCGCATCGTCTACCGACATCGGGAGAGCGCCTTGTTCCTTATAATACGTCAGCATCTCGCGCAATTCCTTCTCGCTGAAACCTACAAGGTCGTTAAACCATGGGTCGGTGGTGATATTCGTTCCGATGTTGAATCCGCTTGTTACGTCATCCATTGTCACCGGGCTTACTCCCGTGATGAATAGGCGGTTGACGGCAGAGCCCATTCCCGTCGTGGCGGCTTTGATTACATTGAAAAACCTGCGGATATACCCTTCGCCATGCGTCGCTTTTCGATATAAGTCCGTGCCGTAAGTAGAAAGAATGGTATTCGTGAAATTATCGTATTCATCAATCAGGAGATAGATTTTGATGTCTCCCTTGAGGGTGGCATACGAATTGATGGCGGATAGCAGTGCTCCCGGTTCTTCGAGCGTTTCTTCGTTCAGCACGTTCCAGATTTCCTTTCCCAAAATATGTTCGTACTTTTGCAGAAAATGTCTTAGTTTCCCGCAACAATGCAACCGGAAAGATTCCTCCACCTCATTGATATTCGAGCTCACCTCCGAGAAATTGAATCTCATGATGAGAAACTGGTTATGTATCGGCGTAGGATGCTGCCCGATATACAGATTGCCGAACAATTCGTCGAACTGGTCGGCATACCGAACGTCATAATAAGCCTCCAGCATCGCCAGCGTCAGACTTTTCCCGAAGCGCCGGGGACGGATCAGGAACAGATAAGACGGTTGCATTTCTATCTTTTCGATAAACATCGTCTTATCCACATAATAATAGTTTTCTTTTTGGATGCGACCGAAATCCGTCAATCCGTATGGTATTTGCTTTATCATATTGTGATTCCTATCTTTATTCATCATTCATATCGAGCAAATATACGGAAAAACGGATGAAAGTGACACGTTTAATGCCACTAATTTATCCGTTTATCTGTTATTTCGTGCAAAAACGACTATTTGGAGGAAAAAGCTATTTTGTGGAAAAACGACTATCCGTGTGAAAACTGCCATTTCGCGGGAAAACTACAACTCCAACCCCGTCTGCACCGGAAGCTGCGGGCGTATTGAATTTTCTTTGCGCTCTTCGGCCGAATACTCCACCACCCAATATTCCGTGATATTGTTGGAGGTCTTCCGTGAGTGGAAATGGTTGTTTTCCAATACCGTGACCAGCATTTGTTTCATCTGTGCGTTGGCCTGTGTGCGCCCGTTCATGCTCAATATCGACAGCAGCTGGGAGGCAGGATACCATTTTGCTTGTATATCGTTTGGTCTGGCTGCCCGGAAATAGAAGAAAAGATTCTCCTCCAACGGATCTTTTTGGCGGAACGCCTCATTGCGGTTGTTGAGAAGCGTAATCTCCTGGTTCTCATACCAATATTGAAACCCCTGCCGGTAGAGTGCGTATGCTTGTGCATATATCCCCTGATGGTTGACAGGCGTGTGATAATCTATTTCCAGCAACGTATTGAACAGGATGCGCCTGTTCTCGCCGATGTCCGGCAGACAGTGCGGATTGTTGGTGCTGGCGATGAATGATGCGCGGCGGATGAACGTATAATTCTGGATGTCGTAAACCTTCCGTTCGTTCATCACATCTTGCGTGATGAGACTTTTCAACTCCTGCATGCGTGCGGGAGAGAGCGTATCAAACTCATCCAGATTGATGAGCAGGCAGGACGACATTTGCAGGAGATGGTCTTTGTTGTCGGGACTAATCATGCCGTTGCGATAATAATCCTTCAGCTCCGGTGGGAGGAGATGGCGGACAAAAGTACTCTTGCCTTTTCCCTGTGCGCCGTGGAGCAGCATCAACTGGTGGTTTTGCGCTTCGTCGTCGATGGCACATGCCACCATTCCCACCAGCCAGCGGCGGAAGCTGTCTTCAAAAAAAGCCTGGTCTGCCGCTTTCACTGTTTTTGTCAGTTGGCCGATGTGGTCTGTTTTCCCGTCCCATGTCTGGAGTGAGGTGAAATAATGAATAAACGGGTTGAACGGCTTTGCATAGTCCGAGTCTACCAGTGCTTTCAAATTAGCTTGCGAACTGTATATCTTCTTCATCTGTGCGTTGATATAGAATGTGTTGACATCCTTTGTGCGCAATGTACTGAAAGGCGGCTGCTCTGTTTTAGGGAGATCAGGTATTATTTTCCGGAACTCGATTTGCTCTTTCACCACGTTTCTCCTGATTTCGTAGTGTTCGTCCATAAATTTGATGACCTGGCATATTCTCGGTTGTTGGCTTTCTTCTTCTGCCTGATCGGTCTTTGAGGTGTATTGGTAAGCATTGTGCAAGGGCAGTTCGAGGTCGAAGTCGGGTAGGTCGCCGAAATGACTGTGTGCCAGACTGACGGCTTCCTCTTCCGTGATATGGCGGTGGTAACACTGATTGCCGAGACAATAGAAGAAATTGTCCCGGTTGCCTATCTCGAGACGTTCTTTGCGTTTGGTGTACTCCAGCGCCTTGCGGAAGTCGAGTTGCACTTGCAGGTCGATGGGCGACGCATTCTCCTGCACGGGGAGGAGCGGGGATCGTTTTCCCGGATTTTTGCGCTTCTTGTTTTTACATTCTTCTTCAGTGGGCAGTGTCACTTTTACGGTCAGCAGCTTCACGTTTTCCAGTCGTTCGGTAGAGAGGAAAGCGTCCGGATCGTGCGACACGAAGAATCCGCGTCCCGGGTCGCTTCCGCTGGTGTCTACTTTGGTATTGAGCAGCTTTTCATATTGGCTGCTTGCCAGGGCGTATATGCGGTGGTGGTAGCGTTCGAGGGTGAGGAAGTCTACGGTTCCCAATGCGTTCAGTTCGGTGCGTAAGGCTTCCGCCTCATTGCCGGTGAGGTAGACGAAGATCT
>ENA-USUG01005754-USUG01005754.1-human-gut-metagenome-genome-assembly--contig:-NODE-5754-length-13739-cov-8.734007_pt1 | contig 13739 bp, 10 predicted proteins | sample MGYA00250059_ERZ773394 | MGnify/ENA primary metagenome ERZ773394 (study PRJEB29103, sample SAMN06111957) | human gut metagenome | biome: human gut; feature: ankylosing spondylitis patient; material... | reverse complement strand
GGACTAAGTTCCACCCCTAATTTCAGCAAAAGAACATAAAGGACTGAGAGTGGAAATTAGTTTTTCATTTTAGGGAAAATGTGAAGAAAGTGTGAAATTAGCACTCGCCTCTTGACAGTGCTAATAATGCGTGTTATAGTACATACAGAACAAAGGAAGAGAGAAAAAGAAATCTTCCGGAGAAAGTTCTTACAGAGTTTTCAAAAACAGTAAATTAAAAACGCCTGCATAATACGCAGCGAATATAGATCAGGAGGAATGAGTTATGTTAATGCCAAGTATTTTCGGAGAAGATTTATTTGATGATTTTATGGGATATCCTGCAGGCCGTCAGGCAGCTGCCAATGCTTATCCTCAGGTGAAGGATATGATGAAGACAGATATCCGTGATGTAGATGGCAATTATGAACTGGAGATCGATCTTCCGGGATTTAAGAAAGAGGATGTGAAGATCCAGCTGAAGAATGGTTATCTGAACATTCAGGCAACCAGGGAAGAGAAGAAGGACGAGAAAGATGATAAAGGTAAATATGTTCGCAGAGAACGTTATACAGGAACCTGCAACAGAAGCTTTTATGTAGGCTCGAGCATTAAGCATGAAGATATCCATGCGAAATATGAGAACGGAATCCTTTATGTAACCTTCCCGAAGGAAGAGACCAAGAAAGAAGCAGAAGAGAAGAAATTTGTTTCTATTGATTGATCGGCATTTACTTTGAAGCCAATATCCGGAACAACCCAAACGGATATTGCAGAGATAACCAGATAATGGCTGGTTGACCGAATGCGGATAATTTTATCCGCCTGACTTAAAACTCCAAATTGCACATTGCATTTGTTTATATAAATGAATATAACCCCCTTTTTTTCCACCCCTCTGCCAATGCCCGGCAGAGGGGTTCTTTACGTTTCAGCCTGAAGTACAGAGGTGAATTCTGATTAACTTTACACTCCCTCCCCACTCTGTTATACTTGGAACAGGTAAACAGCGGAAATTCGGCAATACTATAAAACTGGGGAAAGAGTTTTTACAGAGGTGAATATATGGGAGATAAGATCAAGGTTATCATGGACTGTGATCCCGGAATCGATGACGGGATCGCACTGGCATATGCGGCAGCACATCAGGATGAACTGGAGCTGCTTGCAGTGACGACATCTGCAGGAAGTACCAGGATAGAAAGAGTGACTAAAAATGCACTGGAGCTGGTGGATTTTTACGGACTGAAGGTTCCGGTGGCAGGAGGCCAGGATCGTCCTCTTGTGAAAGCGGCAATTTATGCGGAAGAATTTCACGGAGAGACAGGGCTTGGCCATTGCGTACTGCCGGAAGCAAAAACAGAGGCTGCTTCTGACAATGCAGTGCTTTTTATCCGTGACATTCTGAATGCCATTCCGGAGGGCGAGCAGGTAGTAATGATTGAAACTGCACCAATGACTAATCTTGCACTTCTGTTGAAGGTTTTTCCTGAAATAAAGAATAAGATCAGAAAAATTGTATTTACAGGCGGTGCAGCAAAAGGCGGAAACATCACACCGGCAGCAGAATTCAACATCTACGCAGATCCGGAGGCGGCAAAGATCGTATTCGATTCCGGAATCCCACTGATCATGTGCGGACTGGATGCTACCCTGAAATGTAATCTTACCAGAAACCAGATCATGAAGCTGTGCCAGTCCGGTGATCCGGCAGCCAGAGCCTGTGGAGATATGGCCGGCTACGTACTTGAAAATTTTTCCAAATATCGCTGCGTGGCAAGTATCCATGCTGCTGTACCGTTTATGTATCTCATCCATCCGGAGTTCTTTAAAACAGAAAAAGTATTCCTGGATGTGGACTGTTCAGACGGTGCCGGACGGGGTGCCACATTATGCGATTTCCGCTGGTGGCTACACGAAGAAGATGAAATGAAAGATATGATTCTGACAGATGCAGATACAGAAAGCTTCCAGCAGGAGCTGTTTGAAGCAATTTATTCTGTTTCTGAGTGCAGAACCGGGAAATAACCGGGATCAGACCATGAAGCAGTTGCGTTCATAAGATATAGAGGAGCAGAACACAGTGCCTGCTCTTCATAAAGATATCTGTGCACACTGTCAGATAAGAGGACAGAAAACCCATGAACTATATTGTATTTGACCTGGAATGGAACCAGAATCCGGATGGAAGAAGACATCCGGATAGTCGGCTCCCGTTTGAGATCATAGAGATCGGGGCAGTAAAATTAAATGAAAAAAGAGAGATCGTTGATACCTTTCAGTGCCTGATCAAGCCCAAAGTGTACCATTGGATCCACGACAGTATCCACGAAGTGATCCACGTGGATTATCATGAACTGGAAAACGGCATTCCTTTTCCAAGGGCGATTCGCAGATTTCTGGAATGGTGCGGGGAGGAGTATCGCTTTTTTACCTGGGGAGACCAGGATGTGATGGAACTTCAGCGCAATATGAAATACTATAATCTTTTGAAGCTGATGCCAGGGCCAGTGCATTACTATGATGTGCAGAAACTTTTCAGCATAAAATTCGAGGATGGAATATCCAGGCGTTCCCTGGAATATGCCACAGACTATCTGGAGCTTCCCAAAAAACGTGATTTTCACCGGGCACTGGCAGACGCCAGCTATACTGCCAGGATACTCCTGGAGATCGATGAAGCATGCATGATCCGTCATCCGTCCCTGGATGTATATCAGAATCCAAAATCCAGAGACAGCGAGATCTATATTTCCTATACAGACCATGATAAGTTTGTGTCCAGGGAATTTGTATCAAAGGAGCGTCTGATGAAGGATCGCATCATGGTAAGTACCATGTGTCCCATCTGCAGATGTCCTGCCAAGCGGAAAATCCGCTGGTTCAGTACCAACAATCCCAAGGTGTATTACAGCCTTGCCCTTTGCCATGAGCATGGACCTGTTGCCGGAAAGATCAGGATTCGAAAAACGGATGAGGGAAAATATTTCGGGGTGAAGACCCTGAGAGCAGAAGATACAGAAGCGGCGGATGAGATCCGTGAAAAGCACGAATCTCTCCGCCGCAGGAAAATGTTACGAAGCCAGGAGAAGATCTGATACGATGTTTCGTTCGTATTGCATTCCCCATCCGACCATTTGTTTCTTATAATAATATTTGCTTTTCAGACGCAGTGGGCCGACAGCATTCTGAAGAACGGCCTGGCGTTTGTTAAGCTGTGATTTTTTGATACCTTTTGGAATAGTCACATAAACCTTTGTCTGATAATAAAACGGATAGGTATTTCCGTTATTCTTAAGGATATATTTGTCACAGGGGAGTACCTTAAACGGGACTGGCTCCATGGACACCTTCATATCCACCTTTTCAAAATTTTCAAAACCATAATTGAAAAGAGAAGCAGTATCGCTGTAGGCATTTGCCGCAGAAGTAGAATTCAGGATCACGGCTACCAACGTTATATTTCCCCGTTTGCAGTAGGTGACAAGCGTGTTTCCGGATGCATCGGTATATCCTGTTTTTCCGCCACGGACACCTTCATAATAGTATTCGCCGTTTTTCATCATCTTGTGATGATTGAGCAGCTGACGGGCTTCGGTAAATTTATTGGTAGGCGGGATCTCGTAATAACGTTTGGTACAGTATCGCCGGAAAAGAGGGTTTAGCCAGGCGGATTTGGAGATCTTTGCCATGTCGGAGGCTGTGGTGTAATGATTCTCATCCGGAAGACCGTTAGGATTGTTAAAGTGTGTGTTCTTGCAGCCAAAAAGCTTGGCGCGCCAGTTCATGAGTTCTGTGAATTTCTTTACAGAACCGGAAACTTCTTCCGCAACGGCGACAGACATTTCATTAGCGGACTGGAGCATGACGGCCATCAGGGCCTGATCCCTGGTAAATTCTTCACCGGGAGCCGCATAAATACTGGAATCTCCGGCAGTTACACTGGTGGAAGCGTTCTCAGATACGGTAATATTTGTCTTAGCGTTCAGATTTTCGCAGGCAAGCAGTGTAGTCAGGATCTTTGTGATGCTGGCAGGATAGAGCTGTGTGTCCGCATTTTTGGAATAAAGAACGGCTTCTGTATTTACGTCCATAAGGACTGCAGCCTGTGCTTCGATGCCGGGACCTTTGGGCCACCCGTCAATGGAATCGGTGTCGGCGGCCTGAGAATAATAGCTGGAGTGAGCAGGCATGATTGCTGCGGCCTGACCGGATGACTGTCCATCAGGAACCGGTGTGGCAGTGACGATAGGATCACCATATTCATCGTATCCAAGAGGCGCGGAAGCGCTGCATGGCTCGGCGCCTGTAAGCAGGATTCCCACACAGAGAATACCGGCAAAGATCCGGCGCAGGGATCGTTTTTTCATATTTTTCATAATAAGATACCTTTCAGTAATAAATCCGGGAGAGAAGGTTATTATTCATTTAGAAATCAGTAACCGAAAAACTCTTGCCCGTTTTGTGATGAGGTGCAGTATTTCATTAATTATAGCATTGTATTAATGAAAAGCTGTATTTTTGCCCTCAAGATTCTGTAGTAGTATACCACTTTCCTCCCGGAAAAACTACTTGCAGTCTGTGAAAATTCCATTAAGAAGAAGTGAACATACATATAATAAGAAAAAATCCCTGAAAACACTTGACATATGGATTTTCCCCAACCTATAATAGACAGCGTATATAGAAAAAGCTGTGATGGAGACAGTAAGCCATATGGAAAGCTTGCAGCGAACCGGGGATGGTGGGAGCCCGGGACGAGTAAATATGGCGGAATATCACTCCTGAGCTTCAGTTCCGAAGTTGTCCGGCAGCAGCCGGGAAGAATATCTGATATACAGATGATGATCAAGTAAGAGCTGACGGATTTCCTCCGTTACAGGGAACATATATCGGCAGATACAAAGAATTGTCCGCTATGAACAGACATGGAACAACGGCCCGCGCCATAACACAGAGCATAAGACGCAGGAATCCGGACACAGGCCCGTATAATGTAACAGGTGGTACAGCGAATCAGACTTCGTCCTTTTACAGGATGGGGTCTTTTTTTATAAGTGCCCGAGGCATTGGCACGAACAGGTATCTGTGAGGAAAGAATCCGCTGTGGCCTTACAGATGAGGCAGCAGCCAGTAATCAGACACAGGAGGTAAATATTGTGTATCGTAAAGTTGACACGAATCTGAATTTTGTTGACCGTGAAAAAGAAGTTGAGAAATTCTGGAAAGACAACAAGATTTTCGAAAAGAGTATGGACAGCCGTAAAGAGGGCGAGACATACACATTCTATGACGGACCGCCTACCGCTAACGGTAAGCCACATATCGGACATGTTCTGACACGAGTTATCAAGGATATGATCCCGAGATACCGTACAATGAAGGGCTACATGGTTCCAAGAAAAGCAGGATGGGATACTCACGGACTTCCGGTTGAGCTTGAGGTTGAGAAGAAGCTTGGTCTTGACGGCAAGGAGCAGATCGAGGAGTACGGAATGGAGCCGTTCATCCAGCAGTGCAAAGAGAGCGTATGGAAATATAAGGGAATGTGGGAGGATTTTTCCTCTACAGTTGGTTTCTGGGCTGACATGGAGCATCCTTATGTAACATACGACAACAATTTCATCGAGTCCGAGTGGTGGGCACTGAAAGAAATCTGGAACAAAGGTCTTCTTTACAAAGGCTTCAAGATCGTTCCTTACTGCCCGCGTTGTGGAACTCCGCTTTCCGCACAGGAGGTTTCCCAGGGCTACAAGACTGTTAAAGAGCGTTCTGCTATCGTTCGTTTCAAGGTTGTCGGTGAGGACGCATACTTCCTGGCATGGACAACAACACCATGGACACTTCCATCCAACGTTGCACTTTGTGTAAACCCGGATGAGATCTATTGTAAGGTAAAAGCAGCAGACGGATATACCTACTACATGGCAGAAGCACTTCTGGACAAGGTTCTCGGCAAGCTTGCAAAGGATGATGAGCCTGCATATGAGATCCTTGAGAAATATAAAGGAACAGACCTTGAGCGCAGGGAATACGAGCCACTTTTTGCATGCACAGGAGAGGCAGCAGCAAAACAGCGCAAAAAAGCTCATTTCGTAACCTGTGACAACTACGTTACCATGAGCGATGGTACCGGTATCGTTCATATCGCACCTGCATTTGGTGAGGATGACAGCCGTGTCGGACGTGAGTATGACCTTCCGTTCGTACAGTTCGTAGACGGACAGGGTAACATGACCAAAGAAACACCATACGCAGGTGTATTCGTAAAGAAAGCGGACCCGATGGTTCTCACAGACCTTGACAAAGAGGGCAAGCTTTTTGACGCACCGAAATTCGAGCATGATTATCCGCACTGCTGGAGATGTGACACACCGCTTATCTACTATGCACGTGAGTCCTGGTTCATCAAGATGACTGCGGTAAAGGATGATCTGATCCGTAACAATAATACTATCAACTGGATTCCGGAGAGCATCGGTAAGGGACGTTTCGGTGACTGGCTTGAGAACGTTCAGGACTGGGGTATTTCCAGAAACCGTTACTGGGGAACACCACTGAACATCTGGCAGTGTGAGTGCGGACATATGGAATCCGTGGGAAGCCGCCAGGATCTCTATGAGAAGAGTGGTGACGAGCGTGCGAAGACCATCGAGCTTCACCGCCCATACATTGACGACATCACCATGAAGTGTCCGGATTGCGGCAAGACCATGCATCGTGTACCGGAGGTTATTGACTGCTGGTTTGATTCCGGAGCAATGCCTTTTGCACAGCATCATTATCCATTTGAGAATAAAGACCTGTTTGAGCAGCAGTTCCCGGCAGACTTCATCTCCGAGGCTGTTGACCAGACAAGAGGATGGTTCTACTCTCTTCTTGCTGAGTCCACACTGCTTTTCAACAAGGCTCCGTATAAGAATGTAATCGTTCTGGGACATGTACAGGATGAGAACGGACAGAAGATGAGTAAGTCCAAGGGAAATGCGGTTGATCCGTTTGACGCACTGAACAAATACGGCGCAGATGCTATCCGCTGGTACTTCTACATCAACAGTGCTCCATGGCTTCCGAACCGTTTCCACGGCAAGGCAGTTGTAGAGGGACAGAGAAAGTTCATGAGCACTCTGTGGAACACTTACGCATTCTTCGTATTGTATGCGAACATTGACAATTTTGATGCGACTAAATATACTTTAAATTACGATAAGCTTCCGGTTATGGATAAATGGCTGCTCAGCAAGCTGAATACCATGGTGAAGACTGTCGATGCAGATCTTGATTCCTACAAGATTCCGGAGGCTGCAAGAGCACTTCAGGAATTTGTTGACGATATGAGTAACTGGTATGTAAGAAGAAGCCGTGAACGTTTCTGGGCTAAGGGCATGGAGCAGGATAAGATCAATGCTTACATGACACTTTACACAGCACTGGTAACAGTTGCCAAGGCTGCAGCTCCGATGATCCCGTTTATGACTGAGGATATCTACCAGAACCTTGTAAGAAGCATTGATGCAGACGCTCCGGAGAGTATCCATCTCTGCGATTACCCGGAGGTAAACGAGGCATGGATCGACAAGGATCTTGAGGCAAACATGGAAGAGCTTCTTGAGATCGTTGTTCTCGGACGTGCATGCAGAAATACCGCAAACATCAAGAACCGTCAGCCGATCGGAACCATGTATGTAAAAGCTGAGAAAGCTATGGATAAATTCTACACAGATATCATCGCAGATGAGCTTAACGTAAAAGAAGTGAAATTCGCAGATGATGTAGAGTCCTTCATTTCCTACAGCTTCAAGCCGCAGCTCCGTACCGTAGGACCGAAATACGGCAAGCTTCTGAACGGCATCCGTACCGCACTCTCCGAGATCGACGGAACCGCAGCAATGAAAGCGCTGAGAGATAATGGTGTTCTCGTTCTTGACATTGACGGAAACAGAGTCGAGCTTGCAGAGGAAGACTTATTGATCGAAACAGCCCAGAGCGAGGGCTATGTGACAGAGACAGACGGTGAAACATCCGTTGTCCTTGATACAAACCTTACACCTGAACTGATCCAGGAGGGCTTTGTCCGCGAGATCATCAGCAAGGTTCAGACCATGCGTAAAGAGGCTGGTTTCGAAGTCATGGACAAGATCATTGTCTATGCAAAAGATAACGATAAGATCATGGATATCATGAAAGCAAACCAGGATGAGATCAAACGTGAAGTACTGGCAGAAAACATTGTTCTGGGAGAAGCAGAGGGTTACACCAAAGAATGGAACATCAACAAAGAGGCTGTAACACTGGGAGTATCCAAAGTACAGGAGGAAAACTAATGATTGACAAGCAGTTTGAGAAAGAGGAGTTCAAAAAAAGCGTAAAAGAAAACGTAAAATTCCTTTATCGAAAAACACTGGAAGAGGCTACACAGGAGCAGATCTTTCAGGCTGTAAGCTACACTGTGAAGGACGTGATCATTGACAACTGGCTTAAGAGCCAGAAGGCGTATGAAAAACAGGACCCGAAGATCGTATATTATATGTCCATGGAGTTCCTTATGGGCCGTGCCCTTGGAAACAACCTGATCAACCTTGGCGCATACGGCGAGGTTAAGGAGGCTCTTGAGGAGCTTGGACTTGACATTAACTGCATCGAAGACCAGGAGCCGGATCCGGCTCTTGGAAACGGTGGACTCGGAAGACTGGCAGCATGCTTCCTGGATTCCCTTGCAACTCTGAATTACTGTGCATACGGATGCGGAATCCGTTACCGTTACGGTATGTTCAAGCAGGAAATCCGTGACGGTTATCAGGTAGAGGCACCGGATAACTGGCTGAAGAACGGCTATCCTTTCGAACTCCGTCGTCCGGAGTATGCAAAAGAGGTTCATTTCGGCGGATATGTACGCGTTGAGTGGGATCCGGTGAAGAACGAGAATAAATTCATCCATGAAGGATATCAGGCAGTTAAGGCTGTTCCTTACGATATGCCGATCACAGGTTATAACAACGATGTTGTAAACACACTTCGTATCTGGGATGCAGAGCCGATCGTAGACTTCAACCTTGACTCTTTCGACAAGGGTGATTATCACAACGCAGTAGAGCAGGAGAACCTTGCACGTACTATCGTAGAGGTGCTTTATCCGAATGATAACCATATGGCAGGTAAAGAGCTTCGTCTGAAACAGCAGTACTTCTTTGTATCTGCCAGCCTTCAGGCAGCCATTGCCAAATATAAGAAAACTCATGATGATATCACAAAACTTTATGAGAAGGTTGTATTCCAGATGAACGATACTCATCCGACTGTTGCAGTAGCAGAGCTGATGCGTATCCTCATTGATGAGGAAGGTCTTGGCTGGGATCAGGCATGGGATATCACAACAAAATGCTGTGCTTACACTAACCACACTATCATGTCCGAGGCACTTGAGAAATGGCCAATCGAGCTGTTCTCCAGACTGCTTCCGCGTGTATACCAGATCATCGAGGAGATCAACCGTCGTTTCATTCTTGAGATCCAGCAGAAATATCCTGGAAATTTCGAGAAGATCAAGAAGATGGCGATCATCTATGACGGACAGGTTAAGATGGCTCACCTCGCGATCGTTGCAGGCTACTCTGTAAACGGTGTTGCACGCCTTCATACTGAGATTCTCAAGAATCAGGAGCTGAAGGATTTCTATGAGATGATGCCTGAGAAGTTCAACAACAAAACAAACGGTATCACACAGAGACGTTTCCTTGCTCATGGAAACCCGCTTCTGGCTGACTGGGTAACGGACAAGATCGGACCGGACTGGATCACAGATCTTTCCCAGCTTTCCAAACTGAAGGTTTATGCAGACGATGAGAAGGCTCTTCAGGAGTTCATGACCATCAAGTTCAAGAACAAAGAGCGTCTTGCAAAATATATCCTGGAGCACAATGGTGTTGAGGTTGACCCGCACTCCATCTTCGATATCCAGGTTAAGAGACTTCATGAGTACAAACGTCAGCTTCTCAACATCCTGCATGTGATCTATCTGTACAACCAGATCAAGGCACATCCGGAGATGGATTTCTATCCGAGAACATTTATCTTTGGTGCAAAAGCTTCCGCAGCTTATGCACGTGCAAAGAAGATCATCAAGCTGATCAACTGTGTGGCAGATGTTGTAAACAATGATGCATCCATCAACGGTAAGCTGAAGGTTGTATTCATCGAGAACTACCGTGTATCCAACGCCGAGATCATTTTTGCGGCAGCAGATGTTTCAGAGCAGATCTCCACAGCAAGTAAAGAGGCTTCCGGTACAGGTAACATGAAATTCATGCTGAACGGTGCTCCGACACTTGGAACCATGGATGGTGCCAACGTCGAGATCGTACAGGAGGTTGGCGAGGAGAACGCATTTATCTTCGGTATGAGCTCTGACCAGATCATCAACTATGAGAATAACGGCGGTTACGATCCGGACTTCATCTACAACACAGATCCGGAGATCCGTCAGGTACTGATGCAGCTGATCAACGGAACCTTCTCCAGCGATACAGAGATGTTCCGTGACATCTACAATTCACTTCTCGACAAACGCAACATGCCGAGACCTGACCAGTACTTTATCCTTGGCGACTTCCGTTCCTATGCAGAAGCACAGAAACGTGTTGAGGAAGCATACAAAGATGAGAAACGCTGGGCTAAGATGGCACTTCTTAATACAGCATGCAGCGGTAAGTTCACATCCGACAGAACTATCCAGGAGTATGTAGATGATATCTGGCACCTGGATAAGGTTGTTGTGAAAGAGAACTAAGATATATAAAGTAATCTGCAAAGTATTACCATAAAATAAATTTCCACACAAAAACAGGGCTCGTCAGAAGTGGCGACGGCCCTGTTTTTTGTGTGAAAATTATGCCGGATTGATGACGATCCGGTTCCGCCTGGCCAGTGCAATGGCGATATGGCAGCCTTCCGCGATGGCGCAGGCTTTATCGGCAAAGCTGATGATCCAGGCTTCCCTGTTGCGTGGAAGAGGTCCCAGAGGGAACATATGTGAGAGTATCGCATCCAGCTCTCTGTCTGTGACATCAAAGTGTGCGGCACTGTTGTCTGCGGCAGCCTTCGGGTGATAAAACGCCTGATGCTCACCGGTCGGTGTCTTCGCCCTGAAGTCATAGGGACAGAAATCGTGGAGAAGTCCTGCCCTTGCGGCAGCTTTCTCGTCACATCCCAGCTTCCTGGCAATGAACCAGGAGAGGTAAGAAACATTGATACTGTGCATGAGCCGTGTGGTCCACTGGTGGTGGGTGTACAGGCTCAGCTTCAGGAACTCTCTGTTACAGAGGATGTTCTTCACAAGCGCATGATATTCCTGTGAGACCTCATCCGACACCGTGATATCCATCGGCAATCACCTTCTTTCTTTTGTTTATAATTTCATTATGACGATTATGGAGAAAAATGCAATATGGTTTATAGTTTTTTTAGAAATTAGCTTGGACAAATTTATTTGGGATGGGAAATGTCAGCGCGCAGAAGTAAGGAGAATGTTTTTGGGGGTCTGTTCTTTGGGAAATTATGGTATAGTAAAGTGAAAATGCTATAACGGTTTTATGGACAGCTATATAAGATAGGCTGAAAATAGCTGATTTAGATGGTTGACATAATAAAAAGAAGAGGAGCGTAATATATATGAAACCAGAAAAACTGATCGAAGTACTTTCCGTTGCAGAGTGGTTAAAGGATGCAGTGCGTCATAGTTATACTTCCGGTGGCAGGCGGGAGAGCGTTGCAGAGCATTCCTGGAGGATCACGTTGATGGCATATTTTGTCAGTGATGAGTTTCCTGAGGCAGATCTTCTGAAAATTATGAAAATGTGCCTGATCCATGATCTGGGAGAAGCTTTTACCGGTGATATCCCGGCCTTTGAAAAAACGGATAAGGATTCGGAGAAAGAAGCCGATGTGCTGGGAGAATGGGTGAAGACTCTGCCGGAGCCGTTCAATAAAGAAATGTCAGAACTCTATCAGGAAATGGAAGAGCAGCAGACTCTGGAGGCCAGGATCTATAAAGCTCTGGACAAGCTGGAAGCTCTGATCCAGCACAATGAATCTGATATTAAAACCTGGATTCCGCTGGAGTATGATCTGCAGATGACTTACGGAAATGAACAGGTGAAATTCTCAGAATATCTGACGGAGCTTCGCGCAAAGGTTCGGGAAGATAGTGTACAGAAAATTCAGAAAAAACATTGATGAAGATGAAAAACTCCTGTATACTAATATGTATAGAATAAGTCCAAAATGCTTATAAAAGGGGGAAAAAGTAATGAAAAAAGCAGTAAAGAGATTATTGGTGTTATTTCTGGCACTTACATTTATCGTGACAGATCTTGCAGTAGCACCGGTCACAGCACAGGCGGCGGGTACGCTCAAATTTACTAAGTCTGTTGCTCTTATGAAAGGTGAGGAAATCGGATATGGAATCATAAACTCCGTCAGATCCGACAAAGTTCTGGGACTGAAATCCAGTAATACCAATGTGGTATCAGTAAGAAAGATGCCGTTTCTGGGTGATTATACCATTACGCTGAAGGCAAAAAAAACAGGAACTTCTATTGTATCCTTCAAAGTAAAAAGAAAGAATGGAAAAACATATTCTTTTAAATCTAAAGTTACGGTACATAATTATAAAAATCCGTTAAATGTGTGCAAATTCGGAAGAAAAGATTATAAAAAATCCTTTGATAAAAAGACCATGGTCCCGGTTGCAAAAGGTTATCCCAGAAAGGCAAAAGTATGTATCACTGCAAAGAAGGGCTACAAGATAGTTGCAATATATTACAGTGAACACGGAACCGGAAGACAGAGAAAGATCAAAAACGGAAGTACAGTCACTATGGATGGATCACATTATCTGCAGATATTGTATAAGAATACCAGCAAAAATTATGTATCATCGGTATATCTGGATGGATATAGTATGTAGAGATGACGAAAAAAGGAACCGGGAGACCGGTTCCTTTTTTGGTGATTTCCTGCTAAATTGAAAACTTTTTAATTTCATCCTGTGTAAGATCGATAAGTTTTTTTCTATGTTTTTTTGCATATCTTGATAATTCGAGTAAATTTACATGGCAGGATGGGGCATTCATGTAGGGGTTAGGTTTTTTAAAGTATTCTGGATTGAGGGCTGATTTTTTTAAAAATTTAGGTTTCGTTCCATTCATAATGATACACCTCCAATAGATTCTTTGCCTGTTCTTCATCAATGAAAAACTGATATTGATGAAGCATTCCCAAATATTCTGCATGGAATACATTTATATAATGTTGTAACAGTTCTTCATTAGCAGCAAATCCATGAACAGCACCTTCATATCCCCATTCCATAGATTTATCTGCAGCTATAGCAAAAAGATGTCCGCCTACACCAACATATTTCTGCTTATCGTATTCATGTTTATTGTTATGTGGAGCAGTACAGGCCCAATGGATATAAGCTGCATTGGAATCTTTATCATTTTTTATGCCTATGAGCCCTTGAATAGAATTATCTTCTTTTAGTGCAAGAGCGTAAACATCAACATTTCTGGGGAGTTCATTCCAATTAATGTGCCAGCCATTAGATTTCTGAAATTCCTTCAGGTATGCACGACTTTGGATTTTAAAAACAACCGTTTCTTTAATTTCTCCAGTTTTTGTGTTCTTTAAACAAGGAACAATTTCATCTATCCATATGTTAATACAGCCTTGTTCTAATAAGATCATGGAATCCTCCCAAT
>ENA-USUG01005753-USUG01005753.1-human-gut-metagenome-genome-assembly--contig:-NODE-5753-length-13741-cov-4.466335_pt1 | contig 13741 bp, 13 predicted proteins | sample MGYA00250059_ERZ773394 | MGnify/ENA primary metagenome ERZ773394 (study PRJEB29103, sample SAMN06111957) | human gut metagenome | biome: human gut; feature: ankylosing spondylitis patient; material... | reverse complement strand
GTTGCGCTCGTTGCGGGACTTAACCCAACATCTCACGACACGAGCTGACGACAACCATGCCCCACCTCGCCCCGGAGCATTTATTTGATTTTGAAGATTATGTTAATTCAGGCAATAACATGGTTGATAATGCTATAGGATATTGTCAATATCTTTATCATATGAAAAAAGTAACCGATGAAGCGGTATTGGAGTCTATTAATGATATGGCTGCTGATTGGATAGATTCAACAGGAAAACTTGTCGGCTTTGATTTCAATGGATATATGAAAGAAACCTATGGTGCTGAAGGTGGTGAGGGTATTATGAATATGTACAAAGAAATTCAAGACACAACACTGCATGCAATACAAACTATAGGATTAAAAAAGACAGCAGAATGTTATGTTGAGGGAACTGCAGAAGCATTCAAAGGGTTATACGACAATGTTTCGAATTGGAACGAAGCAGCATCACATGATATAGAAAATTTTGTGAATGATTGCTGTGGTACAGTTGGTAGTGTATTTTCAAATGCCAAAAGTAGTTTGTTGAACTTTTTTAAATAATGAAGGAGAATGTAAAAATGGAAATAAAAAACATATTGCCTATTGGAACAGTTGTGAAGTTAAAAGGTGGAAAGCAACCTGTAATGATATTTGGTGTAATGCAAAATAGTCCGTCCGAACCCGGAGTACGACATGATTATATATCTGTACCATATCCAGAAGGACATATGGATTCGCATTTACATATTGCATTTGATCATCAAGATATTGAAGAAGTTATTTTTAGGGGATATGAAGACTTGGAAAATATCAGAGATGAATTTTTGAAAGTTTTAGAAGTTGCAATAAAGCTTATTGATAAGAAGAAAGAAATTGAATTAGAGGAGAAAGATAATGGCTGATTATATTTTGATAACTCCGGAGCAGTTGAAGGAGAGAGCATCAAAGGTACGAGAGTACAGACAGCAGCACGTTGATACTATGAGCAGATTTAACAATTTAGTCTTGAACCTCAGTGAAAGTTGGCAAGGTGAGGCACAACAAACATTTGTTGCGAAATATCAAGGTATGAAAGATAAATTTAATAAATTTGATGAGGCTTTGGAAAAATATGCGGTTGATATGGATGAAACAGCAGATATTATGCAAGAAACAGACCAATCATTAGCCTCAAAAATCAACGGTCTTACATAAGTAATAGATGCGCACAGACGCATTTATAATAAAATTTACAAAGGAGGTCATTTTAATGGCAAGAATTCAAGTAACACCTGAAGTGTTAAACGAAAAATCAAACGAGGTTAGAAAGTATAAGGAAGAGCATGTAAGCACTATTCAAAAGCTTACTGCTATGGTAAATGGCTTGACTGAAATTTGGCAAGGTGAAGCTCAAACAGCTTTTCAAGCAAAATTTGACGGAATGAAGGGTACATTTACTCAGTTTGAACAAATTCTTGAAGAGTATGCGTTAAATCTTAGCGATGCTGCAAAAACATATGCAGAAGCAGAAGCAAATGCAACTCAGAGATCTCGTGGCTAAAAATTATATCAATTCATTGCGGCAGCACGATTTTATTATTGTGCTGCCGTAATATTAGGAATAAGGAGTATTTTATGCTTAAACTTGATTGCTGTTTTATTACAGATGTAGGAAAAATAAGAACAAATAATGAGGATAATTTTTTTATTTGCGGAACTTATAAGAGAACACCGGAGGAACTTCGATACAGAAAAAAAGATTTTGTTTATAGAGGTGGAATTTTTGCTGTCTGTGATGGTATGGGGGGCGAAGAATTCGGCGAAAAAGCGTCGCTTATATCAGTAGAGGAATTAAATAATTTTAAAGAAAAGGATTTTAATGAATATCACAAAAAATATATTGATATGGTGAATTCAAGAATTTGTGATTTGAGATTTGAAAATAATGGTGTAAAGTCCGGAACGACGATTGCACTTATATATATAAAAGATGAAAAAGCTATCAGCTATAACATTGGCGACAGCAGAACATATCTTATGCGTAATAAAAAATTGACACAGCTGTCGGAAGATCACACGCAAGTTGCACAAATGTTGAAAATGGGTATGATTAAGGAAGAAAATGTGCAGTCATACAGCAATCGTCATATACTGACTCAACATTTGGGAATACCAAACAATGAATTGGTTATATCTCCGTATATATCTGACGTTATAGATATTAAAAGAGGAGATATATTTTTGCTTTGCAGTGATGGTCTTACGGACATGATTCGTAATGATGATATTAAGAATATATTAAATAGCAAAATGTCTGCGGAACAGATGGCAGAAACATTAGTAAATTCTGCTTTGCAGATGGGTGGTAAAGATAATATAACAGTAGGCGTCATAAAAAATGCAGAGCCAAAAGAAACTGTTTGGAAGAAAGTAAAAAAGCATTTTGTTTAAAGTATTGTTGACAATAGTAGGGTGATGGTAATGGAAGAAAGTTATTACAAGAAATATGAGCCGATAGACGGAAAATGGTACATAAAAGAATTACTCGGTGAGGGCAGTTACGGAAAAGTCTTTAGAATTGAACGTGAAGATATCAGTGGTAAAAAAAGTGCCGCCTTAAAAGCTATTACAATTCCTCAATCAAAAACAGAAATATCGACAATGAGAGCAAGCTTGCGTGATGAACAAAGTGTTAAGGAGTATTATAAAGATATAGCAGGAAAGCTGTTAAACGAATTTAATTTAATGGCGAAGTTAAAAGGTAACAGTAACATTGTATCTTATGAAGATCATAATATAGAGCCTCACGAGGACGGAATCGGTTATGATATTTTGATAAGAATGGAACTTCTTACACCGTTATCTGAATATTTTGAAAATGGGATTGACGAGAAAGATGTTATACGGCTTGGAATAGATATATGTAAAGCGTTAGAAATATGTCAGCAATATGAAATTGTGCATAGAGATATAAAGCCCGAAAACATATTCGTATCACAGAGCGGTTCTTTTAAATTAGGTGACTTTGGTGTGGCGAAAACGATGAAAAGTATCGAAACTGTTATGACAAAGGCAGGAACGTATACATATATGGCGCCGGAACTGTATAAGGGTGAAAAAAGTGGTGCAAGTGTTGATATATATTCGTTGGGAATGGTTATGTATCAATTACTGAATTATAATCGTGAACCATTTTTGCCGACTCCTCCGGAGCGTTTTACGTTTGAACAAAAAGAAAATGCGTTAATGCGAAGAATGAAAGGAGATGGCTTGCCTAATCCGTGTCAGGCAAGTGAGGATTTGTCGAAGGTTATACTAAAAGCATGTAGCTTTAATCCTAATGAACGATATAAATCACCGTCAGAAATGTATGATGCGTTAAATCGTATACAGGACAAAGAAAAACATATAATAGAAGATACTGCGAATTCTTATGATAATTATAATTTAATCGAAAATGATGAATTTGATAAAAATGAAGAAACGGTTGGACTTTTTGATTATTACTTAAATTCAAATACAGAATCAACATCTAATGTTCAAAATAATGTTGTATATGATAATGTTCCTGAAAAGTCAAACATAACCAATAATACAAACAAAAGTTGTAAAGAAATAGTCAGTGAAATATGCGGAACGTATAAAATGCGAACATTTGGTAAAGACAAGGATGAATTAAAGAAAATAAAAAAAGTAACGAAAAATCATGGAGAAAACAGAAAATATGATTTAAACGAAATTTCTCAAAACTATAGAATGAAATCGTTAGATGATATGGATAAATTTTAATATTTAGGGGGTCAGTATGGACATAAATTATTACAAAAAATATGAACCGATAGACGGAAAATGGTTAATAACAAAGAAATTAGGCAACGGTGCATTTGGCACTGTTTTTGAGATTGCCCGAAAGAACATACCTGATATTAAATCAGCACTCAAAATAATATCAATTCCTCAATCATCGGAGGAATTACAAAGATTAAAAGAAGAGAATTACGATATAGATAATAAAAGCATTACTTCGTTTTATAGTGGGTTAGTTGATGATTGTATAAAGGAATTTCAATTAATGTCTAAACTTCGTGGAAACAGTAATATTGTAAGTTATGAAGATCATAATGTGATTGAAAAGCAAGACGGTGAATTTGGTTGGGATATTTTTATCCGAATGGAATTACTTATACCGATAGTACAATATTTTACTGATAATGCACCGACACAGCAAGATATTATAAAGCTCGGGATAGACATATGTAAGGCATTGGAGGTTTGCGGTAAATATAACATTATACATCGTGATATAAAGCCAAGTAATATTTTTGTTTCGGATGTAGGTGAATTTAAACTCGGTGATTTTGGTGTTGCGAGAGTGTTGGATAAAACAAACATCGGACTGTCAAGAAAAGGAACATATACATATATGGCACCTGAGATATACAGAGGTGAAGAATATGATTTGAGTGTAGATATATATTCTTTGGGAATTGTTATGTATAAATTTTCAAATAACAATCTTGAACCGTTTAGGAAAGACAGAACATATCAGGACTTAGAAAATGCATTGAAAGAACGAATGAGTAATGCTGATATTCCAAAGCCGATAAATTGTGATGAACAATTGGCAAGAATAATATTAAAGGCGTGTGCTTATGATTTAAAAGACAGATACAGCAGTCCTAAACAAATGCGAGAAGAATTGGAAAATCTTCTGTATACATCTGAAGAAAATGATTATGATAGTTATGATGAAACAGTAGGGTTGTTTAATTTTGATATTAAAAAGGAAAGTGTACAACAATCGGAAGAAAAAATCATAAATAAAACAGAAAAAACACAAAGTATCATAGATATATATAAGGAATTTTGGACAGGATATTTTGATTTTAAGGGTTGTATAAGTAGAATAAATTATTGGAAGATCGTATTGATTAACTTTATAATCTTAAATATTGTAAATATACTATCAGATATATTACCTGTTTTAAATATACTATTATTTATAATGTGTTTGGCTATATTAATTCCCAATATTGCACTTACCACGCGCAGACTGCATGATGTCGGAAAAAGCGGTCATTGGCAATGGTTGTATTTAACACTCTTTGGCAGTATAGCAGTTTTTGTATTTTTATGTCAGAAATCACAAACGAATAATAAATATAGAAACAAAGGCGCGGAATAAATGGAAGTAAATTATTATAAAAGGTATGAACCGATAGATGGAAAGTGGTACATAAAAGAATTGTTAGGCGAGGGTAGCTACGGAAAGGTATTTCGCATCGAACGAGAGGACATAAGCGGTAAATATACCTCCGCATTAAAAATAATAAGTGTACCGAATTCTAAAACAGAAGTGGATTCATTGAAAGAAAGCTTGGGTGATGAGCAAAGCGTGTCAGATTATTATGGTGAAATAACCAAGAAATTAATGCAGGAATTTCAGCTTATGTCATCATTAAAAGGAAATAGCAATATAGTTTCGTATGAAGACCACGATATAAAACAGCACGAAGACGGAATCGGATACGACATTTTGATTAGAATGGAATTTTCACACGGTGTAACAGTGGTAGCAGCTGCAGGAAATGATAATGTTGATATATTAAAGAAATTCTTTTCACCGGCTTGTATAAATGGAGTAGTAACTGTTGCCGCGGTAGCAGACAATAATCAAAAAGCAAAATTTAGTAATTATGGAAACGGAATAATTGATATTGCGGCAACGGGAGTTAAAATAGGTGGTGCGGCAAGAGGTGGTGGTACTGTTACGATGAACGGAACATCAATGGCGTCACCACATATTGCAGGCGTGTTGGCGCTTATCAGAAGTGCTAATCCAAATTATTCATCAACAGATGCTATAAATGCGATGAAATCTTCAGCAAGCAATCTCGGTAGTAGTGCATATTACGGTGCAGGAATACCGAATTTAGAAAATTTGGTTTCAAAGACACCTGTTGAAAATAATATAACAGTAAATACACTTGAGGCAAAAAAGATTTCACAAACAAATGCAACTGTATACGGAAAAATTTCATATTTAGGTACACGCCCAAGTGAAGTCGGAATTTATTTTGGCAATGATTCAAACAATTTGAATAAAGTAGCAAGTGATAAGATAAACCACAATAAAAATTCGTTTGATATGTGGTATGATTTGAATAGTGAGGCAGGACAATATCTATCAGCGGGTAGAACTTATTATTATCAGTGTTATGCAATACAGAACGGAAAAGAAGTCAGAGGTTTAATTAGCTCATTTACAACAGAATCAGATAATTCCGGTTTGTCAATATCAACAGGCGGGGCGGATTCGGTTACATTAAATAATGCAACCGTCAGAGGTACAGCGGCATATTCGGGTACACGTCCGAGTGAAGTCGGATTATATTTCGGAACATCGCCGAATAATATGAACAAGGTTGCAAGAGATACTATCAGCCACAACAAAAATCCGTTTGATATATGGTATGACTTAAACAGTGAGGCGGGACAATATTTGAACGCCGGAACTACATATTATTACAAAGTATACGGAATACAAAACGGTAATGAAACGTGTGGAGATGTAAAATCATTTACAACCGCAAGCAACGCAACAGAAAGAACATATACGGCATATGTATTCAATACAGACGGTTCACTTGCAATTAACAGCAGACCAAGTAAAGATTATCCTATAGGAGCAATTCCTGAAGGTGCAAGTTGTACAGTGTATCCGGACAGAATGTCCGGAAATTGGTGTTGGGTAGAGTATAACGGAATCAGCGGATATTCGTATAAAGACTATATTATATTACAATAATAAATATTAAGAGTGAAAGCCGCTGCTAAAATGTAAACAGTGGCTTTTGTTGTTAAAAAACATAGAGTGATAATTGTAAATTTATTGTTAGTATGATATACTGAATATAAAATAATCTTGGGAGTGATGTTAATTGAAAAGAAGAATAAGCATAATATTAATTGCGATGATAAGTCTGATAATCTCAAGTAATTTAAGCGTAATGGCATATGAATTGCCGCACGCATTTTGGGGCTTGGACGCTGGTTATTCAAATGCAACAAGCAGCAAAAATTATGATGAAACGATAAATTACGGAGTACAAATTATCAATTTAATATCATCAGAGCCAAAGAATGAGCAGACAATAAATATTTTAGGCTCAAGAACATATGACGTTGCATTTGCGTATTTTATGAACGGTGATTATACAAATGCGGCGAAGTATTTTGAAATGTATATTCCATACGGTAAGCAATTAGGGTGGACTGATGGCGTAATTATTGCAGAAAATTGCGTTAAGCAATTTACAAATACATTTGACGTATATCAAGCTACGGAACAATCGCAAAAGGTGTATGGTGCGAAAAATGAGCCGAACGGTGTTTTATACGGACAAGTGGCAGATAAGGCAAAAAGTAATGAATCAATGACATTGCTGTATTTGGAATACGGTGATGAAAGTACATTCGGTTGGACGCGTGCGATGCTTGATAAAGCAGAAACACAAAACAAAGCGGTAGAAATTGCTCTAAACTTTCCACAGGAAGGCACAACGATAAGAAATATAAACAGTTCGGATTCTTTTTTATCGAATTTACACTCTATGTTGTCAAGTTACAAAAACGTGCCGATTTATTTGAGAATAGGTGCTGAATTTAATGTTTGGGGTGATAAATGTACACCCGATGAATTTATATTTGCATTCAAAGCAGTTGCAAACAGTGTGAGCGGATTGTCTAACGTTGCTACTGTTTGGAGTATGGCGCACACATCTTCATGGAAAACAAACGATTGGCCTTATACGGCTGATGACTTCTATCCCGGTGACGAATATGTTGATTGGGTAGGCGTGAATTGTTATGCAAGTAAGTATTTCCAAGGCAGAGTATGGCAGGGAGAAAGCAGATATAATGAAGTTTGCTTTAAAACAGGATACAGTTCCGATCCTGTTGTGATGATAAAGGATGCTGTTGAAAAGTACGGCGGTCGAAAACCTATAATGATTTCTGAATGTGGAAGTGCATACAGAACTAACGGTGATATAAATGAAACCGACAGTGAATGGGCGGCAAAATATTTAAAACAAATATATACATTCATTCCTATGGTATATCCTCAAGTAAAGCTTATAGCGTATTTTAACGCTAAAATGAATTATGAGGTGAATTACTATAATCTCGACGGAGACAGCGAACTTCAAAACGCATATAATGATGTAACAGAGTCACCGTGGTTTATACAAAATAATAATACAAACAGCGCCGGACAATTCTTTAAAAAGGCGGGCAGTACAATAACGATGAACGGAGATACAACACTGTACGCATATCCGCACATATATGGCTCGGATTGGGTAAATGTTGAATATTATCTTGACGGTGAACTCGTTAAATCAACAAACGAAATAGCTTATATCGTACAACTAAGCGACATAAAGGGGACGCATGATTTAAGAGTGGTTGCAAACGGAAATAATGGGGTTTCTATGACTCGTGAATATCAGCTTGTCAGCTATGCACCGGCAGAAAAAGCAGAGGATTTTTCTGATACATCTTATCTTAATAACGGTCAGAAAAATGCAGTAAATTACACTATAAGCAATGATATTATGACAGGCTATGAAAATAATACATTCAGACCTGACGCAACCATAACCAGAGCAGAATTTGCTGCGGTTATATGCAGAATGATGGGGTATAATGTTGGTGAGAATAGCACATTTACAGATACAAAATATCATTGGAGCAGTAAATATGTAAATGCGTGCGTAAAAGCAGATATAATACATGGTATCGGTGATAATAAATTTGCACCGGATAATTATATTACCGTTGAACAGGCGGTTAAAATATTGACAAGTGCATACGGATATGCAAACAGTAAAACTCAATATCCCGACGGCTTTATGTCCGCCGCTCAAAAGTATAATTTGTTTGATAATGTAACATCAAGCAGATTAGGCACAGATGTTAAACGTATTGATGTCGCGGTTATGCTTTATAATGCAGCTAAAAATTAATAATGCTACCTAAAAAACTCATTACGATGCAAATACATTGTAATGAGTTTTTTTGATGCTAAATATGTCAAAAAATACGTTAATTATGCAGAAGTGTTGAAAGCACGTCATTTACATGATAATCTGAAAGTATAAAATAAATTTTATAAAATATAGTTATAATTGCAATTAAAATATAGTTGCAATTATAATGTAAATGTGTTATAATGGAAATGTAATCAATAATGCAAATATTTAATATATGTAATATTTATTTAATGCAAATTAAGTAAGGGGATATGGTATATGAAAATAAGATATAAATACTCATTAATTTCAGATGTCGGAAATTTAAGGAAAAATAATGAGGATAACTTTTTTGTATTTGGTGAAGAAAATCGAAATCCAAAGAATAACATATATTCATGTAATGGTGAATTTGTGAATGAAAAAGCGTTTTTTTGCGTATGTGACGGTATGGGTGGACACAGTGCCGGTGAAGTTGCATCATATATAGCTACTCATCAAGTACAAAAAAATTATAACTCAATAACAGATAAAATAAAATTCGAAAAAGATGTATCCAATGTTATGAAGTCGTTTATATCTTCGATCAATGATAGCATTTATAATGCTACAGAAGAAAAACCTGAGCTTAAATCTATGGGAACTACTTTGACGGGAATATATTTTCTTAAAGATGGTGCATATGCGATAAATATAGGTGACAGTCGAGTATATGAATTAGAAAATGAAAAGTTACAGCAACTTACCGTAGATCATACCGACGCTGATAATAAACACGCATTAACACGATTTTTGGGTATGTCATATCAATACGGAAATGTCTATCCGGATGTATCAGCCAAAAAAATAAATTTAGGATTAAAGAAAAGATTTTTATTGTGTTCAGACGGATTAACCGATATGGTAGATGATTCGATGATAAGGGACATTCTGATAGAAGAAAAAAATAATATAAATGCGGCGAATAAACTTGTTGAAACTGCAAAGAAAAACGGTGGCCGTGATAACATTACGGTTTTGATTGTTGATGCAGAACCTGTTAATAAATTTAATGCTGTATTAAAGAATAAGTTGACTATTTGTATAATAATTGCAGCGGTATTAGTTGGTGCAGGTTTGGGTTGCTTTAACGTATACAGAAGTCAAACATCCGGAATATCGCTAAACGATTTAAGCAACGATATAAAAAATGCAAAAGATTTGTCTGAAGCATGTGAAAAGATGAATCAGTATATTGACAATGCAATTAATAATGCCAAAAGTTATGATGATTATACAAATACCGTTGATGAATCTGATAATAATGTAGCAGGAAAAAATAAAGAATTCAAAGACGCTATTCAAGCTCTTAATGTTTCAATAGAAGATGTAAAGAAAAAGTATGATGATATTGTCAACAACAGTGAAAGCGATGAGCAGACTAAGAAGAATGATATAACAAATTTAATAAACAGTAATGATATTCAGAAAAATATAGATTTATGCGAAGGAAAGAAAGCAGAGCTGAATAATGCATTAGATGATTGGCATAAACGCAATGAAGAAGCAAATCGACATAGCCAAAGTCAAAGTAATAACGGTAATAAAGGCGACAGTCAAGCACCTGTTAAAAATTCAACAACATCATCAGGATCATCAAGTTCTAATTCAAGTGGATCGGTTAAGCAAAGTACTTCCGGCAGCCGCTCAAACGGTTCAACTTCAAATAATAATACATCAACTCACAAAAATAATACGTCGAGCGAAAACGGTGCGTCAAGTGACATTGGCACATCTGTAAGTGAAAGTGAAGATACTTCCGGCGATAGTCAAACAGAACAAAGTATTGGAAAGTCTTCATATGACGGACTAGGTGGCGAATAATACAATATTAAAAATTAAGGGGTTTGTATTTTATGGAGATTAATAAAAAATTGAAAATCTTTTCTGTAACTATAGCAATACTGGCGATTATACTATCAGTTATTACCACAGTGTATAAGCCTGAAATTCGCTCACAAGGAAAAACACCGGAAGAGATTGCGATAGAATTAGAAGAACAACAGAAATTGGACACAGTAATGGCTGATATTAGAAAAACTTTGCAGGTTAATGATATATGTGATTCATATATAAAATTATGTTCAGATACATTGGATGTTAATGATGCGATTAAGACAAAAAAAGCAGAATTGCTTTCAGAGGCTCAGAACTTAAAAACAAAGGCGAAAGAATTTGGAAGTGAGGCAGAGGGCATATACAATTCACCGGCACTCTCTGTTGCTAATCGCGAAGAACAGTTAATCCAAAATAGTAAATATCAAGCAATAAAGCAAAGTAAAAACAAATGTGAAAAATTGAAGAGTGAGTTAGAGACTTTGGTAAAGCAATATAATGAAGAGCAAGAGAAAATAAAACAAGCTGCAGCAGAGGCAGAAAAGAATAAAAAAGCGAATGAAGAGAGTAAACAGACAAAAAGCAACAGCGAGAGTCAAAGCAGTTCATCATCAAGTAGCAAATCTTCAAGAAGTAGTTCATCAAGCGGTAGTTCATATTCTAATAATTATAGTTCATCGGGGAGCAATTCGTATTCTGGCAGAAGTTCTTCTTATAGTGATGATTCATATTCAAACAGCAATTCTTCTTATTCAGAAGCAAGTTCATCAAGTGAATCATCAGGCGGAGGATATACAGGTGCTGACCTTGGAAGTGAACGATAAAATATGGAGGAGATATAATGCAAACAAATATAAAAATTGTAGATACAACAATTCATGAAAATTTAGGGGTTGAAATAGACAGAGAAATCGGACGTGGAAAATACGGTATTGTATATAATGGAGTTAGAGTTGACACCGGAAAGGATTGTGCGGTAAAAGTTATTTCATTGCCTAATCCGGAATTGGAAGAAAAATTGAGGGACATTTACGGAGATGATGAAAATGCAATAGAAAATTTATCTCGTGAAATGGCGTCTCGATTTGAAAATGAAATAAAATCAATGAGTAGACTGGGTAATTTGAATATTTTAGGTAGTCAAAACATCGTAAAAATGTATAATCATATGTTGGTACAGTCCGGTATATATTCGCATATTATAATTTTAATGGAATTGGCTTTGCCATTAAAGCGTTTCTTATCACATGAAGATTTTTCATTAAAAAAGGTAATGCAAATTGCATATGAAACTGCATATGGTTTGAAAGCTTGCCATACAGAAGGAATTATACACAGAGATATAAAAGAAGATAATTTGTTTATAGGTGCCGACGGTAAAATTAAAATTGGTGATTTCGGCGTAGCAAATATCGATAGTGGCGGACTTAGTAAGAAAACAGAGGGAGTAGGAACTCCGCACTATATGGCTCCGGAAATAAAAAATAACGAAAGCTATGATGAAACTGTTGACATATATTCTTTAGGTATTGTTTTGTATATGTTGTTAAATGAAAATAAGCCTCCATTCTATTCTTCGGAAGTAGATGAAAGAACAGCATATAATATGCGAATGATGGGTAAACAGCTACCACCGCCTAAATATGCAACAAATAAAATTGCAAATATAGTATTAAAATGTTGTCAATTTAACCCTAACAACAGATATAGAAATATAGATATGCTTATAAAGGATTTAGAGGATGCTGAAAACGAGATGAGTGCAGAAGAACTTGATACTATAATTCCTTATCCTAAAAGAAGTTTTAAAGATGATGAATGGTGGGAAGAAAAGTTTGATAATAACCAAACTATGACTATACATCATATAGAAATACCACAAAAGAATATACTTCGTGATACAGTTGGAGCATTTAAAGATTTGTTGCAAAAATTTGGCAATAACACAAAGGAAAGTCAGTTTATTGAGGGTGTATATACAGGAAGAGGCATAGCAGAGCGCGATATGAACGAAGAAGAACGTAAGGTAAAGTATATGAAACGTCTGTTGATTATTTTGCTGTGTGTTTTAGTAGTTTTAGGAACAACTCTGGTATTTTTATATCCTAAAACAGCAACTTTTTATCCTAATGAGTCGGATGATTATAAATTATACGCAAAATATTTATTCTTACCTGCAAGAAAATTAACTGATAACTCTGCATCGTATGTGAATTTAGACGGAAATGAGGTATTCTTTAGTGACAGAAAAGATGGCAAAAAGTTATATAAAGTTAATATATGGACAGGCAAAGAAACAGCTTTATGTGATAAAGAATGTCATTATGACGTTGTAATAGGAGATTACATATATTTTACGGATAATTCACCTACAGGTGATTTATACAGAATTAATAAAAACGGTGAGGGATTGCAATGCCTTATTCAAGAAAATTGCGGTGAATTAAAAAATAAAAACGGCAGTCTCGAAGTGTGGTTGGCAAACCTTTCAAGGTTTGAAGAAATTGACGTAAACAGTATTTCTAAAAAATAAATAGATAAATTGGAGGGGAATATCTTGAAAAAAGTAATTAGTATTATATTGTCACTTTTAATTTCTACAATTATAGCAAGTTTTAGCGTTTGTGCGGATGAAAATAATGTATCGTTTACAGATGAAAAAAGTTCTGAAAGCATTGTTGAAGAAACTATAATACCTACAGAAGCAACAGAAGAAAATGCAACAGAAGAAAATGCAACAGAAGTTGAAGTTACTCCGTTACCTACAGCGGAATCGATAGTTGCGCAGGAAGAAGATTTTTTCTGGTGCAGATGGAAGGCGTGCAGTTAAGCGATACGGATTTCAACTACCTGAAAAACGGCAGC
>ENA-USUG01005748-USUG01005748.1-human-gut-metagenome-genome-assembly--contig:-NODE-5748-length-13744-cov-328.339943_pt1 | contig 13744 bp, 5 predicted proteins | sample MGYA00250059_ERZ773394 | MGnify/ENA primary metagenome ERZ773394 (study PRJEB29103, sample SAMN06111957) | human gut metagenome | biome: human gut; feature: ankylosing spondylitis patient; material... | reverse complement strand
CGGTTTCTCCTGCCATAGCCGGAGAAAAAATAGAGTTTGCCTATGCCATGGGAACCACTAATGGAAGAATAAATAAGGCTGAAGCAGTTGCCTCCATTACCGGAGCAACCGGTACGGGATTTGAGCTGCACTCCTGGTTCACAGCACAGACCGGAATGGATGTTAACGGTGTACATTATGGTGCCGGTGAAGATGTGCCTATCCAAACCGTTAAAGACGCATCTACCGACGGTAGCATTTCTACAGCCAACCTGATGGAGAAAGTCGATGCGCATTACATCAACCCGACCATTGCCATTGGAACCACCCAGACAGACCTCATTGCCGCCACACTACGCTATAACTTCGTAGTGCCCGAAGATGCAAAAGGCAAAACATTCAGCATTACCTTTACTGCCGTTTCCAGTACAGGCGACCGAGTGTCTTACAAAACCCCTAATTACAAAATCTCCAAGATGGACATGAAACGTCTTATCGAATTGGAGAACGAAGGTGCCTGCTACTTCTCTATCGAAGACATGAAGGCTTATACCAAAGAGGAAGTAAACGCTCTGAACTTGTCCGGCAAGATTGATTTCATCTATAACTACCAGGCCAAACTGAATGATTTTGACTATGCACACTCTTTCGTATCTCCTGCAACGGACCCGAAATTCATCGCCATCAGTGGTATTGTCCCCTCGGGTGCTACCAACAACACCCCCATGGAACAACGTGCCAATGTGCATGATGCCCAGTTGAAAGGAAGCAATCCGGCTGTTTACGTGGACGATATAGACTTCGAGACGCTGGATTTAGGCGGAGCCATGAACTATGTACTGAACCTGAAAAAGGACGATAGTGCATTTATGAAGACTGCCGACGGTAAATGGGCTGCATACATCTACGTGAACAGCGTTGACGGTAGCGGTAAGATGACAGTAAGTATCAAACGTTATCCTTTGTAATCTAACCCCTTACACAACATGAAGCGAATAAAAACATTGACTTTTCTGCTCATGATTATCCTCTCTGTAGGAGTATCTGCTCAAAATCCCCGGTCGGTCTTTACCGACCGACCGGTGGATGAGGCAGCTATATATTTCACTCCCGAGAATTTTAAAGTGAAGGCTGACGGGCGTATGGATGTTTCCGAAGCCTTGCAAGAAGCATTGAACCGAACCAAACAAAAAGAAAATGGTTGCGGTATCCTCTTTATCCCCGAAGGAGTGTATAAACTCAACAAGACGATTTACATCCCCTCAGGTGTTCGTATCATTGGTTATGGTGGCAAACGCCCGGTTTTTGTCCTTGCCAAGCAAGCACCCGGTTTTCAGGAAGTTACCCGGGAAACTGCAAAAGGGAAATACCTTTTTTGGTTTATCGGCGGCGGCTACCGCCCGGGAGGCCGTATAGGCGATGCCAATGCAGGGACTTTTTATAGTTCAATGATGAACGTAGATATTCGCATTGAAGGCGGAAATCCCAATGCCTCTGCCATTCGCGCACATTTTGCACAGCACTGCTCTATTTCCAATGTAACCATTCATGTGGGAAAAGGCCGTGCGGGTATTGTCGATGCCGGAAACCATTTGGAGAATATAGCCATTTACGGAGGAGAGTATGGAATTGACACAGACAAGTCAGCTCCCGGATGGCCTATTATGCTACTTAACTCCTATTTTGAAGGACAACGTAAGAGTGCCATCCTTACTAATGAAGGAGGATTGACCATCGTTCGTATGCGGGCAAAGAATGTACCCGTAGCCGTAGAGATTAAAGAGAATGCTCCCGACAGGCTATTTATGGAAGATTGCATTTTCGAGAATGTACACCGCACCGGGGTTATTCTGACAGATGCAGGAAATGCAGCAACACAAATCAACCTTAGAAATATTCAATGTAAAAACGTTCCTATGTTTGCGTTGGAGCGCTTTACAAACCAACAAATACCCGGTAAAGAAAAAACATACCGGGTAACCCGTTTCACTTTCGGTTTTAATGCCGACAGTCTGGAAGACACTCCTCAAATAGTGCGCCGGACAGAAACAGAACCTATTAAGAGCATTACTCCTTTGGATACCGGTGACACCCCGATGCTTCCTGCTACGGAACAATGGATAAACATCCGCAACTTGGGTGCCAAAGGAGACGGTTTCAGTGATGATACACACATTTTCCAGGAAGCAGTACAAAAGTATGCCAATATCTATATTCCCCAAGGATGGTACGTTGTAAAAGAGCCGTTGACTCTGAAACAAAACACGAATCTGATAGGCCTGCACCCCGGCACTACTATCCTATTAAGCTTGGGCGGCAATCCCGCATTCAGCGGCTTCGGTGCCCCGCAAGCACAGTTGACTACTCCCCAAGGTGGAAAGAACATCGTATGCGGTATCTTCCTGAATGCCGATGCCTACAATTACCGGGCTGTCAATTGCAAATGGATGGCAGGCGAAGGCTCTTATATGTATGATGTCAAATTCAGCGGGCACGATAAAGCCCGTTTCTTCCACAACGGACAAAGTGCTGCCAACCCTTTGGAGAAACCTATGTCCATCACTCCGGAAACTCACGACCTCATTACCCGTGCTTGGGACAACCAGCATTGGAGCCTATGGATTACAAACGGAGGAGGAGGCTCATTCCGGGATATATGGACAGCCAACGAATATAGTTCGGCAGGACTGTACATCAGTCATACAGATACCCCGGGACGTATTTACGGAATGTCTTTAGAGCATCATTTACGCAATGAAGCCATCTTCCGCAATGTTGCCAACTGGAAAATCTACGACTTCCAGTTTGAAGTGGAAGCAGAAGGCATCGATACGCAACCTTTGGACCTGATAGACTGCAAGAACCTGACTTTTGCCAATTTCTATTCCTATCGCGTATCGCGCATGTTGAAATCCTATCCGTCGGCTATACGCACCTGGAATTGCAAGGATATTGAGTTTCTGAATGTTCACAACTATGCACATGCCCGCGTAAAGTTCACTTCCAATGCCAGCCTTTACGATGTCAATACCCACCGGGAAGCACGCCGTTGGGAACTGGCACGCCTTTCATTGACCGGCAAGGAAAGCCGTAAATACCCATTGAGCCAGGAAAAAGGAAAAGCCGAACTTGTAGTCACCGGATTTGAGTTCATTGACGGACTGGCACAAGACAGCCGGGGAAATATATATTTCTGCGAGCATCGCATGCGCCGCATCTATAAATTGGATGCCCGAAGCGGGCAGGTAACTTCTATTGCCGATTTCCCCTGGAACGCAGTAGCACTGGCATGCGATACACAAGACAACTTGATTGTCGTTACCAAATACATCTCCCAACCCGGCTATAATAATGACGATACCCGTAACGGCAACCGTCCTCTATTCGGCTGGAAAGGTTCGGGAGGGCTGTGGGGCTTCAATTATGTTCCTAAGCTTTACGCAATACGTCCCGATAATCCGGATGAAAGTTTCCAAGTTTTACCGTTAGTGGATATGAAGCAATTTGCTGCACCGCAACAAATTTATTATCCGGGTAATAGAACCATCACTCAAAGCGAGTATTACAACGGAAGAAAGCCGGAACAATGTTTTGTTGCTCCCGACGGTGTAACCATCATTCCGAATTACGAAGATTTATTCCGTTGTTCATCTCTGGTTAAGGCAGTACCGGGCAAAACAGTCTATACATTGGATGAATATCACCAACGCGTAATCCATGCGGATGTAGATGCCCAAGGCTTCTTGCAAAACTGTCGCATATTTGCCGACGGAGGCGACCGGAGCGTAGTTACGGACTCTAAAGGCAACGTATATGTAGCCAACGGAGACATTTCCATATTCTCCCCGTCAGGTGAATCCATAGGTACGTTAGAGGTGCCGGAACGTCCCACGTCTCTACTGATATCAGGAAACAAGCTCTATATCACAGCTCTTTCTTCGCTCTATCAAATAGAGCTTTAACAATAGGATTATCATAATAAGAGATTAGGATTATAAATCATGACAAAGTGATATTTTCATAGGTTAGATTTTTAAGTTTGTAACTAAGGTTGCGATTCAGGTTTAAGTTAAAGAGGCGGATAACTACTTGTTTTTTTTACATCCGTCTCTTTTTTAGTAGTTTTGGCAGTAATATCATTTATAACATATCACCATGGAAAGAGAGAAAAATACACTCCCGCAAAAGGCCTGCCATTGGATGGCTGCCGTTATTATATCCTTATTTGTCCTGCCCCCTGTCCACGCCCAACGCCAAACCCAAACCATCAACGACAGCTGGAAGTTCCTCAAAGGAGAATGCACCGCAGCAGCCGACAGTGCCTTTGACGACAGCAAATGGACATCCATCCATCTGCCCCATACCTGGAATACCGATGCTTATACCGAAAAGGATTACTACCGCGGCACGGGCTGGTATCGCCGGCAACTGACCTTGCCGCAGGGCTGGAAGGAGAAACAGATTATCCTGAGACTGGATGCTGCCGGCAAATCAGCCACTATCTATATCAATGGCAAAAACGTAGGTGAGCATGCCGGAGGATATACCGCCTGTTCATTCAACATCACGCCGTTCCTCTCTTTCGACACACCCAACACGCTGGCCGTATGCGTGGATAATGCCCGCCAGGATATTGCTCCCATCTCCGGAGACTTCACTTTCTTTGGCGGCATCTACCGGGATGTTTGGCTTACGGCGGTTCCCAACCAGCACTTCAACCTAACGAACCACGGCTCGGACGGTCTGTTCATCAGCACCCCGCAGGTTTCCGAGGAGCAGGCAACCCTCTCCATACGCGGTGAAGTAAAGAACGATGCACCGGAAAAAGCGACGTTGGAACTGACGCACACCATCTACCGCCCGGATGGTACCCTGCTACAAACACTCAAGAAGAATATACAGCTAAAAGCCGGAGAAACCTACGCTTTCAGCAACGAGACAACCCCGGTGTTGAAACCTGAATTGTGGACTCCTGAAACGCCCCGCCTCTACCGCGTAGAAACAACCCTGCGCAACCGTAAGACCAAAACCTTGCTGGACCAAAGCAATCATTACACCGCTTTCCGCTGGTTCCGGTTCGACGGAGATGAGGGTTTCTTCCTCAACGGAAAGCCCTATAAACTGCGCGGCATCTGTCGCCATCAAGACCAGAAACCCATAGGTCCCGCGCTGACAGACGAGATGCACCGGAGAGACTTCCTGCTGATGAAAGAGATGGGGGCCAATTTTATCCGTATCTCCCACTATCCGCAAGACGATGCCCTGCTGGAGATGTGCGACAAGCTGGGTATGCTGGCATGGGAAGAGATTCCCATTATAGACATTGTGCCCGATACGCCGGGTTATGGAGATAACTGCGAACGAAACTTGCGGGAAATGATTCGCCAGCACTACAACCACCCTTCTATCATCACCTGGGGATATATGAACGAAATATTGCTCGTAACCCAACGGAAGTACAAAACCGAAGCGGAACTGAAGCCGGTACTGGAACGCACACTGGCACTGGCCAACAGGCTGGAACGGGTACTGAAAGAAGAAGATAGCACCCGCATAAGCACCATGGCATTCCACGGCAGCAACAGCTACAACGAAACCGGATTAAGCAAAATCACCGATATTGTAGGCTGGAACTTATACCAGGGATGGTATGGGGGTGACCTCACGGGCTTTGAGAAGTTCCTGGCACAACAACACCAAAACCATCCCACTCACCCGATGATTGTAAGCGAATATGGTGCAGGTTCGGACAAGCGATTACATTCGCTGCATCCGCGTGCTTTTGACTTCAGCATCGAATACCAGCAGAAGTACCTCGAACACTATTTGCCGGTATTGGAAGATACACCTTATATCTGCGGCGGCACGCACTGGAACTTTATCGACTTCTCTTCTGCCCTGCGAGACGAATCCATGCCACGCATCAACAATAAAGGGTTGGTTTATGCCGACCGTACCCCGAAAGATGTATATCACTACTATCAGGCAGCTTGGCGCAAGGACATTCCGGTGCTGCATATTGCCAGCCGCGACTGGACAGACCGTGCCGGCGTGCAGCAAGGCAATGCTCCCGTATATCTGCCGGTCAAGATATACACCAACCTTTCTGAAGTAGAGCTGTTTATCGACGGTATTTCATTGGGAAAGCAGAAAACAGAGAACTACACGGGCACCTTCGAAGTTCCATTTTCTAACAGAAATCCTTTCCTATTCGCACAAGGAAACTATCAAGGAAAGACAGTGCAAGACGGGCTGAGAATAAACTTCACTCCCATACCGGCATGCCTGGATGCAAACAACCTGAAAGGGTTGGAACTGGCCGTTAATGTAGGAAGCCAATGCTTCTTCACCTCGGACGAAAGCCAACTGACCTGGCTACCCGACCAGCCTTATGCCGCAGGCAGTTGGGGATACATCGGCGGTAAGGAGGGAACTGCACAAACCGAAATCCAAAACACGGCAGACGACCCCTTGTTCCAAACCCTCCGGAATGAGATAGAAGGTTATCGCTTCGATGCTCCCCAAGGTGTATATGAAATAGAGCTTCTCTTTACCGATATCTTCCGCCGGAATGCGGGCATTGCCTACCAACTGGACCGGAACGGGCAACAAGAGAACCGGGAAAACACATTCGGCATTTCCATAAACGGGGAAGTGGTGGAAGAGAGCCTCTCTCCCTGCAAAGAAAGCGGGTACTTCCGTGCTTTGCGAAAGAAGTACTACATTACGAATGACAAAGAATACATCGATATACGCTTCCATTCAACAAGCGGTACTTGCTTCCTGAACGGTATTAAACTCAGAAACATTTATTAATCAATAAAATAGAAAACCATGAAACTAAAAGTAGTACAATGGGTGCTTGCTTTATTGCTTCTGGCGCCTTGCACACAAGCACAATCCATCTGGGATGCCACGCACCTTGCCAACGTAAAACAGTCCATCCATGAACCTTTCTACGCAACCGCCTACCAAGCATTGCAAGCGGAGGCCGATAAACTATTGGATGTACAGCCTCTTTCCGTGATGATGAAAGAGAAGGTGCCTGCCAGTGGCAACAAGCACGACTACATGAGCCAGGCCCGCTATTATTGGCCGGACCCCACAAAGCCCGACGGACTGCCTTACGTGAGCCGCGACGGCGAATCGAACCCCGAATTGAACAAGCTCGACCGCAACCGCCTGGGAGCAACCGCCAGCCGCGTCACCACGCTGGCATTGGCCTGGTACTTCAGCGGAGAAGAGAAGTATGCCCAAAAGGCAACGGAGCTTATCCGCGTATGGTTCTTCGACAAGGATACACGCATGAATCCCAACCTGGAGTATGCGCAGATGATACCCGGACACAACGGCGGCAAAGGCCGTTGCTACGGCGTGCTGGATAGTTACTCCTTTGTAGAGATGCTGGATGCCGTGAAGTTGTTGGAGCAATCGAAGTCTTTTACGGCCAAAGATTCCAAGCAGCTGCAAGCATGGTTCGGCAAGTTGCTGAACTGGATATTGACCAGCCCGCAGGGACAAGAAGAATCCCGCCAGGCCAACAACCACAGTACGGCCTACGATGCGCAGGTGATAGCCATTGCCCTCTACACCGGCAACCTTAAAGTAGCCCGGGAAGTTATCAACGCCGTTCCTGCCAAGCGCATCTTCACCCAGATAGAACCGGACGGACGGCAGCCGCATGAATTGCGCCGCACGCTTGCCTTCGGTTATTCCCAATACAATCTGACCCATCTACTCGACATCTTCTGCATGGCAGAGAAAATAGGAATCAGGATTGATAACGCCACCTCTCCCGACGGACGCAACTTCTACCGGGCAATGGATTTCCTGGCGCAATATGCAGGAAAGGGTACAGAGGAATGGCCTTACCAACAGATTAGCGAATGGGACTACAAACAACAGGAATTCTGTAAAGACCTATACCGTGCCGGCTTGCTCAACCCTGCACGCAAAGACTATCTGAGACTATCCAAAGCCCACAGAGTCATTCAGTGGAAAGACCGCTTCAACTTGCTCTATGTGCAACCCTCCGAAGTGGATAACGCCTATGCCTTTGCCTGCAAACAACTGGAATTTGCCATGCAGTGCGCCGACAAAGCAAAGAAAGAGGAGAAGAATGCTGCCCGGCGTCGCGTCATGCCGCGCAGCATCCATAAAGACGGTTCGCTGGCTATGATACATCCCCACGATTGGTGCTCGGGTTTCTTCCCCGGCTCGTTGTGGCAGGTATATGCCTATACGCATGATGATTACTGGCGCCGGGCTGCCATCTCGTGGACCTGGCCTATTGAAGAAGCCAAGTGGCACAAGGGCACGCACGACCTCGGCTTTATGATGTACGACAGCTTTGGAAAGGCGTATGAACTGACGGGTGAACGCTCTTACAAGGATGTGGTGCTGCAAAGTGCCAAGACTTTGATTACCCGCTACAGCCCGAAGGTGAAAAGCATCCGCTCATGGGACCACAATTGCGACCGATGGAAATATCCGGTCATCATCGACAATATGATGAACCTAGAAATGCTGTTCCGCGCCACGCAGTTGACGGGCGATTCCATTTACTGGAATGTCGCCGTGAACCATGCCAACACTACACTGAAGAATCATTTCCGTCCGGACTACTCCTCTTATCACGTAGTGGACTACCATCCGGAAACAGGTGAAGTCCGCCTGAAGTGTACACACCAGGGAAACTCGGACGACTCCTTCTGGAGCCGCGGACAAGCCTGGGGGATGTACGGCTTTGCCATGTGTTACCGCTTCACCAAAGACCCCGCCTATCTGAAACAATCGGAAGGCATTGCCGACTTCTTCCTCAACCTGCCCAACATGCCGGCAGACGGCGTGCCCTACTGGGATATGAAGATGGATGTCATTAAGGACTGCACCCCCGATAACATCAACCCCGACGTACCACGCGATGCTTCTGCCGCCGCACTCATCGCTTCGGGTTTATATGAACTCTGCACCTACGTAGCTCCGGAGAAGGGTAAACAGTATCGCGCCGTTGCCGACAAGATTGTCGATAGCCTCAACAAGCATTACCGGGCAGAACCGGGCACTCACTACGGCTTCCTGCTGCTGCATTCCACGGGACATCATCCGGGAGGAAGCGAAATAGATGTGCCGCTGAACTATGCCGATTACTTCTATCTGGAAGCGTTGGCAAGGAAAGAGGCGCTGGACATGAAATAAAGTTTATTCGCAAGCTGCGGATATGTATCCGGGGCTTGCGAACGCTTATCCGCGCACTGCGAATGTTTATCCGCAAGCTGCGAACAGAGAATTGTCTTAAGAGAAAAGAACTTTTCTCCCTATACCTCAGAACTTTGTCCTTAATACCTAACAACTTTTATATATATACCCCGCAGGACGTATATATGTATCATTTTTATAACATACCATGAAAGCACCCCGAATCCTACTTAGTCTATTGTTCAGCAGCCTGTTGTTGCAGGCACACGCACTGATTCCTACCGACCGCAAGCAACGTCTTACGGAGCATTGGGAGTTTATCCGCCAGGATATGGGAAGCATTTGGGAAGTGATGCGCCCTATCACCGGAGCAGGAAAGCCCGAAACCGTTCCCCTCTGGCAGAAAGTCACCCTGCCCCACTGCTTCAATGCGGAAGACGCCGTTGACCCTGATGTGAACTATTATCAAGGCCCCGGCTGGTATCGCACCATGCTCAACATAGAGAATCCCTATACCAACGGACGTACCTGCCTAGAGTTTGAAGGCGCGGGACAGAAGACAGAGGTATATGTCTATACCACCCGAATCGCTTCGCACGTGGGTGGTTACGACGAGTGGAAGGCAGACATCACCGAAGCCGTGGAAGCATTCCGTCGCACGCCGCTCTGCCGGGAGCGTTTCGGCGGAAAGATTCCTATTGCCATTCGCTGCGACAACAGCCGCGACACGGAGCTTATTCCTTCCGATATGTCCGACTTCAACCTCTACGGCGGACTCTACCGATATGTCAACCTCGTCTATACGCCTGCCGTCCATTTTGAGCAGATACGGATAGAAGCAACAACCGATGAGAAAGGGAAGCAAGGCAGTATCTCGATAGACATTGCTTTCGGCGGACTATCCGGCAAGGAGAAGAAGGCAAAAGAGTTCTCTCTCCGCGTCTTCTCACCCGAAGGCAAGGAGGTTAATTCCATATCATCCGAGCTTACGGAAATATCCTCGTACCAGATCTCCCTGAAACGCCCGCAGCTGTGGAGCCCCCACTCTCCCGCTCTCTACACCTGCGTGGCAGAACTTATCGACAACGGAGATACCCTGCGCACCACCCAGCACTTCGGCTTCCGCCATTTCCGCTTCGAAGAGAAAGGGCCTTTCTACCTGAACGGCGAACGGCTGCGCGGCACCCACCGCCATGAAGACCATGCCGGAGTAGGCGCTGCCTTGACCGAAGAGATGATGCGCACCGAAATGCAACAAATAAAAGAGATGGGTGCCAACTTTATCCGCCTGGGCCACTATCAGCAGTCCGGCATCATTCTGCGGCTCTGCGACGAGCTGGGACTTCTCGTCTGGGAAGAAATACCCTGGTGCCGCGGCGGTCTGGGCGGAGAGAGCTACAAGAACCAGGCGCGCCGGATGCTCACCAATATGATTGAGCAACATCGCAACCATCCTTCCGTCATCCTGTGGGGGCTGGGCAATGAGAACGACTGGCCGGGCGATTTCCAAACGTTCGAAAAAGACAGCATACGCGCCTTTATGGGCGAGCTGCACGACCTTGCCCATCGCCTCGACCCGACGCGCTCCACAGCCATTCGCCGCTGCGAGTTCTGCAAAGACATTGTGGACGTTTACTCCCCCACCATCTGGGCGGGCTGGTATGGCCGCCGCTTCCGCAACTACCGCGAGATGGAGACGGCCGGAATAAACGCCACCACCCGTTTCCTCCATGCCGAATGGGGAGGCGACAGCCATGCCGGGCGCCATATGGAAGTGAACAAGGAGACGGGCGGAAAAGGAATAGATAACTTCGACATCGAAGCCGCAGACCGCAACGGCGACTGGAGCGAAAGTTATATCATCCGCCTCTTCGACTGGCACCTGAAAGAACAAGAGACCATGCCCCGGCTTACGGGAAGCCTCTTCTGGACTTTCAAGGACTTTTCCACTCCGCTGCGCCCGGACAATCCCATCCCTTACGTCAATCAGAAGGGGGTGGTGCAACGCGACGGCACCCCGAAAGAGAGCTATTACGTCTTTCAATCCTATTGGAGCAGCAAACCGATGCTGCACATCTATGGACACTCCTGGCCGGTGCGCTGGGGTAAGCCGGGCGAGCCCAAGGAAATTCTGGTCTATTCCAACTGCCCCGAAGTGGAGCTGTTTGTCAACGGTGTGTCGCAAGGACGGAAGAAGCGCAACAGCCAGGACTTTCCGGCAGCAGGGCTGCGCTGGAATGTGCCATTACGAGAAGGAAACAACAAGATTACCGCCACGGGCTATGACGGCAAGCTGCGCCTCGACGATGAAATTCAGCAGGAGTATCAAACCCGAACCTGGGGCAAACCGTCAAGAATACTTCTGACGCAGACCGCCCAGGATGCGGAAACCATACTTGTGCAGGCTGAACTGATAGACGAAAACGGCATACGCTGCCTGGATGCCTGCCAGTTCATAGAATTCGGCTGCACGGACAGTGAAGCGTTGCTCCGCAACCAAGGCACCGCGCAAGGCTCACTCCGCATACAAGCTGCTAACGGGCGGGCAAGTATCCGCGTAAACAAGCAGCACGCACCCGTCGTGGTGAGTGCATCTGATAGCAAACGAATCTTAAAAACCGCACTAATTTCCGTTTCCGGCCAGTAAGATAAGTATTTTAGCACTCTATTTAAGCACTGAAAATGATTTAATCCCTAACTTTGCGAAAAAGATTCATTTTATAAACTAATACATAACATTATGAAGAACTTATTCAACATCAAAGACAAAGTAGTAGTAATAACCGGCGGAACAGGAGTATTAGGAAAGGCTATCGCTCTTCATCTGGCGGAAGAAGGAGCGAAAGTAGTAATCTTAGGTCGCAAAGCAGAGGTAGGAAACGCCATCGTCAACGAAATAAAGACAAATGGCGGAGAGGCCTTGTTCCTTACTACAGACGTGATGAACCGGGAGATACTGGAACAGAACCTGGCAGATATACTGAAAGCCTATGGCCGCATAGATGCCCTGCTGAATGCAGCCGGCGGAAATATGCCGGGTGCCACCATCGCGCCCACGGGCACTTTCTTCGATTTGAAGATAGAAGAGTTCCAACGGGTGCTTGAATTAAACCTGACGGGTACCGTACTGCCTACACAAGTCTTCCTCAAACCGATGGTGGAACAGAAGACAGGCGCTATTGTCAACTTCTCCAGCATGGCTGCTTTCCGCCCCATGACGCGTGTAGCCGGATATGCTGCCGCAAAAGCCGGTATCTCCAATTTCACAGCCTTCATGGCTACGGAAGTTGCCAAGAAGTTTGGTGAAGGTATTCGTGTAAATGCCATCGCACCCGGATTTTTCCTCACAGAGCAGAACCGTGCCCTGCTGACGAACCCGGATGGAAGCTACACGGAACGTGGGCAAGATGTGATTCGCCAAACTCCCTTCGGACGTATGGGCCGTGCAGAAGAGCTTTGCGGAACCATCCAATACCTCATCAGCGATGCTTCCAGCTTTGTCACCGGTACGGTGGCTGTAGTGGACGGAGGGTTCAACGCATTCGCCATGTAAATAGTAAATTGCAAATCATCAAACAATAAATAACATGATTCTTTGTGAACAAACCTGGCGCTGGTACGGTCCCAACGACCCGGTAAGCCTTTGGGACATCAAACAAGCCGGGGCTACCGGCATTGTAAACGCCTTGCATCATATTCCAAACGGGGAAATATGGACAGTAGAGGAAATCAAGAAACGGAAAGAAATGATTGAAGCCGTCGGTCTGCGCTGGTCTGTAGTAGAAAGTGTACCCGTACACGAACATATCAAGACCCAAACCGGAGACTTCCAGAAGTATATCGACAACTATAAAGAGAGCTTGCGTAACCTGGGCAAATGCGGCATTCACATTGTCACCTACAACTTTATGCCCGTACTGGACTGGACACGTACCGACCTCGCCTACGAACTACCCGACGGCAGTCGTGCCCTCCGCTTTGAACGTGCCGCCTTCATCGCCTTCGACCTCTTCCTGCTACGTCGTCCCGGTGCAGAAGGCGAATACACCGATGAAGAAAAGGCCAAAGCCCGTGCCCGCTTCGAACAGATGACAGAGGCAGACAAACAACTGCTTGTACGCAACATGATTGCCGGACTTCCCGGTTCAGAAGAAAGCTTCACCCTGGAACAGTTCCAGCAGGAACTGGACCGCTACAAAGGCATCACTCCGGAACGCCTGCGTGCCAACCTGATTTATTTCCTACAAGAAATCGCTCCGGTAGCTGACGAAGCAGGTGTTATGCTTGTCATCCATCCGGACGACCCACCTTGCTCCATCCTTGGCCTGCCACGTATCATGAGTTGCGCTGCCGACTTTCAGACACTGATTGACGCTGTCCCCAACAAGAGCAATGGCCTTTGCCTCTGCACCGGCTCACTCGGTGTAAGCAGTGCCAACGACTGTGCAGCCATCATGCAGCAGTTTGCCGACCGCATCAACTTCGTCCACCTGCGCAGTACACAACGCGACGCCGAAGGCAATTTCTACGAAGCCAACCACCTGGAAGGAGACGTGGACATGTATCA
>ENA-USUG01005736-USUG01005736.1-human-gut-metagenome-genome-assembly--contig:-NODE-5736-length-13785-cov-5.050700_pt1 | contig 13785 bp, 9 predicted proteins | sample MGYA00250059_ERZ773394 | MGnify/ENA primary metagenome ERZ773394 (study PRJEB29103, sample SAMN06111957) | human gut metagenome | biome: human gut; feature: ankylosing spondylitis patient; material... | reverse complement strand
TCCCCATCGTCTAGCCGGCCCAGGACAGCGGCCTTTCACGCCGTCAACAGCGGTTCAAATCCGCTTGGGGACGCCAAAAATTTCAATAGGCTACAGCAGCTCAGTTTTTGGGTTACAAGAATTGGGTTACAATTTTTCCTCAGGAGACCTTCTCTTGAGGAATTTTTGTTTTAAGCAGGTCTTCCACTACCTGCCCGATGCCGCTGCCTCCCAGAGCCGAAAGAATTTCGCTCTGGTCCGTGTACAGCCCCGCGCTTTTCGTATAGCGGTCCGTCGTAGTCGCCCGATAATGTCCCATGAGAACTTGGGCAGCATTCAGGCCTGAACTCACGAACGTGATAGCTGCACTTTTATGCCGGATGGCATGAAAACCGAAGGGCTTCACATGGGCCTTCCGGCAGAGTCGCTCCATGAAGTGAATGCGCTGGGTGAACGGCTGCCCCAGAAATGTGTCGTTCTGAAGCTGCATGAACACATTGTCCACCTTGCAGGGGCGGGCATCCCGCCACCACTTGAGCGCCTTGACCAGTTCCGGGTGCATTCGGAGCCAGCGCACCCGTTCCATTCCATTCCCCGACTTGTTGTCGGTCAGCCTGATTTTTTCCTTCTGAAGGTCCACGTCACTCCACGTCAGCCGGAAGATTTCGCTTCTGCGTCCTCCCGTGAAGTACAGGGTCAGCAGCATGACCAGGTCCTGCCCTTCTGCCTGCTGGAACACCTTGATGACATCACTTTCCGGTGGAACATAGCGCTCTCCGTGCTTTACGGGAAATGGCTTCACCTTCAGAAATGGTGGTGCCACCTGTGGAAATCCCTCAAAGAAGTCAGAACCCCAGTTCCATGCAGCCAGCAGATTCTTGCGATACTTGTTGGCGACGTTCGCCCCGCGCTCATCCTTGATTCTGGAAAGAAACTCATAGGCTCTTGCCGAAGTGATTTCCGCGATGTCATGGATGCCCTTTTTGCCGCAGTAGGCGAAAAAGTCCTTCGTTACCAGCTTCTTTTCTACATAGGTCTGTCGGCTCATGGTTCGCTGAACATGGGTAAGGTAACTATCTCCCCACGCTATAAGCAGTTCTAATGCCGTGGGGATCATCATCCCCTCCCGTGCGAGCCTTTTTTGCTCTTCCTCCCATTCTTTTGCGGCCCGCCATTCCGGGCCATGCTTTTTCCCTGCCGGGAACATTTTGCAGGCTACCTGCCTGCCGTTCACGATGACTCTCGCCATCCAACAATTTCCTTTGTCCGGTCTCAACGTCGGCATTGCTGAAATACTCCAACACTGTGCCCCATCGAAACCTCCAGCGGTATCCAATGCGCCTGCCGCCCAATAAGTAGGCTATCTTTTTTACCGTTCTGGGGTCAAGGCGCAATCTATGGGCGACTTGTTGCAGTGTTAAAATCGTATCAAGATCACAATGCACGGGAATACCCTTACTGTTGTTGTTTAGTTTTTAGATATGAATCTGTTGTATTTCGAAACAAGCTCCAGTATTGATGTGCAGTTATTCTGAAGTAACATTTTTTCTTTATGTCTTCTAACTCCACTTTTGCTCATATTTAATAATTCAGCAATTTCCGTGCTAGTTTTTCCTTTTAGAATTAAGTAAAAAACTTCTCTACCACGAGGTGTGAATTTAATTTCTTTGCATGTATTTTGACCATGATTAAATGTACATAATATTTTAATAGTTTTATTCACGTTCATTTTCTTTCTTATATCTTCAAGATGACGGTAAATTGTTTTACGACTAACACCGAGTTTTTTGGAAATGACTTTTTATGGAAAGTCCGATCTGAAGAAACGTGATGATTTCTTTTTGTCTTGGTGTAAAATAGTTTTTCATTACTACTTCTCCTGCAAGGTCGGAAAGTTATGGTTACCTCCCTCTTAGCATGGAGAAATCATGTCGTGCAGTGGCCAAATTACCCAAAAGGACATCTTTTGATAAAAAGTACTAGGCTTTATATATTCTTTAATAATATGTAATTATTGATAATTTTTTAAAATTACTTTCTTGAAACGAGGAGGAGGCGTTTGTTTTGGCTCGGCTGCAATGGTCAGCACAAAACGTTTGATTTTGACAATGCGCCAATGTAATATCGGGGGGGGGGCTTAAACTGGTAGAAGAAAAGGAATTTGCGGCCATGTGTCCGTGGTTAGGCGTTTCCAGAGACTTTAGTTTTTACTGAAAACATAATGAACGAACACGTAGATTATGGAAGAAAGATGACTGACGGTCGATGACATTTATAAATATTTCTATGTAAATGACGAGACAGTCTATATTGAATCAAACAACAAGTTATGCCAAGTATATTGAGCGTTGATGGATTTTTATACAAGACGAATTGGCTGATTGGAGTTTGTCCGGTGGTGCAGCTTATAATCTGACAAACCGGAAATAGAGCATCAAGGGGCAAGTATGGCCGAATTGATTCACGATAAGATAAAACAATCCATTCAGGCAGCTGAAGGACTGTATTATCGCCTGATATTACTGGTAGGGAAGACTGGATCTGGCAAAACAGGCGTTCTGCGGAAAGTTGCTGAAGAGTTCGGTTCATCCGTTCTTAACGTCAACTTGGCGCTTTCAGGAGAACTGTTAGAACTGACGGTAAAGCAGCGGTCTCTTCGGATTCCGGGCATCCTCGATCAGATCGTGGAACAGATGCAATCACCTGTGCTGCTGGATAATCTCGAAATCCTCTTTGATAAAAACCTCCGGCAGGATCCTTTGCGGCTGTTGCAGTCCATCTCAAGAAAAAGAACTGTAGTGGCTTCATGGAATGGAGTCATAACATCTGGGAGGCTGTTGTACGCCGAAAACGGTCATCCTGAGTACCGCAACTATGACTCGGTCGATGCGCTTATTGTGAGCATGGATGGTACGTCTACATTGGATTCGGTAAAAGAATAATAGAGAGGCAGAATAAATATGAAATACGGAGACCTTATCCAATTCGATCCGATCGAGTCGGTTGTTCAGTTGCGTGACGCGGACAAATCGAGTGCCGCACATACACTCGTGAGCACCTATGTTATTTCTGAGGAAATGGCTGAACGGCTCATCCATCTTGTCATTCCTCAGTTGCAGTTCGATATGCCGGTCGATAACAAGGGCTTGCTGGTTGTTGGTAACTACGGCACAGGTAAGTCGCATTTGATGTCGGTGGTCTCCAGTCTTGCCGCAGACGCCTCTTTGTTGGAAGAACTGAACCACACGGGTGTCCGCGATGCGGCATCTCAAATTGCTGGTAGATTCAAGGTAATTCGTACTGAAATTGGTGCCACTACTATGTCTTTGCGTGACATTCTGGTGGCCGAGCTGGAAGAAGGTCTTGATAAGCTTGGGGTGGACTATGAGTTCCCCGAAGCTGGAACCATCACAAGCCATAAACGGGCCTTTGAAGATATGATGGCCAAGTTCGGCGAAGTGTTTCCCGAACATGGTCTGTTATTGGTGGTCGATGAGTTGCTCGACTACCTGCGCACGCGCAAGGATCAGGAACTGATACTCGACCTCAACTTTCTGCGCGAGATAGGCGAAGTATGCAAGGACCTACGCTTCCGTTTCATGGCTGGCGTTCAGGAAGCCATCTTCGATAGCCCGCGTTTTGCTTTTGTCGCCGACAGCATTCGTCGGGTGAAGGATCGTTTCGAGCAAGTTCTCATTGCTCGTAGTGACGTGAAATTTGTCGTAGCCGAGCGTCTGCTTAAAAAGACTACCGCACAACAAGCCCAAATCCGTGACTATTTGATGCCTTTTGCCAAATACTATGGCGGGCTCAATGAGCGTATGGACGAGTTTGTTCGACTCTTTCCAGTGCATCCCGATTACATCGATACTTTTGAACGGGTCACCGTGGTGGAAAAGCGCGAGGTGCTCAAGACTTTGTCTATGAGCATGAAAGCCATTCTCGGTAAGGATGTGCCGCAGGACGAACCTGGCCTGATCGCTTTCGACAGCTACTGGAATACTCTTAAGCAGAATCCTTCTTTTCGTGCGATTCCTGAGATCCGGGCAGTCATTGATTGCAGCCAGGTGCTGGAATCCCGGATCGAAAACGCCATTACTCGTAAACAGTACAAGCCGATGGCGTTGAGACTGATCCATGCTCTGTCCGTTCACCGGCTCACTACTGGTGACATCTATGCCCCCATGGGAGCGACTGCCGAAGAGCTGCGTGATCGCCTTTTCCTGTTCGATCCGTTGATCGCAGAGCTTGGTGGTGATGAACCTGATAAGGACCTACAGACCCATGTGGAAACGGTCCTGCGTGAGATACTCAAAACGGTCAGCGGACAGTTCATCTCCTTTAATGCCGATAATCGCCAGTTTTATCTCGATCTCAAAAAGACCGACGATTTCGATGCGTTGATCGAGAAAAGGGCCGAGAGCCTGGACCAGACCCAACTCGACCGTTTTTATTACGAGGCACTCAAGCGGGTCATGGAATGCCAGGATGTGACGTATGTCACCGGTTACAAAATCTGGCAGCATGAACTGGTCTGGCAGGAGCACAATACGACTCGTACCGGATACCTCTTTTTTGGTGCTCCCAACGAGCGTTCCACCGCTGTGCCACAGCGGGATTTTTACCTTTATTTCCTCCAGCCCAATGACCCACCACGCTTTAAGGATGATAAGGCCAGTGACGAACTCTTTTTCTGCCTGAAAACTACAGACGAGGAGTTCGATATTACGCTGAAAAACTATGCAGCAGCGCTGGACCTTGCAGCTACCTCATCGGGCCACGCCAAGGCCACCTATGAATCAAAGGCCAACGGTTTTCTGAAGAAGCTGGTTCATTGGCTACAGCAGCACATGAGTGATGCCTTTGACGTCACATATCAGGGGCGTACCAAGTCGATGACCGAATGGGCCAAGGGTAAATCCATCCGAGAGTTGTCTGGTCTGTCGCCCCACGAGACCATCAACTTCCGTGACCTGGTCAATACCATCGCCGGAGTCTGTTTAGCTCCTAATTTCGAGAACCAAGCTCCGGGATATCCTGTCTTTTCAATCCTGATCACCGATAAAAATCGTGCTCAGGCCGCACAGGATGCTCTGCGGACCATCGCCGGACAGCATCGTACCAAGCAGGCAACTGCCGTGCTGGATGCCCTTGATTTGCTTGATGGCGAAAAAATTGTTCCCTACAAGTCGAAGTATGCCCTGTTCATCCTTAATGTCGTCAAGGCCAAGGGGTACGGTCAGGTTGTCAACCGTAGTGAGATTATTCAGGACGACCACGGGCTGGAATACATGAACCCAGGAGGTTTTCGTCTGGAACCCGAATGGGTGAGTGTCCTGGTAGCAGCTCTGGTCTATTCTGGGGATGTCGTGTTTGCCATCCCAGGTAAAAAATTCGATGCCACCGGATTACAGCAATTGGCTGCAACCAGTATGGATGAGTTGACTCGATTTAAACACTTGGAGCAACCCAAAGAATGGAATTTGCCTGCAATCAAAGCTCTGTTTGAACTGCTCGGTATGACACCGGGCATGGCCCAGCTTGTGACCCAGGGCAAAGACGAGCCTGTGCAGAACATGCAGCAGGCGGTGAGCAAGATCGTCAATCGTATTGTCATGACTCAGCAGGCCTTGCGAGAGGGGCTTTCCTTCTGGGGTGTGGATCTGCTCGCGACTACAGATCTGGCCAGCCAGGTCAGCGGATTGGACGGGGCCAAGGTGTTTTTTGAATCGCTGCAGGGGTACTCTACTACGGGTAAGTTGAAAAATTTCCGCTACAGCGTTTCCGAAGTTCTGGCTCATGAAAATGCTGTGAAATCACTGGATGAGTTGGATACCTTGCGTGAGTTTATCATGAATTTCAGCCCGACAGTGTCATGGTTCTCCACAGCAGAGGCCGTGTTGCCTCCCGAACATGAATGGGTGGACCGCATGAAAACCATCCGGCAGGATGTGCTGGATATTCTCAAGCAGATCAATGTGACCAAGCTGCGCAGTCAGTCCAAAACCATCGGGGACAAACTGCAAGGACTGAAAAGGGATTACATCACTATCTACATTAGCCTTCACACCAGAGGCCGACTTGGTGTGAACGACGATAAGCGTAAGGCTGGATTGCTTAATGATCAGCGGCTGCAGACTCTGCTCAAACTGGCCGGTATCGACCTGATGCCCAGGCAGCAGCTCACTGATTATCAGAATCATCTGGCTGGACTGAAAAGTTGCTTTGCCCTGACCAATCAGGACCTTGAAAAATCGCCCATCTGTCCCCATTGCGGATTCCGGCCTTCGATGGAACCTTGTATATCGGCTGGCTCACAGGTGATAGATCAGATGGATGCCCAACTTGACACTATGGTGAAGGCCTGGACCTCTACCATCCTCAGCAATCTGGAAGACCCGATCACCCAAGCTAATATGGATCTCTTGAAGATCGATGACCGCGATAGGCTGGAAGACTTTATGAAGTCCAAGGAACTGCCTATGCCGCTGGACAGTAATTTTATTTATGCTTTGAAGGAAGTGCTTTCTGGACTGGTCAAAGTCACTGTCAAGGCTCGGGAGTTGCAACAAGCTCTGCAGGCTGCCGACGGTCCGGCCACTCCAGCGGAGATGAAGAAACGTTTTGAAGCATTCCTTGATCAGCTCACCAAAGGCAAGGACCAGGCCAAGGTGCGGATAGTCATGGAATAAGAGTAACTAGGCTGAGACATCAGACGAAAGACAAGGATTATGAAGATGAAAGAACTCAGTTTGTTTAACACTCTGCCTGAAGTACCGCAGAAGCCTTCCGACCCGGTGACCTGTCTCGACATGACCTTTGAAAATGATGAAGCACGTCGCGCCTATTTCACAGAGGAACTGCGCAAGAAGCTGCAGGACCCGGAATTCCGCAAGATTGAAGGCTTTCCCATAGGCAGCGATGAGGACATCCTGACTTTAAGTGATCCGCCGTACTATACGGCCTGTCCGAATCCGTGGATTGCCGACTTCATTGCTGAGTGGGAAGCACAGAAGCCGAAGCAGCCAGAAGGTTATCACTATCACCGTGAACCCTTTGCGGCTGATGTCAGCGAGGGGAAGAATGATCCCATCTACAACGCACATTCCTACCATACAAAGGTGCCTCACAAGGCTATCATGCACTATATTCTCCATTATACCGAGCCAGGAGATATCGTGTTTGATGGCTTCTGTGGAACCGGCATGACAGGTGTAGCTGCGCAGCTGTGTGGGGACATAGATGAAGTTGCCTCGTTAGGCTATCGAGTCCATACAGACGGAACAATTTTGCAGAAAGATATAGATAATGATGGGAAAAAAATATGGGCACTCTTTTCTACTATAGGGGAGAGAAAAGCCTTTGTAAATGACCTTTCAGCAGCTGCAACCTTTATTTCAAGTAATTACTCAGACCTTTTTGACATATCTTCTTTTGCCACAGAAGCGCTAAACGTTATTGATAGTGCCGAAAAAGAACTTAACTGGATCTACTATCAACATCAAAAAGGGACAGTACTTAGTGCAGTCTGGTCAGATGTTTTCATTTGTCCGAATTGTGCACATGAGTTTATTTTCTGGGAAGCTTCGGTAAAAGATGGAAAGATGAATGGAGAGTTTCCATGCCCTAATTGTGGGATAATAGTAGGAAAATCTGCATCAAAATCTTCTGGTGCTGTAAAATTAGAAAGAGCATTTACATCTAAATTTGATCCTGAGCTTGGGAAAATAGTAGCTATCCCTAAGTTTGCTCTTGTCGAACAGACAATAAAACAGGGAACAAAAAAAAATAAATTCCTTGTTACATCCAATGAGCGTAAAGAATTTGATCTAATGTTCGAAAATCGTCACTGGCCAAACATTCCTTCAGATGAATTTTTTCCAGGTCGTCAGACCAACAAACTCATAAATGGATCTGGTATATCGCATGTTGCACATATGTACACAAAACGATCTTTATTCGTTTATGGATACTTGTGGGGGAAGACACTCTCTACCCACAGAAGAACGGCCTTCTTCAGATTTTGCCTAACTGCCATAAATAACTATATTTCAAGAAAACAAGGCTATTTTGGAGGAGGGGGGGGCGTTTCTGGAACTCTTTTTACACCTTCTCTTCACCTTGAACGTAATGTATTCGATGTTCTCAAGAGAAAAATAAAAAAGCTCAAGACCCTTTCAGTTGAAACTCATAGGGCTGCAACTGTATCTACTCAAAGTGTTGTCGATCTTAAAAATTATCCAGACAATTCTATTGATTATATATTTACAGATCCTCCTTTTGGAGAATCTTTACAATATGCTGAGTTAAATATGTTTATAGAAGCCTGGCTTAAGACTAGAACTTCTGTCGATAACGATTGTGTTTTAAATTATGTTCACAAGAAAGATTTATCATTCTATTCGAATATGATGTTAAGAGCATTTAGAACATATTCTCGAATTTTAAAACCAGGTAGATGGATTACTATTGAATTTCATAACAGCCAGAATGCAGTTTGGAGTGCAATACAGCAGGCTATAGAGTCTTCTGGGCTTGTTATAGCAGACGTTCGTGTTCTTAATAAACAGCAAAGATCTTTCAACGCAGTAAATAGAGCTGGGGCTGTTGATCAGGATCTTGTTATATCCGCATATAAACCGACCAATGGGTTAGAACAAACGTTTGAGATTGGAGCGGGGACTGAAGCGGTTGTCTGGGATTTTATCAGAACGCATCTCGGCCAGCTTCCTGTTTTTGTTTCAAAAGATGGCAAAGTTGAAATTATTTCGGAGAGACAAAATTTTCTGTTGTTTGACAGAATGGTCGCATTCCATGTCCAAAGAGGGGTGGCTGTTCCTTTGTCTGCAGCTGAGTTTTATCAAGGTCTTAATCAGCGCTTTTCTGAGCGTGATGGAATGTACTTTCTTCCTGATCAAGTTGCAGAATATGATAGAAAGAGGATAACTGTACGTGATGTTTTGCAGCTACAGTTATTTATAAATGACGAAAATTCTGCTATTCAATGGATAAGACAGCAACTACTTACGAAACCTCAAACATCAGGTGAACTCAAACCTCAGTTCATGCAAGAAATTGGTGGGTGGCTAAAGACAGAGAAACTACTCGAATTGGATGAACTGTTAGAGCAAAACTTTATCAAATTCGATGGCAAAGGCCCAGTACCCGAGCAGATACACGCCTACCTTTCCACCAACTGGAAAGAGTTGCGTAATCTGCCCAAGGAGGATCCGACCCTGGTCGCCAAGGCTCGTGACCGCTGGTATGTGCCCGATCCCCGCAAGGCGGGAGACTTGGAGAAGTTGCGCGAAAAGGCGTTGCTCAAAGAGTTCGAGGAATACAAAGAGGCAAAAAAGAAACTCAAGGTATTTCGTCTGGAGGCAGTCCGTGCCGGCTTCAAGAAAGCCTGGCAGGACCGTGATTACGCCGTTATCATTGCCGTGGCTGAAAAACTTCCTACCAATGTCATGGAAGAAGATCCCAAGCTGCTCATGTGGTATGACCAGGCAGTCACACGAATGGGAGGGGAATAATCATGCTTAAAGAATTACGAATACAGAATTTCAAGGGCTGGAAGGATACCGGCACCATTCGTCTGGCTCCCATTTCGCTGTTCTTTGGTGCCAACAGCTCCGGTAAATCCAGCATCGGGCAGTTTCTGATTATGCTGAAGCAGACCGTGGAATCAGCGGATCGGAAAGCCGTGTTTTACCCGGGCGGGAAGAACTCAGCTGTTCAGCTTGGCTCCTATCAAGAAATGGTTTTCCATCGTGACCCCAAGAACAGGATCGCTTTCGATTACAGATGGTCATTGATGGATTGCTTGGACTTTAAAGACCCCCTGACCAGTCAGACGTTTTCGGGCAATGAACTTGATTTCAGCGCGGAGGTCGAACTGATCGACTCCATGAAAAACTTGCCGCAGATTGCTGAATTCAAATATCGTCTTCTGGACAATAATACGCAGTCTCTTTCCATTGCTTTCTCACGAAAAGCCAATAAAAGTGAATATACTGCGTCAGCAGAACAATACGGTCTTGTCAGGAAAAAAATGCGTGCTTGGGCTCCCAAGGATGTTGTTCGGTTTTACGGATTTCCTGATGAAGTAGTGGCATATTATCAAAATGCAGAGTTCGTTCAGTCGCTAAACCTTGCCCATGAAAAACTCTTTGGTTCAATCTATTATCTTGGGCCGCTTAGAACGAAAGCGGAAAGGCTTTATACCTGGAGCGGAATCACTCCTGAAAGCGTTGGCTTTGCAGGCGAAAACACCATCGCAGCAATTCTGGCAGCACGAGACCGAAAAATCAGCTTAGGCTACAGAAGGCCAACGAAACCGTTTGAGGAAATCATTGCCCTTAAGCTCAAGGAAATGGGCCTGATTGAAGAATTCAACGTCAAAGTTATATCCAAACAGCGACAGGACTATGAGGTGAAGGTCCGCACCAAGGGATCAGAGGATTGGGTAGATCTCCCAGACGTGGGCTTTGGCATTTCGCAAGTCCTGCCGGTTCTGGTGCAGTGCTTCTATGCTCCTGCGGGTTCGATCATCCTTATGGAGCAGCCGGAAATTCACCTGCATCCAAGCGCTCAATCCGCATTGGCCGATGTGATGATCGACGTGATCAATTCCAGAGAAAATGGAAAAGATAGAAACATTCAACTACTCATTGAAACCCACTCCGAGCATTTCCTGCGCCGCTTACAGAGGAGAATCGCCGAAGATTCTATTTCACAGGAAAAAGTGTCGGTCTATTTCGCCAATCTCACCAAGACCCCTGCTACGCTTGAATCTCTGCAAATCGACAAGTTCGGCAATATCAAAAATTGGCCAGAAAATTTTTTCGGTGATGAGATGGGAGACATCACCGCACAAGCCAAAGCTGCCATGGAAAAACGGAAACAGCAGAACTCACAAAAGGGGGATATATCAAATGAGTCTGCCGGATAAATGTCTTGTAGATACAAATGTTCCGAAGACGGCCAATCTTGCACTTGAATCTGCCAGTATTCCTCCAGAATTGGAGACTTGTATCTCTGCCTGCATAGAGGCAATTGAACACGTTACTACAAAACGTGGACTAGTCATTGATGCCGGAGACGAAATCTTCAATGAATACAGACAGCAGCTTTCTATGAGAGGGCAGCCGGGAGTTGGAGACATTTTTATGAAGTGGGTTCATGATAATCGCTGGAGCCTACCTGACTCCGACAGGGTAACAATCTCCAAGGACGGCGACTCCTATAAACAATTCCCAGAGCATGAAGGATTGGTAAATTTCGATATATCTGATCGGAAGTTTGTTGCCGTCGCAAATGCTCACCCAGAAAAGCCACCAATCCTGCAAGCTACAGACTGCAAATGGTGGGGCTGGAAGAATGCTTTGAAGGACGTCGGTATTACTGTTCATTTCCTCTGTTCCGAATATGTCAAAACAAAATATGAAGAGAAGTTCGGGTCGTGAAGGACAATTTTTTCAAATTCCCTTCTACTCCACATCTGGCAGCCTTGCCTGATGTGGATATCCGAGGTGATAAGGTATTTTCAGAATCGGAACGTCATGAATTCCTAAAGCACCATCTTGTTGTCGAGGAAAAAATAGATGGCGCAAATCTCGGAATCTCTTTTGATTCAGAAGGAAATATTCGCACTCAGAACCGAGGTGCATACCTCTATCCGCCTAGATTAGGACAGTGGAAAAAACTTGGCGACTGGCTGGCTCCCCGAATTGATATACTGTTTGAGAGTCTCTCCGACCAGTTTATACTTTTCGGAGAATGGTGCTATGCCCAGCACTCGATTTCTTATGATCGCTTGCCTGACTGGTTTCTTGGCTTCGATATTTACGATAAACGGTTCGGCAGATTTCTTTCTTCGGAACGCCGGGATGCGCTCTTAAAGCAAACAGGGATCGCTCAAGTTCCTGTTGTCGCACGCGGGCATTTTACCTATCTGGAAATAAAAAAATTCCTGTCGATTTCAAGATTTAGCGATCAGCCTGCGGAAGGCATCTATCTTCGCTTTGACCATGGTGACTGGCTGGCGCAACGGGCGAAACTGGTTCGACCGGCGTTTGTCCAGGCTATGGAGCAGCACTGGTCGCGCTCTGCCATAAAACCAAATCGGTTGTGCTTGGAGTCGCAGGGATGAGGTCTTCCATCAGCAGCCAGGGCTGGCAATACAGCACCATTCATAACAGCGTTTGCAAGGTCATCGAAGAACAGACTTTGTGGGGGCAGACGGTGTGCCGCATCTGGTTGCCGAATCAGGATGTAGTGGTACGCGTACCTCGTGCCGCTTTGCGGTCGCTGAGCGCCGACTTGCAACCGGAGATCGAGGCCGAACGCATTGCCTATGTAGCAGCCGCAGCCAAGGTGGCCGAAGTGCTGGAAGGCGCTGCCAGCACTTCGGGCGGTCATGTCTTGCTGGCTCCCATGGAGTCCAACGTCATTCCTCTGCCGCATCAGATCCATGCATTGTCCCGTGTGGTCTCAGGCGATCGCGTGCGTTACCTGCTGGCCGACGAGGTTGGCTTGGGTAAGACCATCGAGGCCGGTCTGATCATGCGCGAACTCAAACTGCGCGGACTGGTTCGGCGAATTCTGATTGTTGTTCCCAAAGGAATTGCTTCCCAGTGGGTGGTGGAAATGCAGACTCACTTCAACGAGCATTTCCAGCTTGTGCTGGGCGACGACATCGGCACGCTGCACCGTATGGCCTCAGGGACGGATCAGCGCAACTCGGCCTGGTCGATGTTCGATCAGGTCATCGTCTCTTTGGATTCGGTCAAGCCCATGGACAAGCGGCGCGGCTGGACCGCCGAGCGCATAGCCGACTACAACCGCAGCCGGTTTGAGGAACTGATCATCGCCGGATGGGACATGGTGGTGGTGGATGAAGCTCATCGCTTGGGGGGCAGCACAGACCATGTTGCCCGTTATAAACTCGGTAAGGGCTTGGCCGAAGCCGCACCCTATATGTTGCTTCTTTCGGCCACTCCCCACCAAGGCAAGACCGATGCCTTTCATCGCCTGATGAACCTGCTGGATGAAGATGCATTTCCAGACATGGCCAGTGTCTCCCGAGAGCGAGTGGCCCCGTATATCATCCGTACCGAAAAGCGCAAGGCCATTGATGCCGACGGCAAGCCGCTCTTTAAACCTCGGCGGACACAGATGGCTCCGGTGACTTGGGAGAGCCGTCATCATCTGCAGCAGCTTCTTTATGAAGCGGTGACCGACTATGTACGCGAGGGCTACAATCAGGCTCTACGCGAAAAAAAGCGCCATATAGGCTTTTTGATGCTCCTGATGCAGCGTCTGGTTGTTTCCAGCACCAGAGCTATCCGTACTACCTTGGAACGTCGGCTTACGGCACTCAAAGAGAGCAAACATCAGGCCAATATGCGCATGGTGGAGCTGAAACACAGCGCGGAAGGCTCAGAAAGCGTAGATGATGAAATGGCCGAGCTCTACGACATGGACGGCCAGGAACTGCTCGATGAGCTGTTGAAGTCCCGGATTTCAGCTCTGCAGAACGAAGGCATCTATGTGGAGAACCTGCTCGATGCTGCGGTTCGCTGCGAACAGGCTGGACCGGATGCCAAAGCTGAGGCTTTGATCAATTGGATTTATGATCTTCAGGCCGAGGAAAACGAGCCGGACCTGAAGGTGCTGATTTTCACTGAGTTCGTGCCGACCCAGCAGATGTTGAAAGAGTTCTTGGAGGGTCGGTTGCGCCCTGCTTGAAGAAGCCGGAAACGGTAAGGACGGAGTTGCCCATGCGGATTTCCGTTACACAGTCCG
>ENA-USUG01005730-USUG01005730.1-human-gut-metagenome-genome-assembly--contig:-NODE-5730-length-13806-cov-5.060602_pt1 | contig 13806 bp, 13 predicted proteins | sample MGYA00250059_ERZ773394 | MGnify/ENA primary metagenome ERZ773394 (study PRJEB29103, sample SAMN06111957) | human gut metagenome | biome: human gut; feature: ankylosing spondylitis patient; material... | reverse complement strand
TGACGGTATCGTTAAGCCGTCAGTTTGTGGATCCAGCGATAGCTTCGGAACCGAAGGAAGATTGGAAGCCCCTTGAAAATCTGGTCACATTGTACTGCTACGACTACCAGTTCCACTGGCCATTTCCAGACGAAAGCGGCCAGGAAGGACAGCGGCATAACGATGAGCCAGGTGGAGATCAGATTCAGGCGGAGAGTAAATTTTGTATCGCCGGAACTCTGAATGATGCCCATGGAGACTGGCATCTGGTAAGACATGCCCACCATGATAACACTCATGATGATCATAAAGTGATCAGCCAGGATCATGGCTTCGTTGCTGAGCCGGTACATGGACAGCAGTGGGGTGCGGCACACAAACAAAATAGCTGCGAGGATCAATCCGATCAGAATATCAATGACAGACAGGGTGCGGGCATCAGACCGCACCCTTTTCAGATTGCCGGCTCCGATACTGTTGCCGATCATAACCGCAGAGGCAGAAGACAGCGCAATCACCACCACTTTCAGATACTGATAGAAAGTAGAAGACACGGAGTTAGCTGCGATTGCATCAGAGGACAGATGTCCAAGAATCGCAGTCTGCATGGGGACGGAGACTGCCCACAAAAGGGACGTGATCATAATCGGAATGCCGACTTTCAAAAAGGATCGTACTTGTTCCCTGCTTCCGGAGAACAGAGAGCTGGAGAACAGGCGGATCTTTGTGTCCATTTTTGCCACATAGAACAGCAGGATCAGAAGTTCTGCGATACGGGAAATCAAGGTTCCGATCGCAGCACCCTTGATACCCATTTCCGGAAATCCAAAGTGACCGAAGATCAATGTATAATTGATACAGCCGTTGACGATCAGGGACACTACGGACACGATAAACGAGATCCGCACCGTTCCCACACTTCGCAGCATGGCGATTAAAAGATTGCTGAAAATAAAAAGCACAAAGGTCCATTTCAGGATAGAGAGATAAACCAGTCCTTCAGCAATGATCTCGTCGGAGGTCGTAAAAATCCTAAGAAGCTGCACAGGAAAGACAGTGCACACCACCATAACCAACACAGAGACCAGCAGACAGAACTTCAGAGCAATTCCAGTCAGCTCCCGGATCGGCTGTGTCTGCTTCTGGCCCCAGTACTGAGAAGCAAGAGCTACCAGTGCATTTCCAATGGGAAGGGCAGTCTGCTGTACCATGAAGAAGACCTGGTTCACAGTGGCTGCTCCAGACAGAGCATTCTGACTGTAACTTCCCAGCATAATATTGTCCAGCATGTTCACACTGTAGGCAATCAGATTCTGAAGGGTGATGGTCAGGATCAGACCAAATAACGTCTTATAAAAGAGAGTATCTTTCGTGAAAAAAGACTCTCTGGTGGATAATTCGGTGTTCATAGATGCTATTCTCCTCGAGTAATATAACTTTGCATTTGAATACTCACAAATTATAGCATATTAAATTTTTTCTTGACAAATAAAATCGGCTTTGCTATGATGTAAAAAAATTGAATTGAGTATCACTTTAAACCGATGAAGCGGAGATAACGGTATTTATGGTCGCACAGAGAGTCCGGGGAGCTGAGAGCCGGATGGAACCCAGAATATCAAATGGACCGCTGAGGGCACAGTCAAAGGCAGAGATGAAAAGCCGAGTATTCTGTGACGTGAGGACATACGTCAGTTGTCAGAGATATGTTAGTATTTCGTAAGGGTGTGAAGGCAGAGATACCTTCACAAATCAAGGTGGCACCGCGGGAAATGTAATGACTCGTCCTTGGTAAGTTAGACAGACTTATCAAGGGCGATTTTTTATGCCAGAAAAGGAGACAACATGAGACCGGGGTTGGATGCCATCGATGCGGTGGATTCCATTTTGCCGGCTGGAACCTTATCAGGAGCACCGAAGATCTGGGCCTGCGAGATCATCAATGAGCTGGAAAATAATAAGCGGGGCATCTACGGAGGAGCCATTGGTTATCTGGATTTTACCGGAAACCTGGATACCTGTATTGCGATCCGCATTGCATATAAGAAAAATGGCAAGGTATTTGTCAGAAGTGGTGCAGGCATCGTGGCTGACAGCGTGCCACAGAAAGAATATCAGGAGTGTATCAACAAGGCAAAGGCAGTGATGAATGCACTGGCTACCGCACAGGGAGGCATCGACCAATGATCATACTTATCGACAATTACGACAGTTTTTCTTATAACCTGTATCAGCTGGTCGGAACCATTGACCCGGATATCAAAGTGATCCGGAATGATGAACTGACCGTGGATGAGATCCGGGCACTGAAACCATCACGGATCATTCTTTCACCGGGACCGGGCTTTCCAAAGGACGCGGGCATCTGTATCGAAGCGGCAAAGACACTGGGAAAAGAGATACCGACATTGGGTGTCTGCCTGGGACATCAGGCTATCTGCGAAGCCTATGGAGCTACCGTTTCTTATGCAAAAGAGCTGATGCACGGCAAACAATCCACGATAACCATTGATGAGACCTGCCCCATCTTTCAGGGTATGGGAAATACCATGAAAGCAGCCAGATATCATTCGCTGGCAGCTGTGAAAGAGACTATTCCAGAAACATTAAAGGTGACTGCCAAGACCAAAGACGGCGAAGTTATGGCAGTTATGCATCGGGAGTATCCCATTTACGGTGTACAGTTCCATCCAGAATCCATCCTGACACCAGATGGAAAAATCATATTGAGTAATTTCTTAAAAGAAATATAAATAACGCAAACATACAGCAAACACATAAAATATATGAGGAGGATAAGAAAATGATTAAAGAAGCAACAGCAGCATTGATCAATGGAAAAGACCTGACTTATGAGCAGGCAAATGCAGTAATCAATGAGATCATGAACGGAGAGACTTCACAGGTACAGACAGCCGCATTTCTGACTGCTTTGTCCACCAAGGGTGAGACCATTGAGGAAATTACCGCCTGCGCAGCAGCTATGAGATCCCATGCACTTCCGGTACAATATGACGGAGATCTGCTGGAGATCGTAGGAACAGGTGGAGACGGAGCTGGCTCCTTTAATATTTCTACCACATCTTCGATAGTGATCGCTGCAGGAGGCGTTCCAGTGGCGAAACACGGCAATCGGGCAGCTTCTTCAAAGAGTGGTGCAGCGGACTGCCTGGAGGCATTGGGAGTAAATATTCAACTTTCCCCGGAACAATGTGTAAAACTTCTGAAAAAGATTGGTATCTGTTTCTTCTTTGCACAGAAATATCACACTTCTATGAAATATGTAGGACCAGTCAGAAAAGAGCTGGGTGTGAGAACGGTCTTCAATCTGTTGGGACCGCTGACCAATCCGGGACATGCCAATCTTCAGGTGCTGGGAGTATATGCTGAGCATCTGGTGGAGCCGATGGCAAAGGTGCTTTATCAGCTGGGGGTAAAACGGGGCATGGTAGTCTACGGACAGGACAAGCTGGATGAAATCTCCATGTGTGCACCTACAACGGTCTGTGAATTTGGCAATGGTGAGTACAAGACCTATGTGATCCGACCGGAAAATTTTGGTATGAAGACTGCTCAGAAGGATGCACTCAAAGGCGGTACTCCAGAAGAAAATGCAGCCATTACAAGAGCTATTCTGGCGGGTGAAAAAGGAGTCAGAAGAGATGCAGTCCTGTTAAATGCAGGAGCCGGTCTCTATGTGGGCGGCAAGGCAGACAGTCTGGCAGATGGTGTGAAGCTGGCAGCTACTCTGATCGACGAGGGCATGGCACAGCAGACGTTGAATGCTTTTATCCGTGAATCAAATAAGCAGGAATTGGTGGCATCTTAGTGGCATAAAAGCAGACAGGCGAAGGAGACAGATATGATATTAGATGAGTTGGCAGCTTATGCATCCTTCCGGGTGGCGGAGGCGAAGAAAAAGATAGCAGCGGACGAAATGGAACGAAAAGCCCGCAGCCTTCCAAAAGGAGATTTTCGGTTTGAGCATGCTCTTTGTAACACAGGAGTATCCTTTATCTGTGAAGTAAAACGAGCCTCACCTTCCAAAGGATTGATTGCCGAAGATTTTCCTTATGTGGAGATTGCCAGGGAATATGAGCAGGCCGGTGCAGACTGTGTATCGGTACTGACAGAGCCAAAATGGTTCTTAGGTTCTGATGAGATCTTCAAAGAGATTCGGGAGGCCATTACCCTTCCTATGATCCGTAAGGATTTCACGGTGGATGCTTATCAGATCTATGAGGCAAAATGCATGGGAGCAGATGCAGTACTTCTGATCTGTGCCTTGCTTCCAACCGAGACCATTCGGGAATATCTGAAGATCTGTGATGATCTGGGATTGACTGCACTGGTAGAGACTCATGATGAAAATGAGATCCGGTCAGCACTGAAGGCAGGAGCCAGAGTGATCGGTGTTAATAACCGGAATTTGAAAAATTTTACCGTGGATTTTTCCAATGCAGCGAACCTTCGGGAGCAGATCCCCACGAATGTGATCTTTGTGGCAGAATCTGGAGTGAAGGAGCCGCAGGATGTGGGTGTTCTGGCAGAGATCGGAGCCGATGCGGTGCTGATCGGTGAGGCACTTATGCGTGCGGAAGACAAGACGGAACGGCTGGCTGAATTTAAACAAGCAGCGGTACAGGGACGAGAGAAGGCTGCAGAGCAGGTGCAGACATCGGACGCACAGAGTCAGGCATCTGACGGAGGCAAGGCATGAGAAGTCAGAACGCTAACCAGATGGTAGATAGTGGGAAGACGAAAATCAAGATCTGCGGCCTGTATCGGGATGCAGATATCGACGCAGTCAATCAATACCAGCCCGATTATGCAGGTTTTGTATTCTATCCACCTAGCCACCGATATGTGACATGGGAGCAGATGAAAGACTTTCGGGAAAAGTTGCGTCCAGAGATCCCGGCGGTGGGTGTATGTGTAAACTTGCCGGTGGAGGAGGTGGCAGCGCACCTGAAGGAAGGTCTTATCCAGATTGCTCAGCTTCATGGAACGGAAGATGAAGCATATATGGAGATGCTGCGGAGTCTGGTATCTGGATGCGAGATCTGGAAAGCATGTAAAATAAGATCTGCAGAAGATTTACAGAAGATCGAGAACAGCAGTGCAGACCGGATCTTATTGGATAATGGATATGGAACCGGTAATTGTTTTGACTGGCGGCTGTTGAAAGACTGGTCAACAAAGCAGTCATTTCTGCTGGCAGGTGGGCTTCGGTCGGAAAATATCAAAGAAGCAATAAACAATTTTGCACCATGGGGTGTGGACATCAGCTCCGGTGTGGAGACAGATAAGAAAAAAGATCCTGATAAGATCAGAAAAATCATAGAACAAGTGAGGAGTAAGTAAGATGGCAGAGAAAAGATCCAAAGGCCGGTTCGGCGTACATGGCGGACAGTATATTCCAGAAACGCTGATGAACGCAGTGATCGAACTGGAAGAGGCATATAACCATTACAAAAATGATCCAGAATTTAATGCGGAACTGCAGGATTTATTTAACAATTATGCAGGTCGTCCGTCCAGACTGTATTTTGCAAAGAAAATGACAGATGATCTGGGTGGAGCAAAGATTTATCTGAAACGTGAAGATTTGAACCATACCGGTGCTCATAAGATCAACAACGTGCTTGGACAGGTGCTGCTGGCAAAGAAAATGGGTAAGACCCGTGTGATTGCAGAGACCGGAGCAGGCCAGCATGGTGTGGCAACGGCCACAGCTGCAGCTTTGATGGGAATGGAATGCGAAGTATTTATGGGAAAAGAAGATATTGAGCGCCAGGCACTGAATGTGTACAAAATGCGTCTGCTGGGAGCTACAGTCCATCCGGTTTCCTCTGGTACCGGCACTTTGAAGGATGCTGTATCTGAGACCATGAGAGAATGGACAAATCGAATCGCAGACACCCATTATGTGCTGGGATCAGTCATGGGACCACATCCATTTCCAACCATTGTCCGTGATTTTCAGGCAGTGATCTCCAAGGAGATCAAGGAACAGTGTATGGCAGCAGAAGGAAAACTGCCAGATGCTGTGCTGGCATGTGTGGGCGGCGGATCCAATGCCATTGGCGCGTTTTATCATTTTATTGAGGACAAGAGTGTCCGTCTTATTGGCTGTGAGGCTGCGGGAAGAGGTGTTGATACTTTCGAGACGGCTGCAACTATCGCAACCGGAAAGCCTGGTATTTTTCATGGGATGAAATCTTATTTCTGTCAGGATCAGTATGGACAGATCGCACCGGTCTATTCCATTTCTGCCGGACTTGATTATCCGGGCATCGGACCGGAACATGCATGGCTTCATGACACTGGTCGGGCTGAATATGTAGCCATCACTGATGATGAAGCGGTAGATGCATTTGAATATTTAAGCAAGACCGAGGGCATTATTCCGGCTATCGAAAGTGCCCATGCGGTAGCTTATGCGAAAAAACTGGCTCCGACCATGAGCAAAGATCAGGTCATGGTCATCAATATTTCCGGAAGAGGCGATAAAGACTGTGCAGCCATCGCCCGCTACAGAGGGGAGGATATCCATGAGTAGAATCAAAGAAGCCTTTGCTGGTGGCAAGGCATTTATTCCATTTATTACCTGCGGGGATCCAGATCTGGATACCACAAAAGAGATCGTCAGAGCTATGGAGAAAAATGGTGCAGATCTTATTGAACTTGGCATCCCGTTTTCAGACCCGACCGCAGAAGGTCCGGTGATCCAGGCCGCAAATTTGCGTGCCCTGACCGGCGGTGTGACGACCGACAAGATTTTTGACATGGTGGAAGATCTGCGCAAAGACGTGAAAGTGCCCATGGTGTTCATGACCTATGCCAATGTGGTATTTTCCTACGGCATTGAGCGATTTGCGAAGAAAGCCGCAACTGTAGGCATGGATGGCGTGATCCTGCCGGATGTTCCGTTCGAGGAAAAAGAAGAATTTGCCTCTGTATTCCGTAAAGAAGGGATGGATCTTATTTCATTGATCGCACCGACCTCCCATGATCGTATCAGTATGATCGCCAAAGAGGCAGAAGGATTTGTATATTGTGTATCTTCCCTGGGTGTGACCGGTATGAGAAGCCAGATCACTACCGATGTAGGAGCTATGGTAGAGCTGGTGAAAAAATCCTCTGATATTCCGGCAGCCATCGGATTCGGTATCTCCGGACCGGAGCAGGCGAAGAAAATGGCCGCTGTTTCAGATGGTGTCATCGTAGGATCCGCCATCGTGAAAATGGTGGAGAAATACGGCAAAGATGCAGTGCCTTATGTGGCTGAATTCGTGAAGAGCGTGAAAGACGCGATCCGGGAGTGAGTTGGGCATGAGGTTGGCGGTACAGCCGTCACCCCCGCCGCAGGCAGCATGTTCAGAGGGACCGCTCTCGCTAATTCCTCGCCCAGCGGTACTAAGCTTCGATCTTCGCCAGTGGGTTTGATCGAAAGCAAGTACCGGGACTGCGGACGTCCCCTGAACAAGCAGACCTGCGGCAGGTGCGATAGCTGTGCCGCCAACTTATGCGTGAAAAGGATGCTGTCCTGATGGATTGGCATCCTTTTTTGAAAGCATAGCTTTGTACGAAAATCCACTTGAGAAAACAAAAACGATATGTGATAATAGAAGCCGAAATACATACGAGGGGAGAAGCATCAGATGCCAGTATTTGATTTTAATGATGTAAAAGACGCGAGAAATCACGCAGAGTGTACATATACCACATTTAATTCCAGGGAGAGCATGCCCACACCGGAGAAGCCAATTCTTCTTCTGGACAATCAGAAGTGCAAATGGAAGCACCATTCCTGCGGTGTGTTCACCAATCCTGTGAAGCGCAGTTCTTTCGAGTTTGAGGAAGACGGTGGAAAGGTGAGTGCAGATATTTTAAAGATTGATTCCCGATTTGTAAGTCTTCTTCGTTGGCTGGGCGAGAATCATATTAATGTGTGTCTGTCCGGTAAAAATAGTGAAGCTGGATATGCAGTTTACAAGATCCGTGAGATTGCATTTGGCGGAGGAACGAAACTGTCTGCGGAAGATGGCTTTTTACAGTTTATGATCGAGAGATTGCTGGCAAGTGATCCGCCAGTGGAGATTGACGAGGATGAGGACAGAGAAGAGACTGGTGACGATATGCGTCTGACCAGTATTCAGAGCATCACAGATTTCATGACTTGTGCTGGCAATACCATGCCGGAAAATATCCGTCTGTGGGCCAGAAGAAACCTGGCGGTTGCCCGTTCTCATGAAGTTTCTCCGGAGGAGCGCCGTCATGCACAGCGGGCGCTGTCTCTTATGATGAATGTACAGTGGAAGAGCGAGTATTTTGAATCAATTGATCCGGTAGAAGCAAGGCGGATCCTGGACGAAGAACTTTATGGCATGGAGAGGGTTAAGCAACGGATCATCGAGACCATTATCCAGATCAACCGTACCCATACCCTTCCTGCTTACGGACTTTTACTCGTGGGTCCGGCAGGAACCGGTAAATCTCAGATTGCCTATGCGGTGGCAAGAATCCTGAAATTGCCGTGGACCACGCTGGATATGAGCTCCATCAATGATCCGGAACAGTTGACCGGAAGTTCAAGAATCTACTCCAATGCAAAACCGGGCATTATTATGGAAGCATTTTCCGTGTCTGGCCAGTCCAACCTGGTGTTTATTATCAATGAGCTTGATAAAGCAGCGGCAGGAAAAGGCAATGGTAACCCGGCAGATGTACTGCTGACTCTGCTTGATAACCTTGGATTTACGGACAACTATATGGAATGCATGGTGCCGACGGTGGGTGTATATCCTATTGCGACTGCCAATGACAAATCCCAGATCAGCGCACCGATCCTGTCTCGTTTTGCAGTGATCGAGATTCCGGATTATACCAAAGAAGAGAAGAAAGTGATCTTCTCCAGATTTGCGTTGAAAAAAGTGTTGAAGAGAATGGCACTGAAGGAAGAAGAGTGTGTGATCACAGATGAAGCACTGGATACGATCGTGGATATTTTTGAAGGAACTTCCGGCATCCGCGATCTGGAACAGGCAGCTGAGCATATTGCAGCCAATGCACTGTACCAGATCGAGGTCAACCATGTGAAGTCTGTGACATTTAACTCTCAGATGGTGTGTGAGTTATTGAAGTAAGATTATTGTTCCCTGGTATAAGAGATGGCATGGCGAATCTTCTTCAGAGAAGCATTCGCTTTGTCCTCATCATGAAACATGATCAGAACAAATAGTGCATCCATGATGCATAGTTGGGAGAGGCGACTGGACAGGGATTCTGAACGCCAGGTGACTTCTTCAGCAGTTGAAATCAATATAATATCGGCAAGTTTTGCAAGAGGAGACAGGGGATAACTGGTTAGTACGATCAGTTTTGCCCCGTTTTCTTTTGCCAGTTTTGCAATCGAAATAGTGTCTTTGTTGAGTCCAGTGTGGGAAATGACAAAAGCACAATCTCTTTCCGTTAATAAACCTGCATTCATCAATTGCATATGATAATCAGAGACATATCTACATTTTACAGGTGTGCGTAAAAATTTATGAAAACTATCTAACGCAACTGCATTGGATCCTCCTATACCAAAAAACCATACTTGTTCAGAGTCAGACATGAGTGTAGCAGCATCCTGAAAGGTCTTTCCGTAACTGATTCGTTTGGTATCTTCCAGTGCTTTAATGCTGGAATCAAATACCTTACCAATCATAGAATCTGAGGTATCATGACTGGATATTTTTTCGTGGATGGAGATCTCAGAATCAAATTCATCTGTCAAAAGGCTTACTTTAAAATCCTTAAAGCCATTATACCCTAACTTTTTTGTAAATTGATATACGGTAGAGTCGGCGACACCAAGACTGCGGGAGATATCACTGATACTGCTCCTGGAGACTAACTTAATATTATCTATAATATAATCGGCAATTTGCTTTTCTTTTGGATTCAAATCACGGTACGTACTTTTGATCCTCATCTTTACCGTCAGATTTTCCATGTAATACCTCCCTGAAATAATTTTTATATGTTAAGAGTAACACAAAAAATTTTTTCTGTAAACATGTCTTTGTGAATAACTAACAAAATAAAAAAATAAATTTTCTAAAAAAGTATTTACAAAAAAATATTTTTTGATATAATCAAACCATAAACAAATGGAGGAACGTCGAAATGGAAAAAAAGATTTTACTTGGGTCTCATGGAAGATTCGCAGAGGAGCTGATCAAATCAGCAGAGATGATTGTCGGAGAATTGAAAAATGTGCGCAGTTTTTCATTACTGCCGGGAATGTCTTTGGAAGAGTACATGAAAGAAGTTGATCAGGAACTGCAACGTGAGTCGGAGAGAACATTATGTCTTGTGGATCTGTTTGGCGGTACACCTTCTAATACGTTTTGTGCACTGTCACGGAAATACGATAATGTGGTAGTCACTGGTCTGAATCTTGGCATGCTTCTGGAGGTGTATATGAACAAGGATCAGATGACGGTGGATGAACTGGCAGAGCTGGCAGTGAAAACTGCACAGGAAAGCAGTAAAAACGCCACAGAGATTTTGAAGGAGGGATGATAATATGGCTGATATTCAGGTTATCAGAGCGGATTTTCGATTGATCCATGGACAGGTCATTACAAAATGGATTCGCCAGACACCGGCAAACAAAATTCTGATCATTGATGATGTTCTTGCAAAAGACAGTTTTATGTCTTCAATTTATGTGATGGCAGCACCGCCAGGTATTGAAGTTATGATTGATACGGTCGATGATGCAGTAGCTAAATGGAACAGCGGGGCATATGGGGCAGCAAAACTTTTTGTGCTGATCAAGGATGTGCCTACAATTTACAGACTGTATAAAGCAGGATTTCCGGTTAAAGAGCTTCAGATCGGAGGACTGGGAGCAGGTCCAGGAAGAAAGGTTGTATTTGGACCGATTACTCTGGATGCAGAGGATATGAAAAAACTGACAGAAATGCATGAATCAGGGGTACATGTATATCTCCATCAGGTTCCGGATGATCCGAGCATGGAGTTTGCAAAAATATTAGAGAAGAATATTTTTTAAGGTACGAGAAAGAGAGGGGAAAGTAAAATATGAGTATTGTTTTGGTTGCAGCAATTTGTGGTTTGCTGTACTTCGGCGGAACATCGAAGATTGGTTATCATTTGACAACTGCGGTTGGGTCACCGATTTTTATTGGATTCGTTCTTGGAATGATTTATGGACAGGTTGCACAGGGACTTCTGATTGGAGCAACAATCCAGCTGGTGTACCTTGGGGTAATTGCTACTGGTGGTAATGTACCTGCAGATCAGGCTTTGGCTGCTACGATCGCGATTCCGATTGCACTTCAGACGGGAATGAGTGCAGAAGTTGCAGTTGGACTTGCAGTTCCATTTGGTGTATTAGGTGTATTTGTTGATCAGATCCGTCGTACTTCTAATTCTGTTTGGGGACGCTGGGCAGACAAATTTGCAGAAAAAGGTGACAGAAAAGGCATTTTCAGATGTGCTATCATATATCCTGCAATTTTTGGATTCTGTTTAAGATTCATTCCTGTATTTGCAATCAACCTGGTTGGTGCAGAAGCTGTATCCTGGCTGATGGGGGTACTTCCGCAGTGGATTATTACCGGTTTCAGCGTAGCAGGTGGACTCCTTCCGGCACTTGGATTTGCAATTATCATTATCACGATTGGCAGAAAAGATCTGCTGGCATACTTCTTTATTGGATTCTTCGCTGTGGCATATCTGGAAATCAATACCATGGCAGCAGCAGTATTCGGAGGATGTATTGCTGTACTGGTTACAATTAACGCAAGAAAAAATAAGAAGGGGGCTGCTGCATAATGTCTGCAAATGAAACATACGAAGCTGTAATTCAGGAACAGGAACAAAAACTTACAAAAAAAGATCTGCGTGGTGTATATAATACATGGTACTTTTCAACCGAGCTAAGCAACTCTTATGAGCGTCTGCAGGCACTGGCATTCTGTAATGCCATCTCAAAACCCTTGAGAAAGCTGTACAAAGATGATGACAAATATGAGGAGGCTCTTAAGAGACATCTGCAGTTCTATAATTCCGAAGGTACATTCGGTAGTATGATCCATGGTATCACACTTTCCATGGAAGAACAAAAGTCAAACGGAGCAGATATTCCGGCAGAAGTTATTACAGGAATCAAGACTGGTTTGATGGGACCGGTTGCAGGTATTGGCGATACGATTATTTGGGGTACTTTGAAACCTATTATCCTGGCACTTGGTTGTACATTTGCTATGCAAGGACAGGCTTTAGGTGCATTTATTCCGTACTTATTCCCGCTATTTGGTTATCTGATCGGCTGGTATTGCCTGACATTTGGTTACAAAGTAGGAAAAGATTCTATCATGAAGATTATGCAGTCTGGTCTGGTAAATGATATTATTACTGGCTCCAGTATTCTGGGTCTGTTTATGATGGGTGCTCTGTCCAGTTCTTATGTCAAAGTGAAGACAGTGCTGCAGTTTACGATGGAAAATGCGGAGCCCATTGTGCTTCAGGATATTCTGGATCAGATCCTTCCTGGTATGCTTCCATTGGCTGCAATTTTTGGTATTTACTATTACTTTACACATAAAGGTGCGAATTACAATAAGGTGATCTTTTCATTACTGGGAATCTCACTGGTATGTGCATTGCTTGGAATTTTAGGATAGGTGAATATGGTGGAAGAGCTGACTAAGAAAAAAGAATCCTGCGATAGATATTTGGAGAGCAAGATGGAGGAACTATGGGAGATCTCAAAGTATATCCATGCAAATCCAGAACTGTGTTTTACAGAAGTAAAAGCTTGTACAGAACAGTGCAAATTTCTTGAAAAATATGGTTTTCAGGTGGAAAAAGGTGTTGGAACACTGGATACTGCTTACTGTGCGACTTTTTCCAATGATAAAAAAGGACCTGTTATAGCAGTTGTTTCTGAATATGATGCACTTCCCATTGGTCATGCATGCGGTCATAATCTGATCGCATGCACGGCATTAGGAACTGCAATTGAAGTTAAAAAATTCATGGAAGACACGGGTATCTCAGGTACATTAAAAGTAATCGGAACACCTGCGGAGGAGAGCGGAGGAGGAAAAATCATTCTTCTGGAGCATGGAGTGTTTGACGGTGTGGATGCTGTATTTATGATGCATCCGACCAGCGATACGACAAGATTGGCGGGAGCTTGCCTTTCGTCCAAACGTTATAAGGTGATTTATCATGGCGTATCCGCACATGCAGGATCTCATCCAGATAATGGAACTAATGCACTGAGTGCAGCTGCTTTGTTTTTGACAGGAAGCGGAATGCTCAGACAACACTTTAAAGCAGACTGGAGACTATCAGGAATCATTACAAAAGGTGGATTCCAGACAGGACTGGTACCGGAACTTAGCGAGATTGAAGGCTCTATGAGCTGCTTTAACTTAAAGGAGCTAAACATTCTGGCAGAACGTGTAAGAAATTGTGCTCTGGGCTGTGGACAGGCACTGGGTTGTCGGGTGGAGATTGAAATCGAAGATGGATATCAGGGACGAGTACCGAATCAGATTCTTTCGGATATCTGTAAGGAAGAATTCCGCCAGCTTGGAGAGCCTTTGATGGATGGTATGCCAGTAGACTATGGCGGAGAGGATCTGGGAAATGTCTCCAGAAGGATTCCAATCTGTAATCCATATATGACAATCTTTCCGGAGTATAAGATTTCCAATCACACGGCACAGTTCCGCGACCTGGCTCAAGGAGGAACAGATGATGATCAGAGGAATAGCAGTACCAAAGCAAAAAAGT
>ENA-USUG01005728-USUG01005728.1-human-gut-metagenome-genome-assembly--contig:-NODE-5728-length-13815-cov-5.875455_pt1 | contig 13815 bp, 10 predicted proteins | sample MGYA00250059_ERZ773394 | MGnify/ENA primary metagenome ERZ773394 (study PRJEB29103, sample SAMN06111957) | human gut metagenome | biome: human gut; feature: ankylosing spondylitis patient; material... | reverse complement strand
ACAGCGGGCGGCGGCATGTGGATGCCGGTTTATCTGGAAAAAGCATGCAGTCTCGGCCGTAGGGTTTATATTATTTGCGTATTTTTAAGAACAGAGAGGAGATTAACAAGGTCTGCCTGATGGAGGGCAGCCTGCCTGAGAAAACCGGGGAGATCGCCATTGACAGGATGTATGCAGATAACAATGGTCTGTCAGTGGGGGATACTCTGACAAGCGGAAAAAGGACCTGGAAGGTTACGGGACTGGTGGCGTTGTCGGATTACAGTGCTTTGTTCCAGAACAATAATGATTCCATGTTTGATTCTGTGAAATTTGGCGTTTCTGTTGTAACAGAGGAAGAATTTGACTCTCTGGATCAGAGTAAGTTACAGTATAATTATTCCTGGATCTATGATCAGAAGCCGGAAACAGAGAAAGAGGAAAAGAAAGTTTCCGAGGATCTGATGGAGGATATCGGGGGGATTGTGACACTGGAATCTTTTGTACCGCGGTATGTGAACCAGGCGATCATTTTTACCGGGGATGATATGGGCGGCGACAAGGCGATGGTAACCATGCTGCTTTATATTGTTATAGTGATCATGGCGTTTGTGTTCGGGATTACGATCAGCAATACGATCCGAAAGGAAGCGGGCGTGATCGGTACGCTGCGTGCATCCGGATACACCAGACAGGAGCTGGTGCTTCATTATATGACGCTGCCGGTTCTGGTTACACTGGCTGGTGCTTTGATCGGAAATATCCTTGGATATACAGTGTTTAAGGATGTCTGTGCAGCGATGTATTACGGAAGCTACAGTCTTCCGACTTATGTGACTATCTGGAATGCGGAAGCTTTTCTGCTTACAACTGTGGTGCCGGTGATCATTATGCTGGTGGTCAATTACGGAGTTCTGAGACATAAACTGAAATTATCTCCTCTGAAATTCCTGCGCAGGGATCTTTCTTCCGGACGCGGGCAGAAGCGGGCAATCCGTCTGAGTCCGAAGATTAAGATATTTTCCAGATTTCGACTGCGCGTGATCTTCCAGAATATGAGTAATTATGTGGTATTGTTTATCGGAATTGTGTTTGCCAATCTGCTTTTGATGTTTGGCCTGCTGCTGCCGTCTGCGCTGGCACATTATCAGGTGGAGATTCAGGAGAATATGCTGGCGAAGTACCAGTATATGCTTCAGGTTCCGGTCAGTGCGGTAAGTGGTAATAAATTTGAAAGTCTGATGTCTCTGCTGGAGTTTTATATGGATTCTCAGACGGATAATGAAGATGCGGAAGAATTTTCAGCTTATTCACTGAATACGCTGCCTGGAAAATATAAGAGTGAGGAAGTTACGTTCTACGGAATAGAACCGGACAGTAAATATGTGAAGATTGACTTTGCAGATACAGGGGCTGAAAACAGTTCAGATGCGGATGCAGAGGTGTATATTTCCAAAGCATATGCAGATAAATTCATGCTCCATACCGGAGATACGATTACTCTGAAGGAGAAATACGAAAAAGATGAGTATTCTTTCAGGATAGTGGGAATTTATGATTATACGGCGGCTCTTTGTGTGTTTATGCCGAGAAGTGAACTGAACCAGATATTTGATCTGGGGGATGATTATTACAGCGGCTATTTCTCGGATACAGAGATTACGGATATCAAGGACCAGTATATTGGTTCTGTGATTGATCTGGATGCGCTGACCAAAATTTCCAGACAGCTTGATGTTTCGATGGGAAGTATGATGGGCCTGATCAATGGATTTGCCATTATGATCTATATGGTGCTGATCTATCTGCTTTCCAAGATCATTATTGAAAAGAATGCCCAGTCTATTTCCATGGTAAAGATTCTGGGATACACGAATGGGGAGATCAGCAGATTATATATTTTTTCTACTTCAATCGTAGTGGTGATCTGCCTTCTGGTCAGCCTTCCGATTGAGACGGCGCTTATGAATGTGTTGTTTCGTGAAATGATGCTGGCGAGTATCTCCGGCTGGATCACTCTCTGGATTGACCCGATGATTTATGTACAGATGTTTGCAGCAGGAATTATTACCTATGGGCTGGTAGCTCTTCTGGAATTCAGAAGGGTGAAGAAAGTTCCGATGGATGAAGCACTGAAGAACGTGGAATAGGGTGATGAGTGTCTGCTTTGTGTCTGATGGCGCATGAACATTAACTGGAGCTTGATGATGGAATAACTGTTTATTCTGACAAAAATTTGACATTATCCGGGATTTGTGGTACGGTTAGCAGGAAACTGTAAGATCAATCAGTTGGAATAGGAGATTATTATGAAAAAAAAATCAACTTCAAGAGCAAAAACAACAATCAAGGAAGCTACAACAAAGGCTACAGAGGCAGTGAAAGAAACTGTTGAGAAAACAACTGTAAAAGCTGCTGAAGTGATCGAAGAAGCGAAAGATGCTGCCAGCGATATCGCAAAAGCTCCGGTTGTAGAAGAAGCAAAGGAAACTGTAAAGAAAGCAGTAAAAGAAGTGACTAAAAATATCGACATCAAGAAAATCGTAGAGACAACGATCGAATTACCTGGTTTTGCAGTTACAATGAGCTCCATCGAAGAAGCAGTGAAAAAAGACATCAAAGAGAAAGACATCGCAGGAAAAGAAATCAGTATTTATGTAAATGCTGAGCAGAAAGCCGCTTACTATACAGTAGATGGACAGGGATCTGACGATTACAGGATCGACCTGAATACATTATAATTGAAAGAGTGTAAAACAGCAGGGAGGCTTATTCAGAGGGCATTTCCTGCTGTTTTCATTTGTTAATAAAATTATCATACAATTTATAAATTATTTTATCCATTAATTTTTCATAAAGCAGAAACAGGAAGTCCTGCTGGAAAAAGTGAAATAAGAATTTTATAAAAAGTCAGAATATCGTAGAAATCTGTCAAAATACAGATAGCGTATCTCCATAGAAAAGACTATGATAAAAACAGATAAACAATAATGTCTGATCAGATATGAAAAAAATTGTAATTGTTATGGGGGTAAATATGACAAATATGCTATCGAACGGTAAAGATGATTTTTACCGGCAGATGTTTAAACTGACGATTCCGATCATTATTCAGAATCTGCTCAGTGCGGCAGTTAACTCTGCCGATGTAATTATGCTGAATTACGTCGGACAGTCTGCAATCTCCGCAGTGTCCCTGGCTGCCAATTATTCCAATATCCTGTTTATGGTATATTATGGACTTGGCACTGGCGCATCTCTTCTATGCGCACAGTATTTTGGAAAAAATAATCTACAGGCAATTCATGCAATCGAGGGAATTGCACTTCGTTTCTCAATCGTAATTTCCGGAATTGTTGCGTTGGTCGCTTTTTTTGCACCTCAGTTTATGATGAAGATTTTCACATCCGATCCTGAGCTGATTTCCATTGGTTCTTCTTACCTGAGAGTTATGGGTATTACTTATTTATGTTGGGGTGTCACAGAAGTTTATCAGGCAATTCTGCGCAGCGTCGGACGAGTAACAATCAGTATGGCTTTAAATATGCTGGCTTTCATTCTGAATATTATTCTGAATGCTACGTTCATTTTCGGACTGTTCGGAGCACCAAGGCTTGGCGCTGCAGGTGTTGCGATCGCGACAGCTTCTTCCAGACTGGTAGAACTTGTTGCCTGTGTGATCGTCTCTTTTATGAGCAAAAATGTAAAGCTGAATCTGACCTATATGTTTATCCGCAGTAAAGTATTATTCCATGATTTTATGAAGCTGTCACTTCCGGCACTTGGAAATGACGTATCCTGGAGTGTGGCATTCTCCATGTATTCTGTAATCCTCGGACATCTGGGCACAGATGCAGTTGCAGCAAACTCACTGGTCACCGTTGTCCGTAATATTGGTTCTGTCTTCTGTTTTGCGATTGCCAGTGCAGGAACAATTCTTCTTGGTAATGTAATGGGAAAAGGAGATCTGGAAAAGTCAAAAGTATACGCTTCCAGAATGCTGAAAATGACTGTGATTGCCGGTGCGATCGGTGGTGTGATTGTATTTGCCATCACGCCTCTGGTAATGAGATTTGCATCTTTAAGTGACGGTGCGATGCATTATCTGAAATATATGCTGCTTATCAATACTTATTATATTATGGGTTCTGCTGTGAATACAGCATTGATTGCGGGTGTTTTCCGGGCAGGTGGAGATACGAAATTTGGCTTGATCTGCGATACGATTGATATGTGGGTATACGCAGTACCGCTTGGATTCTTTGCAGCATTTGTCCTGAAACTTCCGGTTCTCTGGGTATATTTCCTGTTATGTACAGATGAATTTGTAAAATGGCCATGGGTATTCCATCATTACCGTCAGGGAAAATGGGCACAGAATATTACAAGAGAAGATTTATTTGAACAGGAAATAGCAATAGAATAAAAAAGAAAAAATGAGTAATTAAAAGTGATATGGTGTTATTTGAATAACTGCGCGTCGCATTCTCGTTACTTTAGTGATGAGTTAGACGCGCAAATTTTTTCATAAATCATAGAACAAATGTTTGCAAAGAGCAATTAGATATGTTAGAATATAATCAGAGAGAAGGCAGTATAAGATAAATCAGAGCAAGGCAGATATTTCTGCTGTCGTGAAAGAATATAATGAATTAATGCTAAAATAACGGAGGTTTCCATGAAACGACCCCCCTTACTGGTCAGTCTGTTAATTTCTCTGGGAACCGGAGTGATTGCAGGCTTTCTTACGTTCGGAAGTATGGCACAGTATCAGGAAATGTATCATCCGCCGCTGGCACCTCCCGGCTGGGTATTTCCTGTTGTCTGGTTACTCCTGTATACGCTGATGGGAATTGCCTCGTACCGTATTTATCTGAAAAATCCAAAAGCGGAAGTGTTGAAACTGTACCTGATCCAGCTTGCAGTGAACTTTTTCTGGCCGGTTTTCTTTTTTAATCTGGGGTGGCAGTTGTTTGCGGCAGTCTGGCTGCTGGTGCTGTGGTATCTGGTATTCGTCATGATAAAAGAATTTGCCCGGATTGATGAAGGCGCGGCAAGACTGATGATCCCATATCTTGTCTGGCTGACGTTTGCCGCGTATTTAAATATCGTGATCGCGCTGCACAGATAATGTCTGATGTGTCACAAAAACTGTTTACTTTATCGTGTATATGTCAATTTTTCGGCACATACAATATCTATGCTATACACGTCATAGTTTCTGAATGCCTTATGTATTTATACATAATGAAGAAAAAAGTACACATACTATATCCGACAAATACAGAAGAAATGCAGAGACCGTATTCGGATTCAGGCTATGAGAACAGGAGGACATAAAAGATGGATAACAGTACGAAAAAACTGCTGGAAGAGTGCAGTGTCGGATGTAAGATGGGAATTGAAAGCATGGAACAGGTAGAACACCATGTGACGGATTCGGGGATTGCAGGGGTGATTGAGAAATACTGCTCCAGACATAAGGAACTGGAGGCAGAGGTTTCAAAGATGCTTATGCGTGCCGGACAGCCGGAAAAAGAACCGGGAGTTATGGTTTCCACCTTTTCCTGGATGACAACAGGAGTGAAGATGATGACTGGGGAGGATGAGAACAAACAGGCAGTAAAAATCCTCCTGAATGGCTGCAACATGGGAATCCAGTCGATCACGGAAGCCATGCACCAGTGCAAAGATGCATCTGCTGAAAGCATTTCACTTGCAAAAAAACTGATCCGTACAGAAGAAAATCTGAGGGATGAGATACAGAAATATTTATAATTAAGTCCAGATAAGTCAGGGGAACAAAAAACAGGAAATATGGACCCGGACAGCAAAAAAAATTAAAAGCGCAAAGTTAAAATATCCTCTTCAGGCAGACAGGGTGAACAGCCGGAATCTGTGAGAAGAGGATATTTTGTTTAAGATTTGATCCTTCTCAGCTTGTGGCAAGAGTACGATCCCATCTGAAGCAATATGAGCGCCTGACATCCGGCAAAAATAACAGCAATGAAAACACACCGGATCAGATCTGTATTCAGGATCTCCGCAGATCATAGAGACGGTCTGGGGCACAGGATACCGTTTAAAAATGTGAAGAAAAAATGAATTTTCCCAAAATAAGCCAGTATCTTTTTCCATGCGGTTGATTTTAAAAATTGAGTATGTTAGAATAAAACAGGTTGATGTTTGACTGAAAGGTCATTGAGACAGCAGGGATCAGACCGGTTACAGGTTACTGTAAACAGACGAAACAGTAATCTGACGGTGGAAATGATACCTGCATTTTGGGAAAATAAAATGGTCGCATTGTCCGGCAGAAGACGGATCATGCGATGGAGGATATGCATATTTCCGGAAACAGGGGACGGGAATATGCCGCAGAAAGAAGGGAGCAATTTAGATATATGAAAAACAAGTATCTTACCAGGTTTATGTGTCTGACACTGGCATCCGGGATGATTTTATCCGGATCCATGCCTGTGTTTGCGGCCGAGGAGACTGTATATACATCAGATGAATTTGGATCCAGCTCAGACGATTTCAGTTCTTCCGGGGATGATACAACAGGGGATATTTCATCGGAACCTGATGTGCCGTCCGAAGATCCGACACCAGAACCTGCGGACCCGACACCTGTACCGGATACACCGGAGCCGGAACCGACGGTAACACCTGTACCGGACACGCCGACGCCGGATACACCAACACCGGAACCGACAGTAACACCTGTACCGGATACACCGGAGCCGACAGTAACACCGATTCCGAATACACCGACACCGGAGCCGACGGTAACACCTGTACCGAACACACCGACACCGGAGCCGACAGTGACACCGACACCGGGAACGATGACTACCGATAATGCCATGGCAGTGATCAACCGGATCAATGAACTTCACCAGCAGAGCATTACTCTGGAGAAGAAATCACTGGTTCAGAGTATCCGTACGGCATATGAGGCGCTGACAGATGATGAGAAAAATCAGGTAACCAACTATGGCCTTCTGCTTCAGATGGAGAATAGCATCACAGAACTCGAAGCAAAGCAGAACAACCAGAATAATCAGAATGTAACTCCTGCCAATCCTTTTTCTGATCAGGCGAATACAGTTGCGGCACAGACAGGAACTCCGGTTTATTATGCGTCCAATATTCACGCTGGCAAGGATTTTTATCTGGACAGCCTGAAGAATAATTATAATCTGACTTTCTCCGATGATTTCGCATCTGTGATGGATGAAATTGAGAAAGAATACAAAGAGAAGAACAAACTGACAGATGCCAGTGATGCTTCCGGAAGTAAGACAACCACTTCCGCGGACAGTCTTCTGGTAAGAAACTGGCAGGATATCCTTGCAGTTTATGTATATCAGCAGAGCCAGCAGGGAAAAACAGAATATACACTGGATGCTTCCTGCAAAGATGATCTGGCAGAAATTTTTGCAGAACTCAATCCGGTTGTCAGGGACAAGCAGAACATCACACATGTTACATACGGCAACCGTAAGATTAATTATTATATTAAAAAGAATAAAATTTCCAAACAGGACCGAAAGATCCTTAAGAAATATGTAGAGACAGACTGTAAGCTTCTCTGTGCAGTCGTAACAGCAGCGAATGGATTTGTACGTGAGAGCGTAGGGGACGATGTTTCCGAAGAGAGAGTAAATGTTATTTCCGCAGCTTATTCACTGGTCGGCAAGGTTGGTTACTTCTGGGGCGGCAAATCCACAGTGATCGGAGAGGATCCGAGCTGGGGAAGCACCGCACAGGTTTCCGCAGTCGGAAGTAAAAGCACCGGAACTCTTCGTGCATATGGTCTGGACTGCAGTGGTTTTGTTACCTGGGCAGTGATCAATGGCTATCAGGATCAGAGCATGCAGACAGCAGTCGGAGACGGAACTTCTGAACAGTGGGAAAAGGCAAATGTGGTAACAGAGGCCGATGCACAGCCAGGAGATCTCGTATTCCAGAAAGGTCCGGAGAATGGAAGCGATAACCATGTAGGTATCCTCTGCGGTAAGACGGATGCAGGTGACTGGATTGCCGTACATTGTTCTTCCGGTAAGAACGGGGTAACTGTAGGCGAGGCTTACAGCGCAAGTTTCCGCTATATCCGCCAGCCATCCTTCTACCCGACGGCAGAAGAACAGCAGCAGATGCAGAGCAGCAGTGTTGCCACTACAACGACCACAACGGACATAACAGACACGAATGCATTTACAGGTAATGCAAATGTGGCAGTTGGAAATACCTTACAGAGCGCGATCAAATCCAGTGCATTTACCGGAAATGAAGATAAGACAACAGGATTGATCTCTGATACTACAACTACAGTGCCAGTGACAATAATACCAACACCTGTTCTGATCTCAGATAAGATCGATCTTTCCAAAGAGAATGTGGCAGTCTTTAAGGCAAACTAAAAGCAGCCGATAAAAACGGAAAACAGAAACGACAGATAAAGACAAAAGGAATGGCAAAGGTGCCCGGACAGAAGCACCAGCCGTTCCTTTTTTTGATAAAAAATAATCAATATCTGTATCCGGCTGACGGAAAGCAGGACGGGCAGAGACATCTGTGCAGCTTCCTGTCAGGGATGGCTGAAAAGATGGTCTGACGAATATGCCGGATAATGTGAGGAATATGTCGGGAAAAATGTGAAAATCCGGAAACAAGAATTGACAAAGAATACTAAATATGTTAACTTTAACTTACGCGAATAAGAATTTTGACGATGACAGGAAGGGAATAGTATTCCATTTAAAGGAAAGTGTATTCCGGACAACAAATGAAAACAGGATATAAAGTGACAGGCAGAGGTAACTGCATATTGACTCTTTATTAAGGTTGCTGGCTGTATTTGACGTAGGATCGGATACAGCATTTTTCGTACCTGAAAACAGACAGATTAAAAATAAATACCGCAATATATCCGGAAAAGAGATGGATGTAAATGGCATTACGACGTGAAAGAATGAGGCTTGGTGACTTGCTCATCAAGCAGAATGTATTAACAGAAGATGAATTAAAGAAAGCTCTTGCACTGCAGAAGGGAACCGGTAGGAAGATCGGTGAAGTTCTCGTTGAGAATGGGTTTATCACAGAGGACATGATCGTGCGGGCACTCCAGATGCAGCTTGGTCTTAAGGTTATTCAGCTGACAGGTGTTACGATTCCGAAGGAAGTCAGAGGTCTGGTAGGAGTAGATCTGCTGAAAAAGTATACCTGTATTCCTTTCGAACTTGATCCCTATAACGCAAATATCCTTCATCTGGCGATGGCAGATCCGATGGATATGGCGGCAATCGATGATATTTCTATTGTAACCAACTTACAGGTAGAACCGTATATCGCATCCACCAGAGACATCCTTGCGGCAATTGACCGCTGCTATGGTGCTTCTGAGACACTGGATGCAGCCAGACGATTCACACAGGAGAGAGCACAGCTTCGTGGAAACACGGACGATGACGACACAGATGTAGATGTCAGCGATGCGCCGATCGTACAGCTGGTACGTTCCCTGTTGGAACAGGCAATCCGACAGAGAGCCAGTGATATTCATATTGAGGCACTGGAGAGTAAGGTTCGTGTCAGATATCGAATTGATGGTGCACTATATGAACGTATGGTGTATGACAACAGTCTGCTGCCTGCGATTTCAACGCGTATCAAGATTCTGGGCGGTATGGATATTTCCGAGAAAAGAAAGCCGCAGGATGGTCGTATGTCCATCATGGTAGACAGGCAGGACTACGATATCCGAATTTCTTCCCTGCCGACCGTACATGGAGAGAAGATCGTTATGCGAATCTCCTCCAAGCTGAACCTGACCCGAAATAAAAAAGAGCTGGGATTATCGGCGGATGAGATGGCACGTTTTGACCACATGCTGGCAAGCCCGTTCGGAATCATTCTGGTAACGGGACCGACAGGTAGTGGTAAATCCACGACTCTGTATACAGCTTTGAGTGAACTGAATAAAGAAACCGTAAATATCATTACGGTTGAGGACCCGGTAGAGGCGGATATTGAGGGAATCAATCAGGTACAGGTAAATAATAAAGTGAATCTTACTTTTGCATCTGCCCTGCGTTCCATTCTCCGTCAGGACCCGGATATCATCATGATCGGTGAGATCCGAGATCAGGAGACAGCGGCGATCGCAGTACAGGCATCTATTACCGGTCATCTGGTTGTTTCTACCTTACATACGAATAATGCGGTGGGAACCCTGAACCGTATGGCAGATATGGGTGTGGAGAGATACCTGATCGCAGACTCTGTGGTCGGAGTTATTGCGCAGCGACTGGTGCGTAAGTTGTGTGGACACTGTAAGAAAATGCGTCCGGCAACTCAGGATGAGAAGCGGGTAATGAAACTGAATCCGCTGGAGGATGTGAATATTTATGAGCCGTGTGGCTGTGATTTCTGTAATCATACAGGATATTATGGCCGAGTCGGCGTGTTCGAGATTATGGAAGTCAATGATGAGATCAGGGATCTGATCTCGGAGAATGGTTCTACTGAGGAGCTGGAACGCGCTGCCAGAAACAGCGGGATGAGGACTCTGAGGGAGAATGGTATCCGGTATGTGCTGGAGGGTGTGACTTCTGTAGATGAAATGCTGAAGGCATCTTATGAGTGATGGCTTTGACAGCAGATATCATAGATAAGAGAAAAAGATTATCTGAGAAAGAATTTCTGAACAGAGAGGAACCTTGATTCGAACATCAGGGGACAAATTAAGAAAATGTACAATTTAGACGAAATTTTGATACAGTCAGTAAAAGCGAAAGCTTCAGACATTCATCTGACAACCGGAAGAGCACCGAGCTACCGTATCAATGGCGTACTTGCCCCGATCGAGGGAGAGCGCCTGACACCGCAGATGCTCGAAGACCTTCTGATGCCGCTGATGGATGTACGTCACAGAGGAGAACTTCAGGATAACGGTCAGACGGACTTTGCGTATGCGATTCCGGGTGTGGGACGTTTCCGTGTCAATGTGTTTAAGCAGAGAGGAACGCTGGCATCCGTTATGCGAAGTCTTCCTTTTAATATTCCGGAACCGGAGCAGCTGGGAATCCCGGCTGAGGTTGTGGAGATGACTTCGAGAAAGCGAGGTCTGATTTTGGTCACGGGACCGACCGGCAGTGGGAAATCTACCACGCTGGCATCGTTGCTTCATGTGATTAACAGGACTTATCCGTACCATATTATTACGTTGGAGGATCCGATCGAGTATCTGCACAGGCATGATAAGTCGGTGGTGAACCAGAGGGAGATCGGAAGTGATTCCGCGGATTATGCACAGGCGCTGAGGGCGGCCCTTCGAGAGGATCCGGATGTGATCCTGGTTGGAGAGATGCGAGATCTGGAAACGATTTCAACGGCGATCACGGCGGCTGAGACGGGACATCTGGTGTTCTCGACTCTGCATACGATCGGAGCGGATAAGACGATTGACCGAATTATCGATGTTTTTCCACCGAATCAGCAGCAGCAGATCCGTATTCAGCTTGCTTCTGTGCTGGAGTGTATTGTGTCCCAGCAGCTTCTGAAGAAGGCGGATGGCAGCGGTCGTGTGGCAGCGCTTGAGGTGCTTTTTGCGAATAATGCGGTGCGAAATCTGATCCGTGAGAGTAAGACCTATCAGATCGCGTCTATTATGCAGACGAATAAGAGAGCTGGTATGCAGACGATGGATGATGCGCTGTATGATTTATATATGAGGAAGCTCATTGATGCGGATAATGCGGTGACTTATGCGCAGGATCCGGTGAGCATGAATAAGAAGGTTTGTTTTGAACCGGATTTTGGCGGCGGAAATGGGATGGGGATGTTCTGATTCCTGATTTTTGATTTCCGATGGCGGAGTGCGGCTGAGATAAAAGGAAAGAAGTGATAAGATGCCAGGTTTTACTTACGTGGCAGTGGATAAGAGGGGTAAGGAAAAGCGTGGAAATGTAGAGGCGGACAACAGGGAAAGAGTTGTCGAGATCCTCAAGAATGACGGGCTGATTCCTGTTTCTGTGAAGGAACAGGGTGTCTTGAATAAAGAAATTGATTTTTCTATCGGGAAGAAGGTAAAACCGAGGGATTTGAGTGTTTTCTGCCGACAGTTTGTAAGTATTACGCAGGCGGGTGTTCCTATGAAGGAAGCTTTGCAGATGTTATCGGAGCAGACGGAAAATAAGTGGCTGAAACGTGCGATTTCGGAAGTCCTTCTGAGTGTGGAAAAGGGTAATACGCTGGCGGATTCCATGAGAGGGCAGGCGGATATTTTTCCGCCGATGCTGATCAATATGGTGGAAGCCGGTGAGAACTCCGGTAGTCTGGAGATGGCGTTTGAGCGTATGGCTGTGCAGTTTGAGAAAGAAGCGAAGCTGAAGGCGACGATTAAGAAGGCTACGATTTATCCGATTATTCTGATCATTGCGGCGATTGGGGTTGTGGCGGTTATGATGCTGTTTGTTATCCCGATTTTTATTGACATGTTTGCGGATCTGGATGTGGAGATGCCGGCGATTACCATGTGGGTTATGAATACGAGTAAGTGGGTAACTGCGAACTGGTATATCATACTGGCTGTGATTGTGGCTGTTGTGGTGGCTTATAAGATTATTTATAAGACGGAACAGGGGCGTTTTATGATCGACCAGGTTAAGATGAAGATGCCGCTGTTTGGTAAGCTGACAGTGAAGACTGCATGTGCGCAGTTTGCCAGAACTATGAGTACTTTGTTATCGTCTGGTATTTCAACGATTGATGCACTGGAGACAGTCTCTAAGATTGTAAATAATATTCATTATACAAATGCGCTGATGAAGGCGAGGGAGGAAGTTATGAAAGGTATTCCTCTTTCGGAGCCTCTGACAGCATCTAAGATTTTTCCGCCGATGGTTTGTCATATGACGGGTATTGGTGAGGAGACTGGTAATATTGAGGAGATGCTGGAGAAGCTGGCAGATTATTATGATGAAGAGGTGGAGATGACTACGCAGAGTGTGCTGGCGGCGATGGAGCCGTTGATTATTGTGTTTATGGCGCTTGTGGTTGGTACATTGGTTATTGCGGTTATTTCGCCGATTGGGGCTATGTATAATGGGCTGGATAATCTGTAAATTATTATTTCTTAATGAAATTAAATGGTGGGCTGTGAGAAAAAATATCGCAGCCTAAAATAAAAGAGGATTATAATTTAATTAAATACAGAGAAGCAAATATTTAGTTAAATTCGCGAGTAGGAACCGCGTTAAAAGTTTCTGAATATATGAATTTGGATGTATCACAGCTTGCATAGGGGCTGTGTTCATCATAGAAAATCATGGAAATGTTGAATTTTTCTTGAAACAGACGGAAGGGGGCTAGTGGAAAAAGGAAAGTTGAAGTGATTTTTGGATACTGAGAATCATAATTAAATGAATTAAATCCGAAAAAGCTTGTTTTGAGGAAATGAGTTGCCGGGTGGACGCTCCGAAACGTAAATGTATTTGCTTACGGCTTTGGAGCCAGTCATACTAGGCATTCGAAAATCTGCTAAAACCATGAGCAGCCCTCTCAAACTCGCTCCGTTGCGAACTTCGCTCAGACAGTGAGACGGTCTGCTCATAACGCAGATTCCCGAATACCAAGTATGACTAAGACTCCTGTAGATGTAAGCAAATACATTTACGTTTCGGAGCTGGTATTGGCTATTCAGGGTGAATAATTTTATTTCTCAGTAAAGAATGAAATTAAACAAAGTAAATGTAACATGAAAACTGAATAACGAGTTTATAAACATAACTCCCTCCCTCCTGGAAAAGCGATTTTTACAGGGGGGGG
>ENA-USUG01005713-USUG01005713.1-human-gut-metagenome-genome-assembly--contig:-NODE-5713-length-13840-cov-3.878152_pt1 | contig 13840 bp, 9 predicted proteins | sample MGYA00250059_ERZ773394 | MGnify/ENA primary metagenome ERZ773394 (study PRJEB29103, sample SAMN06111957) | human gut metagenome | biome: human gut; feature: ankylosing spondylitis patient; material... | reverse complement strand
ATTTACGAATCTGAACCTGCAGATCCATGCGGGGGAAAAGGTGGCGATCGTCCTTCATCGCTAATGTTAACCTTTACAATATCAAATTTCGCACCTGCCAAAGCAGTGCTGGCATCTTCCCGGGTTTTCTTCAATCTGATGTGCTGATCATCTCCATTTAATCCTGCTGAAGACTGAACAATCTGATATTTTTTATTATCTGTTGATGACACACTGTAAGAGGTTCCACCGCTAAGATTTACGGTATTGCTTACATCTATATTTCCGGTTTTACCTGACAACTGTGCATAAAATACCAGTTCCAAAGCCTTTCCATCAGGTACGTGTACAACCAGCTGTCTTGTAGAGCTATCATATGAATAATTTAAAGCTGGTTTGTCATTCTGATCTTTTATATTTTTCAAAGTCATTGGAAACGATTTGTTGATAACCAGTGTCAGATTATCGGGAATAGTATCTGTCAATGTCAGACCACCCGCTGTCATCGTATCTGGCAAAAGCTGAACTGCAGCCGGATTAATGGTAACAATATATTTAACAAAATTAGTCTTATTATTACCTGAATCCATATACTGCTGGGAATCTTTCTTCAGCGCATTAAATTCAACAGTTACCGTATGGGAACCTTCTTTCGCAACCGTTCCATCAACAAGCAATGCAGCATTATTTTTAAAATCCACTTTTTGATTGGTTTTGTAGTAATCATCACTTACCTTTAGCTTATAATTAAAACCATATCCTATTGAACCAATAGCACCAAACTTGAAGTATACAACCCCACTTTCTGATGTATCAACAGATACAACACTGCTGGGATTATCGACCTTCGGATAATTTATATTTCCATTTTTTTCATGAACTACTTTAAACATGCTGTCAATACAGTCAAAAGTTGTTCCCTTCGGAAGTACATCCTTCACTACAATTTCTTTTCCCGAATAATCAACATTTGCCCAGTTCACCACTATTTTATACTTAATTGTCTTATTTACAGCGTCATATTCAGCTCCATCAGCTGATTGCTTATTAAATATTTCACCTCCCTGTACTGTAAATTTCGCCTCCACCCAAGGATTATCATCTAATTTACATTGATTATGATAAGTATATCTGGTATTTGACACAGTACCAGTAGTAGGTATTTTATTATAATCGTAATTGCTTTTATAGGTAATTATATATTTTTTCTGTTTCCCATTTTCGACTGTCTCGTCCGCAAATGTAATGTGAAAGCTTTTTTGTCCGTTATCAACCACTACTTCTTTTGATACTTCTTTTCCGGTCTCATCTGTAATCTTAACAGAACCAGCCACTAAAGTCATATCATCTTTTAATTCGTCATGAAATACATGTGTACCACTGGATGTGATTATTATAGTTGCTTTCCAGTCTGCAGTATTTGCACTATTGTTATTATTTGTATAATAGGTACATTCCTTTGTTACAGCAGGAATCGGCTCTACACCAATTTCTTTTGAACCAGTCGTATTCTGACCTTTTCCATTATTAAATTCATAACTATTACTTACATTAACGTTACCAATAACAGATTGAACATTGCTGGGCAAAATTGTTGTATAAGTAAGCACATATTTTCCCATATACTCTTCATCTGTAAAGCTATATCCGTCTTTAAGCTGTTTTCCCGTAATTGTAAAAGAAGTTCCATCGTCTCTTTTTACAGTTACAACGGTATCATCCGGAATTGAGACATTCACACCAGGAACATCCTTAATAACAGCACCATTGATATTTAACGGACTTCCCTCATTTATGGTAATCGTCCAGTCAATTGATTTCTCCTCAGAATTATAACTTCCGTTCTTTGTTACCCATTTTTTTGTAAATGTATTTATAACCTGATTCCCGGATATTTCATTTTTTCCTTCTGACTGGTATGTATATGAATTGCTCTTTGTAATAGTAACTTCATTATTTCCATTATTATACATACTGTTATAGTTGATAATTGATGTCCAATATTCGATTACATAATTATCATTAGCCGTCATATCCCCCAGATTAAAGATTGCTGTTTTTTCATCTGATGAATAGACTGGCGTTATATTCACTTTGGAGTTGTTCTTTTTTACTATAACACTAGTTGTGTCAAAAGAAAGTCCATCACCAAGCTGATCTTTAATAACCACGTTATTCTCCGCATCACTTGCCTTGACAGAAATCTGATATTTTATTTTTCCGTTTTTATAATCTACATCTAACTGCTTTTTCTCAGTAGTTAAGTAGCTATTGGTATCCTCCTGAAACTGGAATACCTCTGTCTTATGTGTAACCGGATATACTACAGTAATTGTTTTGTTAGTTGTGATTTGAGTTTTATCAAATTTAAATTCACAGCTAAAAAAACCTTGGAGATTCGATAAGGAAGTAATTGCAGCAACAGAAATATCCAGCACAATCTTTCCATCAGTCACATTATAAGTACCCATTAGCTCGTTACTGTTGTTTAAAATATCTCCAGAAGACTGAACTGAGTTAAAAACAAATGGTAACGAGTATTCATATTTTATGTCACTTGTCGGCTTCTCAGTATTAGGAATTTCATATGTAACATTTAAACGATAGACACTGTTCTGATCCAGACTTTCATTTTGGCTGATATCAGCCCACACTTCATTTGTTTTTTTCTGAACACTTTCTGTTTTGATCCATGCGCTAGGAAGAGTACTAATATTAACAGTGGAATTCTCTCCAACAGTGGAGCCCTCTCCAGTAGTGAGAGCCTCTCCTGCCTTTATTATCACAAACGGAGAAAATCCATTCGTCTGAATCGTAACACCTGTTACTGCTCCATTTCCATTCTGAGCAATACCACCATTTACATCCCGTACTCCATTTTCAGTAATATGAAGCACATATGTTTTTACATTTTCTACATTGTCATATTTCAGCTCATTTAAGATTGGATTGTTAAACTGAAGATTAACAGTAGCATTGTCTCCATATGAGTAAGGAGTTCCGTCTTCGGTTTCAAAATGCAAATCATAAACAACAGCCTCGGTGAGTGCCAGATTATTCTGTCCTGCCCAGTTCATTACTGCACCGATTGCATTATCAAAATACTCTGAATCTTCATCATACTGTTTCGCAACAAAAACTGCCTTTTCACTGATTGGTGCAGAAAGACTTACATTAGCAATTGCATTGTCTACTGACACATCAGAAAATTCTGTAGTCTCAGCAGGTGTCTCCGTAACCTCCGGTGTTGGTGTCTCACTTGGGGACGCGCTGACTTCTGGTGTCGGAGTTGCAGTTGCCTCGGCAGCTGGTGTTGCTGTAGTTTCCGGTGCTGCAGGCGCTTCCGTCACTTCTGCAGGTGCCGCTGTAGGAGCTTGTTCCGCAGCAGGAGTTTCCTGCACTTGCTGAGGTTCTTCCTGTTTCTCAGCAACCGGTTCCGCTCCCTCTGTTGCGTATGTTTCTGCTTCGTTTTCAGACGGAGTCGGTGTTGCCGTCGCATCCTCAACGTAGGTATCGTCCGTTGCCAGAACAGTCAGACTAGACTGCTGGAATATCATAGATACCGCCAGAAGTATGGCAAAAAACGATTTCAGCCTTGAATTCTTTTTCATGTTACAGCCTCCTTTTTAAGATTGGGTTTTCCTTTTTTCAGTGTGGTTTTGCAGGCAGAACTAGCCCAAAACCCATTTTCATCATCATATCACACTGATTTTAAAGGAGCAATAATTTATGATCACCTGAAAAATCCCTGTTTTCTGCTGTTTCACTAAGAAACCGGTCACTAATCGGTCTTCATTTTCGTGTTTTTATAGTGTGTATTTTGGTGTACTAGTGCTATTTTCGACTTTTCATTGAAAAAAGCATACAATTTCTTATTTTTTCTGCTTTCACAGGACAAAAAACTACATGTTTACTCCATTTTCCCCTGTTTGAATTTCAGCATTTTGCACAATTTCACTCCCTGTTTTCTAAACTATATTCGCTCCAATTTTCGTATTTACTCATGGTGTATCTTGATGTACGCTCTTTCGTGTGCTATAATAAATGCCAGAAAACCAATGCACTTATACAATTGACAAACAAGGAATACGCACCATCTTCATTTTCAAATGATAAAGCATACAGGAGGACCCCCTATGTTTCTCAAAAAGACCCCTAAGGCAAAGGGAACTTACCTTGCCATCACCGAATCCTACTACGATAAAGAGAAGAAAGCCACTCGTCAGAAAACCATTATGGGGTTGGGATATCTGGAAGATTTAAAGAAGGATTACCCGGATCCCATCAGCCATTTCGAGAAGGTTGTGGCTGATATGAACCAGGAGCGAGAAGCCAAAAAGAACTCTGTGGTATATGTTGACCTTACTACTGCTCTCTCTCCGGGAGAACACTCTCTGAAAAATGTAGGCTACGGCATTTTGAAATACCTTTATAAGGAGCTTCAGCTGGACATTTTCTGGCGTACCAGGACCTGGAATCTATCTCTCCCCTATAATATAGAAGAGCTTTTCCGATATATGGTCATTTCCCGTGCGCTTTACCCGAATTGTACCTGGAATGAAGCTATTGAAAAAGGACTCTACTTCGAAGAATCCGGAAGCATCTCAGACGAAGACCTGGATTCTGCCTTTCATGTTATCGTGAAACTGCAAAAAGATCTGCAGAAGTGGATTTATGAGCATTCCGGCAGTATCCTTTCCAGAGATACTACTTCTGCATTTTTGGATCACACCAGCTATAATTTTTCCATTCCTGGAAGCATGCCCTCTGACACGCAGCCCAATGCCAGACGTACAGATTCCACCCTTCACCTGGATCTTCTCACGGACAGAAATGGACTCCCCATTGCATATGACCTGTCTACCAGTGGTACTGTGTTGAACCAGTCTGTTTTTAATGCCGTAAAGCAATTAAAGAGAGAGAATCCCAGAACCCGTTTTTATAATACTGCCCCTGCGCGTCCGGAGGAGGAGCCTTTTATTTGCAATGGAGTACCGGCAGACGGATATATTTATGGTCTGCCGGTACATACTGCGAATGCAGAATTTAAGGATTGGGTACTGAAGGATGGTTATCAGGAAATGAAAATTCTGAATGAAAAGCATCAGACTATCCCTCTTCTTTATAAAGAGCGGATTTTTGAGGATAGGGAAAAACAATTTGTATATTACCATGAGCTTCAGGCCAGACAGCAGCGCCTTGCCAGGGAGTCTTCCGGAAAGCGTACCGGATTGAAGCTGGACGGATACACTGCCATTGCTACTGATAATCTGGAGGCGGATAACCTTTCCCCTTATCGTCTTTTCAGCGGACTTCGTCATATGGAGAAAATTTTCCTTGATTCCAAAAGCCAGTATGACTCCTCTGCTACCTTCATCTGGACACCGGATAAGATCAATGCCCATTTTGTGATTGGGTTTGTGTCCTTTACCTTAATGCGTATGCTGCAGGCGAAGCTTGATTTCCAGTTTTCCATGGAACAGATCGGGACTTCTTTGCAGCGGTATAATTGTGTACAGATTGCAGGAAATATTTATCAGTTTACCTATTATGATGTGATTCTGGATGCATGTGAGAAGGCACTGGGGCTGGAGCTGCATAATAAATACCGCAGCCAGCTCCAGATTCGGAGATTGCTGCGGTACTAAGAACTTTATAATTTTATATCTTTTATACATGTCAGGCTTTTTTTGCCTGACATGTTATCTGTCTGCTCCCAGGCTTCCCTCTCCTGGAAAATGCAGTTCGTACATTTCCCGGGCGGCGCGGGTGACGATTCCAAGCTCTTCTTCCATCTTCAATGTCTGCGGAAGCACCACGGCAGTATCATAAATATCCGCTTTCAGCTTGTCCTTGGCGCGCTCACTGCTCATTTTCATAATCCCAAACAGTGTGCTGTTATAAGCCTTATCCGACTCACTAAGCTCCATATAAGTCTTCACCATATGGCAGCACTCTCTGTAAAGAAGCTCTTCATAATCCTTACCCTTGGCGCAGATTTCCTGAAACTTCATTTTATTCAGCTGCTTCATGATCTCCTTACGTCCGCCGCGGACTCCCATAAAGCGCTTGCCGCTGTCCTTATTAAACTCCATCAGCATCCACAGTGCGATCAAACCGTCAGCACGAGTATCACCGCCAAGCTCAGACGGATCCTGATAACGGATGTCCCAAAGCTCCCTGCGGATCTGATTCAGCTCTGGCTCCTCTCCTGCCTCAATGGACATATTCAAAAGTGCCAGACGTCTGGCCGGGTCCGATTCTCTGTAGTATTGTGTAATAGTCGGGGTATCCATAGTATTCTCCTTTATACTTCTTCGTAGGTCAGCTCGGTCTCAGCCATATTAAGAGCTTCCTCAATTACCTTGTCCATATCCATATAGCGGTACATGCCCAGTCGTCCACCGAAGAGTACATTCTTCTCTTCTAATGCACGACGCTCATACTTGTCAAAGAGCTCGTCATTCTTCGGATCATTAATGGGATAATATGGCTCTTTTCCCTTCTCCCATGCTGCCGGATATTCTCTTGTGATAACAGTCTTCGGCTGTGTCCCAAACTCGAAGTGCTTATGCTCAATAATACGGGTATAGGGCACCTCATAATCGGTATAGTTCACAACCGCATTTCCCTGATAGTTCCCCATATCAAGCACTTCTGTCTCAAAACGCAGGGAACGGTACTCCAGCTCACCATAGCAGTAATCATAAAATTCATCGATCATACCGGTAAAAAGGATCTTATCTGCCTGTGCAGTGAGCTCTTCTCTGTTTGCAAAGAAATCCGTCTTCAGGCAAACCTGGACACCCTCCAGAAGCTTCTTGATAATACGGGTATAGCCTCCCTTCGGAATACCCTGATAGGGATCCTTAAAATAGTTATTATCATAGGTGTAACGAAGAGGAAGTCTCTTGATAATAAAGGACGGAAGTTCCTTACACTCTCTTCCCCACTGCTTGCGGGTATAGCCCTCTACCAGCTTCTCGTACACATCCTGTCCCACCAGCGCCAGTGCCTGCTCTTCCAGGTTCTTCGGGTGTGTGATGTGCATACGGCTGATCTGCTCCTGAATCTTCGCCTTCGCCTCTGCCGGAGTCCGTACCCCCCAGAGCTGATGGAATGTATTCATATTAAACGGAAGATTATACAGTTCATCCTTATACACTGCAATAGGTGAATTTACAAAGTGGTTAAATTCTGTAAACTGGTTCACATAGTCCCAGATTTCCTTCTTAGAGGTATGGAAAATATGTGCGCCATACTTGTGGACCTGGATGCCTTCTACTTCCTCTGTGTAAATATTACCGCCGATATGATCACGCTTGTCGATCACCAGGCAGGTCTTGCCCTTCTTAGTAGCTTCGTGAGCAAATACAGCTCCAAAAAGTCCGGCTCCTACAATTAAATAATCATATTTTTTCATCTTGTGTTGCCCCTTTCTGTTATGGGAATGCAGATTTATTACGTCCGTTTTCTGCCAGACACTGATATACAATGTCTTTCGTTCCCAGATAAAGATGTTATTATTATAACAAATTTTCAGAAAAAAAGGTAGCCCTTTCCATGTAAGGACTACCTTTTTTATAAACTTTCTTAATGGTCGCATCGTAACCTGTAACACGCTTCACGATGGTCAACGATCATGCAATCGCATTATTTCGCAGCAACTCTGTCAAACTCATCTGTGATTTCTTTAGATGGAACCTTCGTAACAAGGCTGACGATTACAATCATCACCAGACTGAACAGGAAACCAACTGCCAGGGAATAAAGTCCTGTATAGGTTCCCAGTGTCTGTCCTCCAACTAACGGAATATAGTCCCAGATAATAACGGTAAGTCCGCCAGTCACCATACCTGCAATGGCACCTGGAAGATTGGTTCTTCTCCAGAACAGGGACATTACCACGATCGGTCCAAATGCGGAACCAAGTCCTGCCCATGCATTGGAAACCAGTCCCATAATACTGCTGTCCGGATTCCATGCAATGGCAAATGCAATCACTGCAATCACAATAACCGTGATACGGCTTACTTTCAGAATTTCCTCTGTGTCAGCATCCTTCTTGATAAAGCTGTGATACAGATCCTCAGATACTGCAGAAGCAGTTACCAGAAGCTGGGAATCCGCTGTGGACATGATCGCTGCAAGGATTCCGCAAAGGAACAGCCCGCCGATAAAGGGAAGCGCAAGCTCTGAGGTAAACACCTTACGGATCATCTCAATAAATACGCTCTCAGAAGAAGCGGCTCCGTTCTCCCCAAGAATAACAGGAAGCAGGTAAGCTCTTCCGATCACAGCGATTGCAAATGCAGCTGACAGGGAAAGAAGATCCCATACAATGGCAATCGCCCAGGATTTCTTTAATTCTTTCTCATTCTTAACTGCCATAAATCTTACCAGTACGTGAGGCATTCCACAGTATCCAAAGCCCCATGCCAGCTGGGAAAATATCTCTATAAAAGTATATGGCCTGTCTCCATTCATAAACGGATTCAGATAAGCGCCTGCACCGCCGGTCACGCTGCTCTGGGAGATCAGGTCTGTAAGATTGCCTGGAAGCAGGAAATATGCCACCAGCGGAACTACAAGAAGTCCGATAAGCATCAGGGTTCCCTGCACAAAATCTGTTACACAGACCGCCATAAAGCCGCCCATGAAGGTGTAGCAAAGAATAACCGCTGCTCCGATAGCCAGAGCTACATGATAATCAAGTCCAAATACGGTATTGAACAGCTTACCGCCTGCTGCCAGCGCAGAAGCTGTATACACCAGGAAAAAGATTACAATTACCACTGACGAAATCAGAAGCAGGATCTTTTTCTTATCACGGTAGCGGTTCTCGAAAAATGCCGGGATGGTCATGGAATTGTTTGCTGCGATGGTGTATTTACGAAGTCTTCCGGAAATACATACCCAGTTGAGGACAGTTCCGATAAAAAGTCCCACTGCGATCCAGATCTGTCCGGATCCAAAAGAATAAATGGCTCCGGGAAGACCCATCAGAAGCCATCCGCTCATATCAGAAGCCTGTGCAGAAAGTGCTGCCACCCATCCGTTCAGTCCTCGTCCTCCAAGGAAATAATCCTCTGAGCTGGAGGTCTTTTTCATGTAAACCGCGCCGATGACGATCATCATGGCAAGGTAAAACACAAAAGCAATCAGAATTATCACTGTTGTACCACTCAATTTTTTCTCCTCCTCTGTTATAAAATCTGCTGTCCCCAAATCATCCGGACAGCAAAATAACATATTTCATACTTTACCACAGAAGAGTATGAAAGTGCAAGTGATATTGTATATTTTTTTGAAAGTCTGCGCTTGATAAACACGGAATATGAAACTACTTATCCTTCCCTTTCAGATAAACATGCTTAATATACCATAAAGCCTTTTCTTCCCCCTTGTCACTAAGGATCCGAAGCAGCCCCTCTAACTCTTTTTTCGTCTGGGGATGTACAAACCACAGCTTCGGCTTGCTTTTCAGGAAATATTCCAGCGGCTCGTGATTGTCATATGCGTCCCCAAGATAAGTCCTGGAGGCACTGATCCGGTCCATCACCATCTCTGCCACATATCTGCGGGGCATTTTCGCCCCCATGATCACATGCTCCGGATCATTTATGGAATAATCCACCCAATGCTCATAATGATGCTTATTGCGCCCTTTATGATGGAGCCAGGCGGTAGACACGCCCGTATCCTCACGTTCTGCGTTATTTGGGCTTCTGTTTCCCTGATAATATTTGCAGCCCACCAGAAATTCCGACGGGGTATATTTGGAAAGGTCATGGAGAAGCCCCTGCTTGTAAAGTCCGATTCGGAAGCAATAGTGCATAACCATCAGCTTATGCTTTGTGATTGTTTTAAAGTGAAGCCATGGATGCATTGTCGCCGGACCTCCTTTCCTTATTCTCAGCTTCTGTCACAGTATTGTCTGAAGCTGCAGTTTTCTTCGCTTCTGCGCCTGGCAGTTTTTCATTCTTTTTTCCTTTGCCAGTATGCTTTCTTTCAGGCTCCGGTTTCTTCACACCCTGAAGTACAACCACTGTACGCGGTCCCACCTCCACGGCTCTTTCATAGACCTGGCCATTTTCCCCATAAAATCCGTCACAGGTCAGATCTCCGGTATCCATCACTTTCTTCCACTCCATCCCCTCTGGCAGATTGGGAAGAGCAATATCCCTGGTTTCCCAGTGAAAATTATAGCCTGTATAAAGGAAATCATCCTCACTTCCGTCCGGCAGCTTTGCATATGCCCCGCACAGCATCACGCCGATCATGCGGCTGGTATTTTCCATGTTGCAGAACCATGCACGTTCCCCATGAAAAGACATATCCGGAAATCCCTTGCCCAGGTAATCTGCTTCTTTCATGCTCTCACTCATATGAAGGACAGGATGAGCCTTCCGAAGTGCAACTGCCTTTTTTACAAAGGCAAGCATGCTGGCATTTCTTCGCAGTCCCCGCCAGTCAATCCAGCCAATGGAATTGTCCTGGCAGTAAGCATTATTGTTTCCTTCCTGGGAATTGCCGATCTCATCACCGCCATAGATCATGGGCACTCCCTGGGAAAACAGCATCATAGCAAAAGCAGCACGCATCTGGCGCTCCCTCATCTGACGGATCCACTGCTTCCGGCTTGGTCCTTCAATGCCGCAATTCCAGGAATAATTATAGCTGCAACCGTCGTTATTGCCTTCCCCATTTGCCTCATTGTGCTTATAATTGTAGGAAACAAGGTCATTTAAAGTAAAACCGTCCTGGCAGGTAATATAATTGATCACTCCATGGTCATCTGGATTATGACGGATGCGGTACTGCACAGCCGGAACCATATCCTCATCGCTTTTCAGGAATCTGCGCATATCCTGCAAAAATCCCAGATTATATTCCGCAAAGCATCGCTTTCCTGGTCTGCGGTTCTTATAAAGAGCAGCCGTATCCATTCCTTCTGCCATGATCTTCGTTCCTGCAAGCAGTCCGTCCTTCATGATCAGGTCAAGAGGTGCCCCTTCTCCCAGAATATGAAAGCCGTCCACATGATAATTCTGTTTCCAGAACTGCACTGCACGAAGTGCCATTAAAGGATTAACCTCCGCCGGAAAATACATTTCCATGATACAGCCAATCCCTGCTTTGTGAAAAGCCCTGATCATGTCACAAAATTCCCTGTGGGGATCCCGGGTAGCGCAATAAGCACTCTTTGGCGCAAAATAAAGACCATTTCCATATCCCCAGTAATTTACCTCGTCTTTTTTCCCCTTCTGGGAAACAAGACCGTCTGGCTCCTTTGGCGGAACCACCTCCATAAATTCATAGGCCGGCATAAGCTCTACTGTATTAATGCCAAGCTCCTGCCAGTATGGGATCATCTGTACCAGACCGGAAAAAGTTCCCCGGAGACCTGTCGGCAGCTTAGCCTGCCTGGTGTATCCCCGGACATGTACTTTATAGAGGATCATATCTTCAAAGTCTGTTTCCGGTGCTTTCTCATCCCCCCAGTCATAACCATTTCCGGACCAGAAGCTGCAGCGCACCTTGTGTGGATCTTCCTCCCACGCTGCCCCAAAATGCTCTCTTCCGCTGATCCTGCTGGCACAGGGATCCAGATAGATTTCCCCGTTTATCTTAAAATTGTACTCCAGATTGGTTACATTTAATTTTTTCATAAAGACAGAAAAAATCCGTCCTGTACGATATTTTTCATCCAGAAGAAGCTCATAAAAGGGCTCTCTTCCCCTCTTCCTGTAAAGGAGCAGGTAAACCTCAGAATCCTCTTCCGCTTCCACTGCAAAATTATATCCATCTGCCATCTGGGTTACCCCAAGTAAAAGAGGATAACCGTATGTCACAACCACGCTCTTATTTCCCGGTATTGGCACTTTATAAGCCCTCCTGTCTTTGTCTGCTGTCTCGTCTGTAGCCATTTTTGTACACAGAGCACGTTTCCCAAAGGGAATCTGCACAATGCAATCTTTCTCATGAAATAAAATCATCCGATGATATCTGTTTATCCCCAGATCCTGCCATACAGGACTCCCTATGGTCTAAAATTTCAGATCCAGTTCTACAGGACAATGGTCGGACCCCATTATCTCGCTGTGAATCTTCGCATCCTCCAGATTCTCTTTCAAGGACGGAGAGGTGATGAAATAATCAATTCTCCATCCGGCATTCTTCTCTCTTGCCTTAAATCGGTAAGACCACCAGGAGTAGGCGCCCTCAAGCTCCGGATAAAAGTAACGAAATGTATCAATAAATCCAGCTTCCAGAGTTCTGGTAAAGCAGGCTCTCTCTTCATCTGTGAAGCCTGCGTTCATCCGGTTGGTCTTAGGATTCTTCAGGTCAATTTCCTGATGTGCCACATTCATGTCTCCACAGCAGATCACAGGCTTTTTCTCCTGAAGCTTCAGAAGATAAGCCAGAAAATCTCTTTCCCATTCCATGCGGTATTCCAGTCTTCGAAGCTCTGACTGGGAATTGGGCGTATATACGGTAACCAGATAAAAATCGTCCATCTCTGCAGTGATCACACGGCCTTCTTTATCGTGTTCCTCTATTCCAAGTCCGTAGGTCACGGACAACGGCTCTTTTTTCGTAAAAACAGCTGTTCCGGAATATCCCTTGCGGTTCGCATAATTCCAATATTGATAATAACCTGGAAGCTCCAGCTTCACCTGGTTCTCCTGACATTTGGTCTCCTGAAGGCAGAAAATGTCTGCATCCAACTTCGCAAAGCTTTCTTCAAAGCCCTTGGTGATACAGGCACGGATTCCATTTACGTTCCATGATACAAGCTTCATGTTGTTCTCCAATCTGTAAAAATTTATATGATGCACAAAAATCCTTCTGTACATGATTTTGCCCATTTTTTCAAAGTTTCCAGTGAACTTCATTCACCCAAAACCTTTCATAAGATATTGTTTTGTTTCTTGTGTTACAGAATCATTACATTTGATTCCATATTCCTCTAACAATTTTATATTTCCGGCAAGTATTTGTTTTCCATCTACAAAGCAAGAAACTCCTTGTCCGGGAATCATATTGAATTGTTCTGCTTCCATGAGTGAAAGATTCCCATTCTCTTGAAAACAGCTTACGATTGCTTTTCCCAATGGATGTTCAGATAATTGTTCAGCTGAGGCACACAAAGTATATATATCCTCTTTTGAATAATCAGGATATATACTTTTCACTGCAATAACCTTTGGTGTACCATAGGTAAGTGTTCCTGTTTTATCAAATGCAATCTTGGACACCGTTGATAATCGTTCCAAAGCATCTCCCTGACGAACCAAAAAACCATGTTTGGTACAATTACCAATCGCAGCCATAATTGCAGTAGGAGTAGCCAATACCAATGCACATGGGCAAAATACAACCAAAATAGTAACTGCTCGAATAATTTCTCCCGTAATTGCCCAGGTTAATCCTGCGGCTGACAATGCAATTACAACAATCCACGTAGCCCATTTATCTGCCATTCCGACTATTTTTGCTTTCCCTGCATCCGCCGACTGCACCAAACGTATCATTCTTTGAATAGAACTGTCTTCCCCTACTTTTGTTGCCTTCATTTCAAATGCACCAAATTGGTTTACGGTTCCGCTGGATATTTCATCTCCCACTTCTTTATCTACAGGAAGAGATTCTCCTGTCATAACCGCTTGATTAATTGAAGTCTTTCCCAATGTGATAATTCCATCCACAGGTATTGTTTCTCCCGGGAGTACCCTTAATGTCATTCCAACCTGAACTTTTTCAGCGGGAATCATCTGTTCTACAATACCGGCATATTAATCACATAAAAATCATCAGTCAGCGAACTCAACTTATTATAGGTCAAGTCAAGACTTGT
>ENA-USUG01005711-USUG01005711.1-human-gut-metagenome-genome-assembly--contig:-NODE-5711-length-13859-cov-6.414454_pt1 | contig 13859 bp, 10 predicted proteins | sample MGYA00250059_ERZ773394 | MGnify/ENA primary metagenome ERZ773394 (study PRJEB29103, sample SAMN06111957) | human gut metagenome | biome: human gut; feature: ankylosing spondylitis patient; material... | reverse complement strand
AGGCAGGAAAGAGAGGAGTTTAAGCGAAAAGAGCTACCTCCAGTTATTAATACTCCTGTAGGAGAACGAGTTATTGCCGCATTTGAAGAGGAAGATGGTGAGTTGTAGATATGAGAATAAAGTATGAAGCAATAGATATTTTTTCTGGATGCGGTGGCGTTTCCTGTGGACTTTCTTTAGCGGGATTTAAAATAAAGTCAGCAGTGGAAATTGAAAAGCATGCGGTAGATACATACTTGAATTATGAACCCTTAAATAGAGTAAATGTGTTAAATGAGGACGTTTGTAATTTGAGTGGTGATAAAATATTGAAAGCTGCAAAAATAAAAAAAGATGATATTTATTTATTTGCAGGGTGTCCACCTTGCCAGAATTTTTCAAGACAAAATCCTCTTAACAAAAACAAAACTGATGAGGAACGCAAGAAATTGTTATTTGAGTTTTTACGTCTTATTGAAGAAATCTTGCCACCGTTTATTTTGATGGAAAATGTTCCAGGAATAAAATCGGATTTTAATGTGGCAATATTAAATGAATTTATGCAAAGATTAAAAAAAAATTATTATGTTAAAGAAGATGTATTAAATGCGGCAGATTATGGTGTGCCGCAAGTTAGAAAAAGATTTGTTCTACATGCTGTTAGAAATGATATTAATGAGGAGTTAAAAATAATTGGATTCTCATTTGATTTACCTAAAGCTACTTATGATAAAAAGGGCAGTAATGGGTTGAAAAAGTGGAAGACTGTCAGGGATGCAATTGGTGATTTGCCTGCATTAAAAGCTGGAGAAGAATATGTGGATGAGACTGGAAAGATACATAATCATAAGTGTGCAGGATTATCCGACATAAATCTGAAAAGAATAAAAGCAATTAGGGCGAATGGTGGTTCAAGAAATGGATTGCCAAAATCACTTATTTTGGATTGTCATAAAAAGAAGGATAAAGATGGAAATGTGTTTTCGGGACATGGAGATGTATATGGTATAATGGATCCGGATAAACCATCACCAACAATTACAGGTGGATGCTTGTGCTATTCGAAGGGAAGATATGGTCATTATAGTCAGGATAGAGCAATATCAATACGTGAGGCTGCCAGGTTGCAAACATTTCCTGATGATTTTGTTTTTAGTAATTCTTTGACAGATTCTGCATTACAAATTGGTAACGCAGTTCCAATTGATTTGGTAAAATCAAGTGGTGAGGTATTCAAAGCAGCGATAAAATGTATAAAAATGAGTCGAGCAAAAGAGGGAAAGAAGAAAAATGCAGTGACAACAAAATGACAATACAATCCCCTAAAAATCCACGTAACAGGTAGAAACGATACAAAACCTCTTGATTTCTGCCATAAAAACCAACAAAAAGCACTACATAACAACTTGGTAAAGAGGAGTTTGAATAGTAAAGAAATCCCTACAAAGTCTGTGGTTATGGGCTTTGTAGGGATTTTTTGGTGGCAAGTGAGCAACTATATTGGGAAATATAGTTCGTCTGAATAACGCGTGGTAAAAAGCAAAGCATTATCTGTATTGGGCTTTGATGAGGGTACGAAGGATATCAAGCATAATTTCAGACAGTTGGACGCTTTGCCTTATGCAAAGGAAGGAACGTTGGATCAAGTGTTGGATGAGTTGTATCCTGAACAACAGTAGATGAGAGGATGCACCCGGAAACGGGTGCATTTTGAATTGTATTAGCAATAAAAATAAACCACCTGCTATGCAGGTGTGTTCCCAAATGGCTTCAGCTTCAAGTAAAAACCTTCAATGTTATAATAAATGCAGATTCGCCAACTGCACGAAAACAAAGGAGGTATCCTAAGAATAGTTTGGCATATACAAGGTGAGAATGTAAGTAGCATATTGTATTTGCACCAAAGTATGGAAGAAAAGTCATATACCAAGAGAGATTTGGAATATGAGAGTTGAGCAACTTAGGATAAAAATGAATTAGACCTTTTCAAAGAACATTCAAATGTAGTATAATATATTTTAGGGTAGGAATACAGGTACTGTTTGCTATCAGAGGTGAACTTGATGGATTAGAATGAATTATGCAAAAAAGCTTATGAAATGCCAGGAAATTGAAAAATGCGTTACAATTTAATTATGGCATAATAAATTTTGATGAATTCGTATTAGAAGTTCCTGTGGAACTTCGGATGCACAGAAAACCACGCAAAAAAGATGACAATAATATCATTTCATACACCATTACCGGGCAGGAGTCTGTCTACACGATAGGTGTTTATAATGAATTAAAGCAAGAAGCAGAATAATATGATTTTGAGAGATATTCAATATGGAATGGAAGTAATGATGAATCAGTTATTGATATATCAGCTGTTAATTCAAGTCGGCGGTTTTCTACAGGTTTTGATGATAAATCGTGGAATTAATAAAAAATTAGAAATGCAATTGAAAGTACAAACGCAGATGCAGTAGTTGCAAAAAGGAGGATGTATGGATTTTGTAGGTACACGATGGTATAAATGTGATTTTCATCTTCATACCATGAGTAGTGAATGTTATGTTGATGATGATTCATATGAATCATGGATTGAAGAGGTTAAGAAGAAGGGGCTTAAATGTATTGCTGTTACGGATCATAATGATTATCGTGCTATTGATAGAATGAAGCAGTTGGGGACTGAAAGAGGGATTATTGTATTTCCGGGTGTAGAGGTGACATGCGATACGGCGAAAATTCATCTGTTAATCATATTTGATGTTGAGAAAACGCAGGAAAATGTTCGTGATTTCTTGAATAGACTTGATATTGATTCTGATTTGATTGGAAAAAGTAAAGGAACATCAACTACTGTTTTTGATGTTTGCAAGCTTGCAAAGGAAAAACAGGCAGTTGTTATTGCTGCCCACATAGATGACTATTGTTCTATTAGTTCAATGCGCCCACAATTATTGCAACAGTTGCTTGAGGGGGATTACCTTGATGCAGTGCAAGTTGTAAATAGTGTAGTATGGGATAAGTTTGCATCGGACAAAGATAAGCAGGCAATGTATAGTGCTATAAAACAAAAGTATGGTGAGTCCTTGCCGGAAACTGAAATTGATGAATGGAGAAAAACTTACGATAAAGCGTTGAAGGCTAAATTGCCAATGATTGCTGCTTCAGATAATCCGAGAGAAAATGGATCATCGAAGCACGGACTGTGGGGGATTGGTTCTAGGTATACATGGATGAAGATGGATAAAGCGCCTAGTCTTGAAAGTATTAGGCAAGCTTTTCTATCGGCTGATGTCAGAGTGATGCTTGATGTTGATTCTTTGACAGAGCCAGAAAAAATCGCTGATTTATGGATAAAGTCATTATCTATTTCAGATACAACAATAAATCCCGTAAAGAGCGACATTGATATTGAGTTCAGTCCACAGCTAAACTGTGTTATTGGTGGACGTGGGAGCGGAAAGTCATCTATTGTAAGAATCCTTACCGGTGGACTTCAGTTAGTTGCTAGATCGTCCTTAGCGATACAGGCTGAACAGGACAATTATTATAAAAGGAATAAAACAGATCTCAAGACAGGGGAAACACTGGGAATTCTGAAAGATAAGTCCAAGATTGAGATTGAAGTTGTAAGAAACGCAGTCTTATATAAGATTGTTATTGAGGATATAAAATCTGCCAAGGAGCAAAGTAGAAAAATATATCGATTTTCAGAAGAGTTAGACGACTGGGAAGAAATTGAACATAATTTTCTTGAGTTTATGAAAGCACAGGTTTATACACAGAAAGAAATCTTTGAAATAGCCAAGGATTCTGAAGCCCTTTTGAAAATAATTGACAGAGAAATAGAGGGGATTGCTGAATTAAAGAATAGCAGCGACAAGGCATTTGATGATATTATCAACAAAAAGAGACAAATTCGGGAATATGAGATTATCTGTGAAAAGGAACAGATGCTACGCACGGAGATTTCTGATCTTGACGGGCAGATTACGTTATTTAAACAGAGTGGAATAGCGGATCAGATAGAGGCAATGCAGTCATTTGCGAATGAGGATGCAGAAATCAAACGAATTCAATCTGTATTGAATGGATATGAGACTTCACTGAAGTCTTCGCTAGATAACCTTGCTTCCTTGGAACTTAGAATTGATTCTGAAAAGTGCTCTTCTGAATTACAGACGGTTTTTAGTGATGTTTCACAGAAAGTTGAGATAGAATTAGAGAATATTGATCTGGCAATTGCGGCAATTCGCGCTATACGAGAGAGTATAGATGGCGTGCTTGATGAGGCTGGTTGGTCCCAAAAGAGAGATGAGACAAAGGAATTATTTGAGAAGGCTAAGGCTGAATTAAAAGAGAAAAACATTGAAGTTACTAAGTTGAGTGATCTTTTATCTTCAAAGGCACAAAAAGAAAAACAACTACAAAATATTGAGGATGCCAAGAAAAAACAAGAAACTGCCCATAGTGAGCTTAAGAAGTTAATAAGTGAATATAATCAGCGAGTGAAGGCTATAAGAACTGCTCGAGAGTCCTTTGTATCGTCGGTTTTGGGGCAAGATGATACTGTGAAGATTGATTTTATTCCTGCAGCAAATCGAGAGTCCTTTGAAAAGATGATAAAAGAGTTAACCGGTAAAGATGGAACTAAAGTTAATGAGGATATTCAGAAACTGGATGAAATTGTTTTTGGCAAAAGAGGACTTTCTGAATTTAGAACCATTATCAGAAGCTTAAGAAAAGGCCAAGAAGTAAAAGAACAGTTCTCTTCTGTATTTAGAAAAGTAGTTCCGGAAATGGATGATGATAATTTCTTTAGAATGGAAGAGTTTGTTCCAAAGGACGAATTGGTTGTAAGTTATAAGCCTGAAGGTAGTAAGAGATTTGTACCATTAAGTATAGCGTCAGCAGGACAGAAAACCACAGCAATTTTGACATTTATCTTAGCATATGGGGATGTTCCATTAATTCTTGATCAGCCAGAAGATGATTTAGATAATAAGCTTGTCTATGAGCTTGTAGTTAAAAGATTAAAAATTGCAAAGCGTCATCGACAGATTATCGTCATTACTCATAATGCCAATATTCCAGTAAATGGAGATGCGGAATACATAACATCAATGGATTCGGATAGTGTTTTTGTAAAGAAAAAGTATGAAGGTACGTTAGACCAAGATGAAATTCGTTCTGAGATTTGTGATGTTATGGAAGGTAGCGAGTACGCCTTCAGTATGAGAGCACATAAGTATCACTTGCGAATATCAAAATGAGTATATATATTAAGCGGAGTTGAGTTACATGCTTTATTCCAAGATGATATGCGGAACAAGAATAATTAGTTGTTTTTGCTTTTTCATATGAGATATCTTTTGGAAGAGAGCGAGAAAGCAATTGTGGGGTAAGGAAAATGGAGGGGTAAAGGATTTAAAATCAAAGCCATAGAGAGTTGTGCAACATATTTACAACAGTAACTGTGCAAACAAAAAATGAAATATGCAAATAAAGTGAAAAGGTGAGGAGCTGTAATAGAAGCTAATAAAAACGAGTTTGAAAATTTTTAATCCTTATTCCCCCCCGCAGGGTATGTCTTGCTTCAAGACATACCCTGCATTTGTGTTTTAAAAGCCATCATGCTAAAATGGGATACATAGTGACAGGCAAAAGGAGGTTTTACCATGTATTATGTACCGGATGGCACAAAGCAGTGTGGATATTATGAATGTAAAAAGTGCGGGAATCGGTTTCTGTCCTTGCAGACGATGAAGCGGATTCCCTGTCCGGATTGTGCATCGGAGATTGATTATGAGATCGGGCCGGATGAAACGCTTGCGGACGTGACAGATACGGCAGTGCTTCTGCAGAAAATCGAGGGCGAGGAGGAAGTGGCGAAAATGGATGCGCTCTTAAGCCTTGCGATTACCGGCGGAGACTTTAACTGGATTTAAGAAAAGATAGAACGGGAAGTGGATGAAACAGATAAGACACAGAACAGGAGCGGTGACAGAGATGGAACAGACAACGGCAAAAAAGAATAAATACGAGATCGATATGTGCAACGGAACGATTATGGACAAATTGATTTCCTTCTCGCTGCCGCTCATGCTGTCGGGTATTTTACAGCTGATGTTCAATGCGGTAGATATTATCGTGGTGGGCAGGTTTTCCGGCAGCCAGGCGCTGGCGGCGGTGGGATCGACCAGTGCGCTCATCAACGTGTTCACGAATCTGTTTATCGGAATTTCGCTGGGGGCAAATGTACTGACGGCGCGTTTCTATGCGGCGGGGCGTGAGAAAGAGGTGTCTGAGACCGTACATACCGCGATAACCCTGGCGCTGGTCAGCGGAATTGTCATGGCGCTGGTGGGACTTGTTTTTTCCAAGGGAGCGCTGGCGCTGATGGGGACACCGGACGACGTCATCGGGCTGTCGGCACTTTATATGCGGATTTATTTTCTGGGAATGCCGTTTTTCATGCTCTACAATTATGGCGCGGCGATTCTGCGCGCCGTCGGGGACACGAAGCGTCCGCTGCTGTTTTTGATGATTGCGGGAGTTATCAACGCGTGCTTGAATATGGTGCTGGTCATTGTGTTCAAGCTCGGCGTTGCCGGTGTGGCGATCGCCACGGTGATCTCGCAGATGATTTCCTGTGTGCTGGTGCTGCGGTGCCTCTGCCGGTCGGAGAGCAGTTACCGGCTGCGTTTTTCCGAGCTTGGCATGAAAGGGTACTACTTGAAGCAGATCTTTTCGGTCGGCGTTCCGGCAGGAATCCAGAGTACGGTCATTAACTTTTCCAATGTGCTCCTGCAGTCCTCGGTCAATTCGTTCGGATCGACAGCGATGGCAGGCTACACGGCGGCAAACAATCTGCTCGGCTTCTTGTATGTCTCGGTGAACTCCATCACACAGGCGTGCATGAGCTTTACCAGCCAGAATTACGGCGTTGGAAAATTAAAGCGCATGGATCGCGTGCTGGCAGACTGCATGATCTTATCGGTCGTGGTCGCTGTAGTTTTGGGATGCATCTGCTATGGGTTCGGACCGGAAATTTTACAGATCTACACGGAGGATGCCGAGGTAATTGCGTGCGGTATGGAGATCCTTGCATACACGACGATCACCTATTTTCTTTGCGGCTGGATGGATTTGTTCCCGGGGGCGCTGCGCGGCATGGGATATTCTGCGGTGCCGATGGTGTTGTCGGTCATCGGAACGGTCGGCACGAGAGTGGTGTGGATCTTTGGCATTTTCCCATATCACAGATCACTGGCGATTCTGTTTATTTCTTATCCGGCGTCATGGATTATCACCATTATTTTACAAGTCGTCTGCTTTTACTTTGTGAGACGGAGAGTGCACCGGAGAAGCCAGACGCCTGCCGGGCAGGAAGGCTGAGTCTGGAATTGGCAGGAATCCCAGCGGAAAGTGGCAGAAAACATGCCGGAGACCTACCGGATCGAGGAAAAAGCCCAATTCCGGGAATCCAATAGGAAATCCAGATCATAGCCCTGCCCATATAACTACACGGAGAAAACGATGGAAGCATATTATTACAGCAAAATGGAAAAAACAAAGCAGGCGGCATATCATGCGATGCTGCAGGGACTATTGGCGTTGGAGGATGCCATTCCGATGCTGCGCCTTGAGGCGGAGGATCTCTATCAGGTATTTTTCCTGCTGCGGCTGGATCATCCGGAGATTTTCTGGGCGACCGGCTACAAGTACCGGTATTATCCGGAGTCGGCGAATCTTGTGTTCCTGCCGGAATACCTCTTTGAAAAAAGCAAGATCAGAGAGCATCAGAAGGCGATGAAGGCGCGGGTGGAAAAACTGGCGCGCGCGGCGCAGAATCTCTCCGAGTGGGAGAAGGAAAAATACGTTCATGACTTTATCTGCGAAAACGTACACTATGATAAGCTGAAAAAGCCGTATTCCCATGAGATTATAGGGCCTCTTGGACAGGGCGTGGGCGTCTGCGAGGGAATTGCAAAGTCAGTAAAAGTGCTTTGCGATGCACTTGGTATCTGGTGCGTGATCGCACTGTGCGGAAACTGCCCTGAGAAGGGGATCAAATACCGCCATACGTGGAATATCGTAAAAATTGGCGGGCAGTATTATCATCTGGATGCCACATTTGACAACACGCTCGGTGCGGGAGCACAGATCCGGTACGATTATTTCAATCTCTGCGACAAGAGCATATTCCGGGATCATCAGCCCCTGATCGCGCCTGCGCCGGAATGTACGGATGCAGCGCATTTTTATTATCGGGAGAAAAAGCTTTCCTTCACGAAGGTGGAGGATGTCTATAAACGTGCGCTTCAGACAGCAAAAAAAGGAAAAACGTTTACCTTTCACTGGAGAGGCGGGTATCTCACCAGGGAGGTCTTTGGGGAACTGTTGGAACAGATTTCCGGGGCCGGCAGGGAGAGAGGAAAAAGCGCCAGAGTCAGCGTGAACTGGCAGCAGGCGGTGATCCGGTTTGATTACGTGGAGGCGGGCAGTGCGCCGGAGGCGCGTGTTGTGATGGAAGAAGCGAATGAGGGAGAAAAAGAATGACGGAAGACTTACTGGAACAGATTCAGAGAAAAGATGCGGCGGCGTTTACACACGGAGGAAAATTTCATGCAGACGATGTGTTTTCCGCGGCGCTGCTGCTTTACCTGAATCCGGAGATTGTAATTGCGCGAGGCAACAGGGTACCGGAGGATTTTGACGGGATTGTGTTTGACATCGGAAGAGGACGGTACGACCATCATCAGAAAGACAGCCGGGTGCGGGAGAACGGCGTGCCCTATGCGGCGTTCGGGCTGCTGTGGGAGGAGCTCGGGGGAGCAATCCTCGGGGAAGAGCTGGCGGCGGAATTTGACGAGGCGTTTGTACAGCCGTTGGACAACAACGACAACACCGGAGAGAAAAACGAACTGGCGACGCTCATTGGCAATTTTAACCCGGCATGGGATGCGCAGGGCGGAAGCGACGCCGCCTTTTTTCAGGCAGTCAGTGTGGCGGGCATGATTCTTGAAAATAAATTCGAGCGCTATCGCGGAAATGAGCGCGCCGACCGTCAGATCGAGGAGGTGCTGGCAGCGCATGAGCGTGCCGTAACGTCCGGGGAGACGGCGGAGCGCGATGCCGCGATTCTGCTATTGCCCTATTTTATCCCGTGCCAGAAACGCCTGTCGGAGACCGGGATTGCGTTTGTGATTTTCCCGTCGAACCGGGGAGGATACTGCATCCAGCCGCAGAAGCGGGAGTATTCCCTCCATTATAAGTGCAGCTTCCCGGAGCGCTGGCGCGGACTGGAAAAGGAAGAACTGGCGGAGACATCGGGCTTAGAGAGCGCCGTTTTCTGCCATAAGGGAGGTTTTCTTATGACGGTCGGGGAACTTTCCGATGCAGTGGAGGCATGCCGGATCAGTCTGGACAGCTTCAAGGATGAGAAGGCGCTTGTAAACGTGGGCGGCAGTGATGCGGTGGACGAACTTTTAAGAGAACTGCCGGGGATGGCGCAAGCACAGATCTATCATATCCCGCTGCCGGAGCTGCCCGGGCTGGAGCAGGACGGCAGTTACGGTGAAGTGGCGATGGAAAAAGTAGACTGGAAGCTTCGGAACAAGGACTACGTGAAACAGATCCTGCAGTGCCGTCCGGAGGCTGTTTACGTCGAGGGGGATGTATTTTCGGCATATCCGGTGGTGCATCTGCTCCGGAAAAAGCATGTGCCGGTGCTTGCAATGACGGAGCGCGGCGGGGAGCGGATTCTCGTGCGGATTCCGTCCGGTTCTTAGATGGGACTTGTAGCAGACAAGCGAAAAGTGCTATGATTCTTATGCAATGTGGAATATGCTTTAGGGAATTTCTGCTTCCGGCGAAGAGGCAGGAAAATCAGATAGACATACCAAGGAGGAATGGATAATGGCTTGTACAACGATTTTAGTGGGAAAAAAAGCATCCTATGACGGATCAACGATGATTGCGCGCAACGACGATTCGGGTTCGGGACATTTTACACCGAAGAAATTTGTGGTCGTGCAGCCCCAGGAACAGCCGCGACATTATGAGTCTGTGATTTCACATGTGAAGATCGAGCTGCCGGAGCAGCCGATGCGCTACACAGCGGTGCCGAACGCGGTCGACGGGGAAGGCATCTGGGCGGCAAGCGGCGTGAATGAGGCGCATGTTGCCATGACGGCGACGGAGACGATCACCTCGAATCCGCGCGTGCTCGGCGCAGATCCGCTGGTGGTATACCAGAAGGCAGAGGATGGTCAGCCGGAGATCTGTGGAGGGATCGGCGAGGAAGATCTTGTGTGCCTTGTGCTTCCGTATATCCGCAGCGCCAGGGAGGGTGTCAGACGTCTGGGAAGCCTGCTGGAGCAGTACGGCACCTATGAGATGAACGGCATTGCATTTCAGGATTAGGATGAGATCTGGTGGCTGGAGACAATCGGCGGACATCACTGGATGGCGCGCAGAGTGCCGGATGATGTCTATGTGGTCATGCCGAACCAGCTTGGAATCGACCGGTTTGATTTTTCCGATGCCCTCGGGGAGCAGAAGGAATATATGTGCTCGGCGGATCTGGAAGAATTCGTAAAGACGTATCACCTGGATCTCTCACAGGACGGCGAGTTTCATCCGCGCGACGCGTTCGGCAGTCATGACGATGCGGATCATGTATACAACACGCCGCGTGCGTGGTTCATGGAGCGCTATCTGAATCCGCACACGAAGGTGTGGGACGGACCGCATGCGGATTTCACACCGGTTTCGGATGATCTTCCGTGGTGCATGGTACCGGAGAAAAAGGTGACGGTGGAGGACGTCAAATACGTCTTGTCCTCCCATTTCCAGGGAACACCGTATGACCCGTATGCCGCTTACGGGGATAAGTCCCTGCGCGGTGCATACCGCTCGATCGGCATCAACCGGAACGATTTTCTCGCAGTGCTCCAGATGCGCCCGCAGATGGAGCAGGAGAACGGCGTGATCGAATGGCTGGCATTTGCGTCAAACGCATTTAACGTGCTGGTGCCGTTCTATGCCGATGTGGAGGAGACGCCGGAATATCTGTCGAACACGACGGGCGAGGTGTCCACGGAGAACTTTTACTGGTCGAGCCGGCTGATTGCGGCGATGGCAGACGCGTCCTACCGGAGCTCGGTGTTCCATATCGAGCGCTATCAGGAGCATGTGATGGCAAAGGGACATGAGCTGATCCATCACTACGACGCGCTCCTCTCCAGGGAGACGGATACCGTGATGTGCAGAAGACTTCGCGAGGAGGCAAACCGCAGCATTGCGAAGATGCTGCAGAAGGAGACGGCAGATACCCTGGACAAGGTTTTATATGAACTCAGTGGCCAGATGAAGAATGCATATTCCAGATCGGATGCATAGGGAGGACTGCCATGGTAAAAATTGATCTGGTCACGGGCTTCCTCGGATCGGGGAAGACGACGTTTTTGAAAAAATATGCGAAGCGCCTGATGGAGCAGGGGCAGAATATCGGTATCCTGGAAAATGATTTCGGCGCGGTCAATGTCGATATGATGCTGCTGCAGGAGTTAGAGGGGGAGCAGTGCGAACTGGAGATGATCTCCGGCGGCTGCGATCCTGAGACGCACCGCAGAAGGTTCCGCACCAAGCTGATCGCCATGGGAATGTGCGGGTATGACCGCGTGCTCGTGGAGCCGTCGGGAATCTACGACATGGACGAGTTCTTTGACGTGCTGCATGAGGAGCCGCTGGATCAGTGGTACGAGATCGGCAATGTGATTGCTGTGGTGGACGCGCGTCTGGAGGACACACTTTCACCGGAGGCGGAGTACCTGCTGGCGTCGCAGGCGGCAAATGCCGGCTGTATGATTTTAAGCAAGTGCGACACGGCGACAGAGGAGCAGCGGCAGAATACGATCGCGCATCTGAAGCGGTCGCTTGCGGCGCTCGGCTGCAAGCAGCGGGCGGATCAGAAAATTTTGTGCGAGGGTGCAGAATTGTTCTCAGATCAGGACTTTGCCGCGATTCTTTCCTGCGGTTATTATATCGCAAGCTATGAGAAGCCGGACTTTGCGAAGGGACAGGCGTTTGAGTCGCTGTATTTTCTGGATATGCATCTGGACGGAGATGCGGTTACGGCGGCGGTGAAGAAGATGTTGAAAGATCCGGCGTGCGGACATATTTTCCGTGTGAAGGGATTTTTGCAGAATCCGGATGGCACATGGCTGGAGATCAATGCAACACAGCAGGAGATCACGCGAAAGCCGATTGCAAACGGGCAGGATGTTCTGATTGTGATCGGAGAGAATCTTGTGGAAGATGCCATCCGGGCGTATTGGAAAGGCTAGAGACAGACGATGATTTATGTGGTAACGGCGCTCTATCAGGAGGCACACGGACTCATCCGGGAACTGGAATTAAAAAAGAACACGGCGTATGCGCCGTTTGAGGTATTTGACAATGAGAGCGCCGGTATCCGGCTGGTTGTGACCGGTGTGGGGGAGATTGCTTCGGCTGCTGCGGCCGCGGCAGTCTGTGCGCGGGATGGAGCAGATGCGGCAGATTTTCTTGTCAATATCGGCTGCTGCGCGGCGGCAGAAGGCGCGGCAGGTGGCTGTGAACCGGCAGACCGGGACATGGACAGCGGATACGGGGCGGCACACGCCGCACAGATCGGAGACCTGTACGTGTGTCACAAGATCACGGAGCAGGCAACCGGGAAAACGTTCTATCCGGATATTCTGTACCGGCACCCGTGGAGGGAACGCGAACTTGTGACCGGGATGCAGCCGTTACAAAGAGCAGCGGCATACGGAGTTTTATATGATATGGAAGCGGCGGCCGTCTATCAGGCAGGCATCCGCTTTTTTTCTCCGGATCGGATGCTTTTTTTGAAGGTGGTATCGGATTTCGGAATTGCAGGGCAGGAGAGAATGACGGCGGAGGCGCTCACGGGGCTGCTGGAGCAGCATGTAAAGGAGGTCGCGGCATTTCTTACAAATCTGCGGGAGGCGGCAGACGAGGAGGAGACGCTGCGAAACGACGGTATTTTGCAGGAAGACGAGGCGGTGCTGGAGCGGCTTTTTGCGGCGCTGCACTGCTCGCAGACGATGCGGGCGTCGGCGCGGCAGTATATCACGTATGCGGCGCTTACCGGATACGACTGGAAAGCGGAACTGGAAGAATGGTATGCGCGGGGGCTGCTCCCGTGCAAAGACAGGCGGGAAGGGAAGGTGCGGCTTGAAGAACTTAAACAGGTCTTATTATAATCCGCCGTTTTCCCATATTTATGTGGAGCGGGAAGTGGCGGAAGATCCGGAGACAAAGCGGATACTCGCGCAGTTTCCGCAGGCAGAAGTGATTGCTATCGACCACTATAAGGATGTTTTCTGCCGGAGCAGGCAGGACTATGTCAGGCAGCATGTGGCGCAGAATCTGATTCTGGCGGCGAAGCACGGTGAGCTGCTCTACCCCGGCGCGCCGGTCTGCCAGAGTTTTGGAAATGAACATTTTTACTACACCTCCTGTGTGATGAACTGCGTGTTTGACTGTGAATACTGCTATCTGAAGGGAATGTATCCGTCCGCCAATCTGGTGGTGTTCGTCAATCTGGAGGATATTTTTGCGGAAGTGGAAAAGAGACTTGCCGCGCACTCGGTCTACCTGTGCGTGTCCTATGATACGGATCTGCTGGCGCTAGAGCATCTGACCGGCTATGCGGCGCGCTGGATCGAGTTTGTGCGCAGGGTGAATGCCGACGGGCAGCGGCTGCGCATCGAGCTTAGGACCAAGGGAACCGGAGGCTGCCTGTGGCAGACAGTCCGGCCGGAGGCAGGGGTTGTCTGTGCGTTTACCATCTCACCGCAGCAGGTGATTGATGC
>ENA-USUG01005703-USUG01005703.1-human-gut-metagenome-genome-assembly--contig:-NODE-5703-length-13872-cov-9.359406_pt1 | contig 13872 bp, 7 predicted proteins | sample MGYA00250059_ERZ773394 | MGnify/ENA primary metagenome ERZ773394 (study PRJEB29103, sample SAMN06111957) | human gut metagenome | biome: human gut; feature: ankylosing spondylitis patient; material... | reverse complement strand
AAATCTGAACCTTTTTGTGGTGAACAGATTCTATCTCAAACCATATGATCAAAATCAGGATTTCTACATACAGTTTTATGAGAGACTGAAAGAAGGAAAAGAATTGCTGGCATTGGCGTAGGAGAGACATATGAGTTATCAGAACGAATGGCTTCTTTTTGAGGCAGAAGATGAGTTTGATGAAATTAAGCACAGAGAACCGACAGAGGAATTATTGTTCTATCGTGCAGTTGCAAGTGGAGATATAAAAGCTGTTAAGAAGAATTGTGAACGGCAGAGATTTACAGAGTGTGATGGTGTGGGAGTACTGTCAAAGAATGTGGTTACAAATATGAAATATCATTTTGTTATCACTACCGCAATGATAACCAGACTCTGTAAACAAAATGGAATGGAGATGGAACAGGCATTTCGCTTGAGTGATTTTTATATTCAAAAGCTAGATGGCATTCATACAGTAGAAGAGGTTCAGAACCTTCATGATGAGATGGTGATGGATTATACTGAAAAAATGCGCAGATATTTCAGAGACAACACTTATTCTAAACATATCAACGCAAGTAAAGAATACATTTATTCTCATATCAAAGAACGAATTACAATAGAAGATCTTGCAGATTCACTTGGAGTATCTGCGAGCTATCTCTCCAGATTATTTAAAAAAGAAACAGGAATATCGGTCAGTGCCTATATCCGCAGACAGAAGATAGAAATGGCGAAAAATCTTTTGCAGTACAGTGATTATCCGATCATTGAGATTGCAAACCGTCTTTCCTTTTCTTCCCAGAGTCATTTCATCCAGCAGTTTAGGGAAGTTACGGGAATGACACCGGGCAAATACAGGGATGAACATTATATGATACACTGGGATATAGAAAAAGAACTTTGTGTCGCATCAGAGTCGGAACTGAAAAAAGAACAGGATTAATCAAAATATTAAGATAAGTAAAACAGGCGGCTAGCTTACAGGGAATATAAATTTTCTGTAAGCCGGCCGCTTATTTTCATCTGGTAATATCGGGGGATTAAAGAGTTAATATGACTTCGTTCTTATCCTGAAGAAGTTTTTCAGGGATATAATTATCTGCTAATTTCTGTCCGTTAAGAACCAGACTGCAGCAGCCAGATTCTTTTTCGTTTGGATTTTCTACAGAGATATGAAGCTGTTTTCCACGGAAAACTTTCTCAATCTCAAAGTGTTTCCAGCTTTTTGGCACAGAAGGAGACAGTCGAAGTCCTTCAAGATCAGGGCGAAGCCCGAGGATACCTTCCACACATCCTACCATTACAGTAGAAGCAGTTCCTGTCAGCCAGTGAACATGAGAGCGTCCAAAGTGTTTGCTTGCTTTTCCCTCTGTAAACTGACCATAGCAGTATGGCTCAAGACGACGGATTTCGGCACAGTCATTCTGCGCAGCAGGAGAATTTTCCATAAAATAGGTAAAAGCACGTTCTCCATGACCGCGGAGTGCTTCAGCAAGAATCAGCCAGCCCTGGGATTGGGAGAAAATACCGGAGTTTTCTTTGGTACCCTGATTATAGATAACTGCCAGTGCACCATCGAAAGCATGTGCATGATAAGGCGGATCCATAAGGATCGCACCATATTTTGTGTTTAGACGTTCGTATACATTGTTCAGTGCAGCGTCTCCCTGTTCAGGGCTGGCAAGACCACTGATGACTGCCCAGCTCTGAGGATTCAGCCACATATTTGCTTCAGGAGCAGTAGCTTCACCGATCCTTTCTCCTGATTCTGTATAACCACGTACGAAGCGGTCGTTATCCCAGCACAGTTCCTGAACTTTTTCGCCAAATGCTTTCTGAGTTTCTTCAAGATACTGTACATATTCTGTATCTTTTTTATATTCGGCAAAGATTTTCAGGATTGTCATTGCATAATAGAACTGTAAAGCAACAAAAGAAGATTCTCCGTTTGCACCCAGACGGAGACAGTCATTCCAGTCTGCATAAAGTCCGGCGGGCATTCCATGAGGTCCAAGGTGATTAAGAGAGAAAGCAACCGCACGTTTCAGATGTTCATATACAGTAGCTTCATCTTTGTTGGCAAAAGGAATCACTTCATCAAGAAAAGCAGTGTTTCCGGTTTCTGAAATATATTTATATACAGTTGGGAAAAGCCATAATGCATCATCTGCACGGTAAGCCGGATGGCCGGTTTCCTGTACATAAGAAGCATCATCCGGAGTATCTTCTTTTCCAGGTGTGTGAGTAAACTTGACAAGAGGGAGTCCGCCACCGTTATTTACCTGCGCAGACAGCATGAAACGAATCTTTTCCAGTGCCATTTCCGGTGCCAGATGGATGATTCCCTGAATATCCTGTACAGTATCTCTGTATCCGTATCCATTTCTGAGTCCACAGTAAATGAAGGAAGCTGCACGGGACCAGATGAAAGTCATAAAACAGTTGTATGCGTTCCAGGTATTAATCATAGTATCAAATTCCGGACTTGGAGTGCTGACTTTAAGATTATCAAGCTTACTGTTCCAGTCAGCTTTTAATGCTTCCAGTTCTTCTGCTACAGTTGGAGCCGGATTTTCGTAACATCTGATTACTTCAGCAGCTTCAGATGACGGTTTCATTCCAAGAAGAAAAGCAATTGTTCTGGTTTCACCTGCTTTAAGAGTTATTTTGCAGGAGAGAGCACCACAGGAGTTTTCATTATAGCTTGTCTTATCACCAAGATCACCACAGACAATACCTTCAGGGTTTTCATATCCATGGTAACTTCCGAGAAATTCATTTTTGTCCCCACAGTAAGAAGAAACCTCAGCACCTGCAAGTCCAAAGAAACGTTCTGTCACATTTTTCTCATCTACGTTCTCATTTTCAGGAATTGCATCAAGATTTCCATGAATCTGCTGAGTAATTCTGTTTCCTTCGAACAGTGTACGAGAAATAAAAAGAGAGTACTGTAAATTAACCTGATCCTGTTCGTAATTGCTGTGGTTGGTAAACTCTGCATATCCGCTGAGAGTCAGGTTCCTTTCGTGATCAGAATGATTGGTCACAGATAATGCCCATACTTCATAACTTTTTCCAAGAGGAACATAGTAAAGGGCTTCTGAGTGAATATCGCTGTAGTCGGCAGAAATTTTTGTATAACCGATTCCGTGACGGCATTCGCTCTTATACTGAGCCAGATCTTTGCCTACAGGCTGCCAGGATGCAGACCAGAAGTCTGATGATCTGTCATCGCGAATGTAAATGTAACGTCCCGGCTGGTCAAAGTTATTAAAAACATAGCGCAGGATACGTCCGTTTGCACCGGATTTTGCAAAACTGTAGCCCCCTGCATTATTGGAAATGATTGCACCGTACTCCGGGGAACCCAGATAGTTTACCCATGGTGCAGGTGTTGCCGGATTAGTAATCACGTATTCTCGGTTTTCATTGTCAAAATATCCGTATTTCATATAGTAAATCCTTTCTGTTAGAACAATATTTATAACTGCCTGTCAACTGCTTTTATGGAGGCTGAGCAGCTATTGTTTTCAGGCAAGTGTTACTGTAATTTCATGAAGATCAGAAGAGAGGTTGTTAATAAATTCTCTGGAGATCATAATATGGGAATCTTCTGCGATTTCTATTGCTGTTTTGTCGCAGTCCGCAGCGGCGATATGATAAGAACCATAATCTTTTCTGTCTGTGTTTCGGTAGGTAACATGGAACTGTTTTCCTGCAAAAGTAACAGAGACAGAAGCAGTTCCTGCTTCATCGAACTGTTCTGCCAGAAGTTTTGGATGAACCAGAAGGTTTCCGAAAACTCCACGGACACCAAAGACCTCTGTGATCATGGTAAAAAGATACCAGCTTGCAGCACCTGTCAGATAATGATACATGCCACGTCCGTCTGAACGGAAATATTCAGGAATTCCCGGGTAAATATGGCTGGTATCAAAGTCGAGAGCTGTATCAGACAGAGAACGCAATGCTTTCCAGCCTTCTTTTGCAAAGCCTCTCTGATATAAGGCATTTGCATACATAACTGCCATATGAGAGAAAACAGCACCGTTTTCTTTTTCGCCATAAGCGAAACCGAACATACGTCCCATATCAAACTTCAGTTCCTGAAAATCTGTGTTCAGGCGGTAACCGCCAATTTCTTTTCTGTAAAGATAATGATCTGCGCTTTTTACGATTTTTCTGATCTGCGCATCAGTGGCAACATTTCCCATAATAGAGAAAACCTGGCCCGTGAGCATCATACGCACCTGTTCATGGTGGAAACCTTCCACTGCCTCTCCATGATTATCGTAATAGCTGTTATACCATCCTTCTTCGCTGTCTTTGCCATCAATCCATTCCTGTGAACGGATATGATCTGTCAGCCAGTTGGATTTCTGGATCAGGTTGGCAGCAAGTGTGGAGAGAGAGAAGTTTTTCTTTCTGCCACTCAGGTTATGCCTGCAGCTTTTGACATATTCAGTAAGAATCTTTTTCTTTTCAGATACACTGTCAAACATATCTGTCTGGTCGTTCAGCAGGATTTCAATTTCCTCTGACAGCGGGATACTGGTTTCGCCTGCAGATTCCATAAGGCGTAATATGGAAGCAAGAGTATGGAGATTGCCCGCATAAGCACAGGTAAAGGCAACACTTTCACCATTTTCTGCTGCCATATCCAGGGCATCGTTCCAGTCAGCTCCGCGGAGACGGTAAATATTATGAACACCTACATCATAAAAAGCGGCAAGCTGCTGGATCAGAATGTGCTCCAGAACACTTCCGGTATATACCTGACCGTCTTCGGTGCGCTGTTTATTTCCATATGCGTCATTCCAGAGAGTATCAATTTCTGTGCCGCGCATGATTTGTGCATCTTTAAAATAAGGAACCTGTTTCTTAAGGATCTCTATATCTCCGGTCTGATTAATATAAAGACTGGTCGTGATTAGCGGCCAGAGTGCATGATCCATCCATACACGTGCGATTCCGTTTCTGTCAGCGATAAAATTGCCGTCACCGTCTCCGATAATAGTAGCATTTGTACCATCAATACGTACGCCGCCATAATTCTTTTCAATCATGGCACCTACATTCTGAGGATTCATCAGCAGAAGAGAAAGACAATCCTGCCACAGATCACGCCATCCGCGTCCACCACGTCCGTAATCATGATGAGGAAGGAAAGAACAGCCAAATAAACGGCGCAGGAATGGCTGGAAACTTACCCATTTCATATAACTGTCAAAGTCAGGATCCTGTGTGTGGAAGTCAACGTTTACCTGTTTTTTCCAGTAAATTCTGGTTTCTTCCAGTGCATTTTTTACTTTATCGGAAGTATTGTATTTTTCAAAAATATTTTCAATTTTTTCTTTACTGTCGGCAATACCTGATAATAAAATAAAGTCTGTTTTTTCACCGGGAGCCAGTGTGAAAGATGAGAAACAGAAAGCACCCATTGCTTCCTTTCCTGCTGCCAGACTGTGTGCGGGAACTCCTTTATATCCTTCATATACTGTGCGTGGATGTGTATAGGTACCACCTTCTCCGATAAAATCTTCTACAGTCGGATAATAGGAAATCGGATTTTCTCCCTTTCCGGAACAGCCATTTACATAATAGATTTTATGATTTGGCTGATGTCCACGCTCGTCAAATGACATGGTGGGGCAGACGTTGATTCCATGTTCTGTTGTCTCGATACGATGGAGCATGGAAGTGACATTTCGATGATCACGAATGTTATCTGCACTTCTTCCGTAAACAGGAATTGCACCATATGCAGTAAATTTCTGTACAGTATCTGTCTGGTTTTCAATTGTCACATACATAATCTCCACATTATCACTTTTGGGGATAAAAGAAGTAACTGTGGAGATGAGCCCAAGTTCTCTGGAAGTCCTTTTCAAAGTCTGCCACATGAATCCGGCGGTTAGTTCACTGTCTTCCTGCCTGTCAGTAAAACGGTCGGCTTCCTGCTGAGCAGAGGAACCTGTTACTGAATAAGGAATGTGTCCTTCTTTTACGATCCAGAAATTTCTGGAAGAACGATTGTTATGAAGATTTTCGGAACTGACCGGTTCCAGCAGGAAGGTATCCTGATCAATTTTGCTGTCACCTCCAAGCACTGGTGTGACGGAACTTTTCAGACCTGCTTCTGATGCAAGAGGAAAATAAAGATAACTGGTATTTTCCGGTCTGTTCACACAAAAGCTTCCATGATTATCAATAAACTTAATATGTTTCAACATTTTTCTCCTTCCATAAATATTGTATGGAAATTATATCGGAAATGAGATCTTTCGGAAATAAGAAACATGAAGTAAGTATCAGAATCATGACATAAAATAACACAATTTCAGAAAAATATATGAGCAGGTAATGAATCAGATTGCGAATATTCATCTGGCTGATTTATAGAAAAATGGTACTTTTTATACAAAAATACTAATAAAAAAACAGAAAGATTATGATTTTAGGAAAGATTTCCTTATTAAATGACAAAATCTGTCTGTATATAAAAAGAACACAATGAGGTCATGAATCTGACATTTTGGTGGAAATTATAATATACCCGAAAAGCAGCTTAAGCTATAATCTGATACATCAGGTGAGGCAAGAAACTCACAAAGAGAAAAAAAGAAAAAGGAGGGCTTTTTTAATGAAAAAGAAAGCATTAGCTGTTTTACTTACAGCATCCGTAATTGCAGGTACAATGGGCGGAACCGCTACAATCGTACATGCAGATGAAGAAGGAAAAGTAATCAATATTTATTCCTGGAATGATGAATTCCGTCAGCGTCTGGAAGCAGTATATCCTGAAGTAAAAGAAACATCCAAAGACGGAACAGTAACAACATTAAACGATGGAACAGAAATTCACTGGATCATAAATCCAAATCAGGATGGTGTTTATCAGCAGAAACTTGATGAAGCTCTTATGAATCAGGCTGATGCATCAGCAGATGATAAGGTAGATATCTTCTTATCAGAAACAGATTATGTATACAAATATACAGATGCAGCAGCGGATGTGGCAATGCCTCTGACAGATCTTGGAATTGATCCTGACAAAGATCTTGCAGATCAGTATGACTTTACAAAAACAACTGCATCTGATGCAGATGGAGTACAGAGAGGATCTACATGGCAGTGCTGCCCTGGACTTCTTGTATATCGTCGTGATATTGCCAAAGATGTGTTCGGAACCGACGATCCTGAAGAAGTAGGCAAGAAAATGAAAGACTGGGATACAGCAAAAGCTACAGCTGAAGAACTGAAAGCAAAAGGATATTACACATTTGCTTCTTATGCTGATACATTCAGACTGTATGGAAACAGCATTTCCCAGCCATGGGTAGAAGACGGTGCAACAACTGTTAATGTAGACCAGCAGGTAATGAACTGGATCAAAGATTCCAAAGAATGGCTGGATGCAGGATACCTGAATAAAACTGTAAAAGGTCAGTGGAATGATGACTGGAACAAAGCTATGGGATCTGAATCCAAAGTATTTGCATTCCTCTTCCCGGCATGGGGAATTGACTTTACATTGAAACCAAACTGGGATGGAGAAGACGGAGAATGGGCTGTTACAAATCCACCACAGGAATACAATTGGGGCGGTTCTTACATCCATGCAGCAACAGGAACAGATAACCCGGAACATGCAAAAGATATCATTCTTGCACTGACAGGAAATAAGGACAATTTATTAAAGATTTCCAAAGATTATTCTGACTTTACAAATACAAAGAGTGGTATGCAGGAAGTTGCAACAGATGATACTTTCGCATCTGACTTCCTTGGCGGACAGAATCCATTTACATATTTCGCACCGGTTGCAGAGAACATCAAGATCGCACCACTTTCTGCTTATGACCAGGGATGTGTAGAACTGATCCAGAACGCTTTCAGCGATTACTTCCAGGGTCAGGTAGACTATGACAAAGCAAAATCAAACTTTGAAACAGCAATCAAAGAACGTTATCCGGAAATCCAGGAAGTTAACTGGGCTGAATAATAAACGCTTTTGAATTGACAGTTAAAAAGTTTCAGGTGTAAATAACCTGTACAGATGCATTTGTATTTGCCAGACACGCATGAACGCGATGTGTGTCTGGCACTAATATGTAAAGGAAGGAATGCTGAACTATGAAAAAAAAGAAAAGCATCAGCTATGCAAAATGGGGATACATCTTTATCCTTCCATTTTTTGTAACTTTTTTAATCTTTTCTTTGATTCCGCTGGTAGATACTGTACGTTATAGTTTCTATGAATATTATCGTTCAGGAATTAAAGAAATCGGACCGAATTTTATTGGAATTGCAAACTATCTGAGTCTGTTGAAGTCAGATATGCTCAAATACAGTACTAATACACTGATTCTGTGGGTAATCGGATTTGTACCGCAGATCGTGATCGCACTGGTTCTGGCATGCTGGTTTACAGATGCACGTCTGAAGATCCATGGACAGCAGTTTTTCAAGGTCGTTATTTATCTTCCTAACCTGATCATGGCTTCTGCATTTGCATTATTGTTCTTTACCATGTTCTCTACCAACGGACCGATTAACTCTATTCTGATGTCTCTGGGATGGGTTAAAAAACCGATAGATTTCCTGGGTTCTGTAATCGGAACCAGATCTCTGGTCGGATTTATGAACTTCCTGATGTGGTTTGGTAATACAACAATTATGCTGATGGCTGCTGTTATGGGTATCAGTATGGATATTTTTGAAGCATCTGAACTGGATGGCTGTAACAGTATCAAGAGATTTTTCTATATCACACTGCCGCTGATCCGTCCGATCCTTGCTTATACACTGATCACATCTATCATCGGTGGTCTTCAGATGTTCGATGTTCCTCAGATTCTTACAAATGGACAGGGAAATCCAGACCGTACATCTATGACTCTGATCATGTTCCTGAACAGCCACTTAAAGAGCAAGAACTATGGTATGGCAGGTGCACTGTCCGTATATCTGTTTATTGTCAGCGGTATTTTATGTATGATCGTATATAAGATGACAAATGACACAGACCCGGATGGTTCCAAGAAAGCTGCAAAGAAAAAAGCAAAAGAAGAAAGAAGGAGGAGATAAACTATGAAATCAAATACATCAGGTCGTGTGCGCAGTATTTTTGTTCATCTTGTGCTGATCTTTTTATCCTTCCTGTGTCTGTTTTTCTTTTACATTCTGATTGTAAATGCAACACGTTCCCATGCGGATCTGCAGAAAGGATTTTCAGCACTTCCCGGAAAATATTTTCTTGAGAATCTGAAGAATGTGGCAAATGACGGAAGTTTCCCGATGTTCCGCGGTATTCTTAACAGTGTTGTTGTATCTTCCTGCAGTGCTGCACTTTGTACATATTTTTCTTCTTTGACAGCTTATGGTCTATATGCTTATGATTTTAAAATGAAGAAAGCAGCTTTTACCTTTATTATGGCAATTCTTGTTATGCCTACACAGGTAACAGCAATGGGATTTTTACGACTGATCACAAAGATGGGAATGTATGACTCTTTACTTCCGCTGATCATTCCATCCATTGCATCTCCGGCAGTCTTTTACTTTATGTACAGTTACCTTCAGTCTTCCCTTCCTTTATCCCTTGTGGAAGCGGCAAGAATTGATGGCTCCGGAGAATTCAGAACCTTTAACAGTATTGTACTTCCGATCATGAAACCGGCAGTAGCAGTACAGGCAATCTTTACTTTCGTAGGATCCTGGAACAATTACTTCGTTCCTGCCCTGATCATTCAGTCAAAGAGCAAAATGACAGTGCCGATCCTGATTGCAACTCTGCGTGGTGCTGATTATATGAACTTTGATATGGGTAAAATTTACATGATGATCACTGTTGCGATCGTGCCAATCATTATTGTATATCTGCTTTTATCCAAATACATTATTGCAGGTGTAACACTTGGTGGTGTAAAAGAATAATGAGAATTAAGAACCCCCATAGAGAGAATGCTATGGAGGTTCTTTTCATGAGAATTATAATATTAAAAACAGGAGTATAATTATATGAAGAAATGGATTTACAGTGGAACTAGAGAAGAACAGCCGTCAGAGAGAGAACTGATGCATGGAAAGCTTGCCAGAAAAGCGGCGTCAGAAGGCATTGTTCTGCTGAAAAATGAAGGAATCCTTCCATTAAAGAAAGATACAGCTGCTGCACTTCTTGGGTATGGAGCAGAGAAAACCGTAAAGGGTGGAATTGGTTCTGGAGATGTTAACAACAGAAAGAATATTTCTATTTATCAGGGACTGAAAGAAGCAGGAGTAAAAATTGTAAGCGAAGACTGGATCAGCGATTATCACAATCGCTATGAGCAGGCGAGAGAGGCGTGGAAAGAAAAAGTTCTGGAAGAAGCTAAGAAAGTAGATAATCCTTTTGATGCCTATGCAGAGAATCCTTTTGCAATGCCGCTGGGACGTAAGGTGGTAGAGGAAGATATCTGTGAAGCAGATGTGGTGATTTATGTGATCAGTCGTATTTCAGGAGAAGGAAAAGACCGCCGCAGAGTAAAGGGAGATTACTATTTAAGCGAGAGAGAAGAGGAAGATTTACGTTATCTTGCAGAAATGAACAAACCTGTGATCCTTATTCTTAATGCAGGTGGTCCTGTGGAGCTGACAGATATTCTGGAACAGACAGACAATATAAAAGGAATCTTAAATATTTCTCAGCTTGGTCAGGAAGGGGGAGATGCCCTGGCTGATGTACTTCTGGGAAAAGAAGTGCCGGGCGGTAAACTGACAACAACCTGGGCAAGGCGATACGAGGATTATCCGGCTTCAGAAGAGTATGGGTATCTGAATGGCAATCTGGAAAAGGAAAAATACAAAGAAGGTATTTATGTAGGTTACAGATATTTTGACAGCTTTGACAAAAAGGTGATGTTTCCGTTTGGGTTTGGTCTTTCTTATACTATGTTTGAGATGAAGTGTTGTAGCATAAATATGGAAGAAAGTAAGATCAGAGCAGAGGTTCAGGTTACAAATACAGGAAATGAATATGCTGGTAAAGAAGTGGTACAGATTTATGTTACGCTTCCGCAGACAGAACTGGAAAAAGAGTATAAGAGACTGGCAGGTTTTGCAAAAACCAGACTTCTGAAGCCGGGAGAAACACAAACACTTACTGTTGAAATTCCACAGAAACAACTGGCTTCTTTCAATGAGGAAACACATACATGGATAGTGGAAAAAGGCAAATATGGCATTCTGGTCGGAAACAGTTCAGACAAACTGAAACTGGAAGCAGTTCTGGTAGTTTCAGATGATACAGTACTGGAACAGATGGATAAAATCTGCCCGCTTCAGGAAGAACTGGAACAGATTCATTTGACAAAAGAATTGAAAGAAAAATCTGTGCAGAGACAGGAAAAACTGATAACAGCGCAGGTTCCGGAATATTATTTTAAACCTGCGATGATACCGGCAAAATCGGAAAATGCCGGAAAAAATCAGGAAAATCTGACAGAGGAAGAAAAAAGATTTGTTTCTGTTCTGGAAGACAGAACTACAGAAGAGCTGATTCCTCTGCTTTATGGAAAGATTTCAGAGAATATCAGTACTCTTGGTGCAGCAGGGATTCGAGTACCGGGATCAGCAGGTGAAACCTGCGGTACTTTGGAAGAGTATGGAATCCCCTCTCTTGTTATGGCGGACGGTCCGGCAGGTATCCGCCTCAGACAGTGGTATGAAGTAGATAAAGAGACAGACAGCATCTATGAAATGGGAGTTCTTGGTTCACTGGAAAATGGAATTCTGGAACCTGGTGTGCATCATGAGAATGCAGACACTTATTATCAGTACTGTACTGCTTTTCCGGTAGGAACAGCACTGGCACAGACCTGGGATACAGATCTTATGACAGAGTTTGGAAAAGCAATCGCAGAAGAAATGGAAGAATTTCATGTAAATCTGTGGCTTGCACCGGGTATGAATATTCACAGAAACCCATTATGTGGAAGAAATTACGAATATTATTCAGAAGATCCGTATCTGTCAGGTATGCTTGCAGCGGCAGTGACCAGGGGAGTCCAGAGTAAGCCGGGATGCGGTGTGACAATTAAGCATTTTGCATGCAATAATCAGGAAGATAACCGCATGGGTGTTGACTCCTGTGTATCCGAACGTGCGCTCAGAGAAATCTATCTCCGCGGATTTGAAATTGCAGTAAAAGAAGGAAATCCTGTTTCTATTATGACTTCCTATAATCTTATCAACGGTATTCATGCGGCGAACAGCAAAGATCTGTGCATGACAGTTGCCAGAAAAGAATGGGGATTTGACGGAGCAATTATGTCAGACTGGAACACAACAGTTCCGGAAGATGGAAGCGTTCCATGGAAATGTGTGGCAGCAGGCAATGACATTATCATGCCTGGAAATCCGGATGATGATAAGAATATTCGCCAGGCATATAAAGAAGGTAAACTTACAGAAGAAGAAATCCGAAATTGTGCCGGACATCTGGTATCTATGATCCGTAGATTAGAGCGTACAGATTGTTGAAATGATTTTTCAAACACGCTCTAAATGAAAATAGATAGAATTCTGGCATATGCTGAAAATACAGTAATGAGAGGACAATATTAATTATTAAAATCAATCGGAAGACCATCAGAGGCCTTCCGATTGATTTAATGCTCATAATAACTGGATTTTTTATTTGCATCAGCAGATTTTCAGCAGATTTTCAAAGGAGAAAATCTCTTTTTCAGACATTAATTCTTCAAATCTGTTCAGGTTAAGATCTGAGTGTTCCAGTTCTCTTGAAAACTGATAACAGATACGGATCTGGTCATCCAGCTTAAACTGCCGGTTGTTTTTCAGATAGGTTCCCACATTTAATTCATGGATGAACAGGGTGCACACAACTGCCATTTTCACCTTGGCGAAGATCTCATCATCATAAACTGCACCGCAGAAATAGGTATAGATCCAGTAAACAAGAAGCTGTTCCTCCTGAACCTGCCAGTCCGGATAAGAGAAATCAAATTCACTTTTCTGCCAGGAATAAAGATTTCCGGAGTCAGACTGTGGATCTGTATTTCCATTATACAGTGGAGTCAGACAATTCTTTAAGTATTCCTGCCATCCCGGGCGCAGAACCTCCATTTCCGGGACAACAGTTTTCCACATTTTTTTAAATAATTGTTCTGGTGTATTTGCGCAGGCAGATGCAGCAGAACTGTTTTCTATGTTATCTGCATTTATACGAGAGTAAATTTTGCTGCAAAATCTATCTCCGTATCCGGAATCTTCATGTCGTTTTCGCATTTCTTCCCATTTAAAGAGTTCATTTTTATTTACACATAACTGGAAATCATGTGCAGCAGCCAGAAGTTTCCACAGACGTTTCTGCATGGGTACAGCTCTGTCCTGGATGATATCTATAAGCATATCACGGGTGTCCATAAGTGCAGTGAACAGGAAATAATCAAAGTCATCATAGACTTCTTCTTTTGTCTTTTTTTCTTTTGTGATAAAGTGTACCTTTTCTTTTTGGGAAAGTAAAATTCTTGCTGCCTCCGGACAGGAGAGCGACAGGGAAATCTCACGCAGACCTTCAAATTCTTCAATATGTCTAGGATAATTTCTGCAGGTTCTGCAGAACATTTCCGGTCCTGCTTCTGTGTAGATGTCACACAGGTTCTCTTCGTTGAGAAAAGCACAGCGTCTGTTATACTGGCGGAAAACATGTTGTTTCCAGTCAATATCATTGTGCAGGCGATTGCGGAACGGACCTTTAAAGTGCTGGTACTTTTTCAGTGTCTGATCGTCAATCACGATCTGCCATCCTGCGCAGCAGGTATCCGGACAGGCTCCTGCAATGCAGGAAAATTCTTTATAGTAGTTTGGAAATGTGTATTGCAT
>ENA-USUG01005700-USUG01005700.1-human-gut-metagenome-genome-assembly--contig:-NODE-5700-length-13874-cov-12.148800_pt1 | contig 13874 bp, 10 predicted proteins | sample MGYA00250059_ERZ773394 | MGnify/ENA primary metagenome ERZ773394 (study PRJEB29103, sample SAMN06111957) | human gut metagenome | biome: human gut; feature: ankylosing spondylitis patient; material... | reverse complement strand
TTTTGTGAGATGATTTTTTGTCAGTTGTGCCCAAATTTCTGAGGCGTACGCGGTGCGTACGTTGATGAAATTCGGGTGCAGCTGGCGGAAAATCATCTCACAAAAACAAGTGCAGAAAGATTCCGAGAGTACATTACAAAATAAAGGAGAGTTTTTCTTATGGAAATGACATTTCGCTGGTATGGTTCCAAATTTGATACCGTTACCTTAGAGCAGATCCGCCAGATTCCGGGCGTAACCGGAGTCATCACAACCCTGTACGACACTACCCCGGGCGAGGTGTGGACACGCGAAGCGATTCACGCGTTAAAAGAAGAGGTTGAGGCCTCTGGACTTCACATCTCCGGCATCGAGAGCGTCAACATCCACGACGCCATCAAAATCGGCAGCCCGGACCGTGAGCAGTACATCGATAATTATATTGAAACGTTAAAGCACCTCGGCAAGGAAGACATTCACCTTGTCTGCTATAACTTCATGCCGGTCTTCGACTGGACCAGAACAGAACTCGCACGCGTCCGTCCGGACGGCTCGACCGTACTTGCCTACAAACAGTCCGCCGTAGACGCACTTGTTCCGGAAAAAATGTTTGAATCTATCGCAGGTGATGCAAACGGCGCAATTCTTCCTGGCTGGGAGCCGGAGCGCATGGCAAAAGTGAAAGAGCTCTTTGACGCTTACCGCGATGTGGATGATGAGAAACTGTTTGCCAACCTCAAATACTTCCTCGAACGCATCATGCCGGTCTGCAACGAGTACGACATCAAAATGGCCATTCACCCGGACGACCCGGCATGGAGTGTCTTCGGTCTTCCGAGAATCATCATTAATAAAGAAAACATTCTGCGCATGATGAAGATGGTCGATGACCCGCACAACGGCGTGACCTTCTGCTCAGGTTCCTACGGAACAAACCTGGAGAACGATCTGCCGGATATGATCCGTTCCTTAAAGGGCCGCATCCACTTCGCTCACGTCCGCAATCTGAAATTCCACAGCCAGCAGGATTTCGAAGAGGCCGCACACCTTTCCTCTGACGGCAGCTTCGATATGTATGAGATCATGAAAGCGCTGTACGACATCGGCTTTGACGGCCCGATCCGCCCGGACCACGGACGTATGATCTGGGGCGAGAAGGCAATGCCGGGCTATGGACTGTATGACCGCGCACTCGGCGCGACTTATTTAAACGGACTCTGGGAAGCTATTGACAAGAGTCACAAACGTGGAATTTAAAGGAGGTTTTTACTGATGTCTCTTAACTTAACAGCTGCCGGACTGGCAGATCAAAAAGCGTGGGAAGCCGCAGGCTATGCGCTTCCATCCTATGACCGCGAAGCAATGATCACCCGCACGAAAGAATCTCCGTGCTGGGTGCATTTCGGAGCCGGAAATATTTTCCGTGCCTTCCAGGCAAATACAGCACAGGAACTGCTGAACAACGGTACCTTTGACCGCGGTGTCATCGTCGCAGAGGGCTTCGATACAGAAATCATCCGTGATATGTACCAGCCGCACGATAATTTAAGCATTCTGGTGACCTTAAAAGCCGATGGTTCTGTCGAGAAAACCGTTGTTGGGAGCATCGCAGAATCGCTGGCTGCCGATACGGCGGATTCTCCGGATTTTGCCCGGTTAAAAGAAATCTTTACCAAGGATTCCCTGCAGATGGCGACGTTTACGATCACCGAAAAGGGATATTCCCTGAAAAACGGTGCGGGCGAACTGCTGCCGTCTGTTGCTGCCGATTTTGCTGCCGGACCTTCTTCCGTTACCAGCTATATGGGAAAAGTTGCTTCTCTTTTATATGAAAGATTTCTTGCAGGCGAAAAACCGGTTGCGATGGTCAGCACCGACAACTGCTCCCACAATGGCGAAAAACTTTCCCTTGCCCTGACAGCCTACGCTTCTGCATGGGAAGAAAACAAGCTGGTACAGCCAGGCTTCCTCTCCTATCTGCAGAACCCGGAAAAAGTCAGCTTCCCGTGGACCATGATCGACAAGATCACCCCGCGGCCGGATGGTTCCATCGAAAAGATCCTCGAGGAGAACAGCCTCGCTGATGCACAGCCGATCGTCACCTCCCGCCACACCTACGTTGCTCCGTTCGTCAATGCAGAGGAATGCCAGTACCTCGTAGTCGAAGATCATTTCCCGAACGGACGGCCGCCGATGGAAAAGAGCGGATGGATCTTTACCGACCGGGAAACTGTCAACAAAACAGAGCGCATGAAGGTCTGCACCTGCCTGAACCCGCTGCACACCGCACTCGCTGTGTTCGGCTGCCTGCTGGACTATGAACTGATCAGTGAGGAGATGAAAAATCCGGTACTGAAAAAGCTCGTGGAGCGCATCGGATATATCGAAGGACTTCCGGTTGTCACCGATCCCGGCATTCTCTCTCCGAAGCAGTTTATCGATGAAGTGCTGAACATCCGCATCCCGAATCCGTTTATGCCGGATACGCCACAGCGAATTGCAACCGATACGTCACAGAAGCTGTCGATCCGGTTCGGTGAGACGATCAAATCGTATCTTGCTTCCCCGGAGCTGTCACTCTCGGATCTTCAGGCAATTCCGGCTGTATTTGCGGGATGGCTGCGGTATCTGATGGGCGTGGATGACAACGGCGATGCATTTGATCTGAGCCCGGATCCGCTGCTTGCCACGGTCCGCCCGTATGTGCAGGATCTGAAACTCGGCGCACCGGCTGACCGTGAGGCGCTTTCCAAAACGCTGGCTCCGCTGCTCTCCGATGCTTCGATTTTCGGTGTGGATCTGATTTCCGCCGGACTTTCTGACCGTGTGCTGGATGCTTTTGTCTCGATGCTTCATGGACCTGGCGCTGTGGCAGATACGCTTGCTGCTCTGACCGCTCAATTCTAAAGGGGAGGTATTTCCATATGAAACCTTTTATGGACGCTGACTTTCTGCTGCAGACCGATACGGCGAAAACACTGTACCACGAGGCGGCTGAAAAAATGCCCATTTTTGACTATCACAACCATCTGAATCCACAGGAGATTCTCGAAGACCGCCAGATGGAGAATCTGACACGCGTCTGGCTCGACGGGGATCATTATAAATGGCGTGCCATGCGTGCGATGGGCTTTTCGGAGGATCTGATCACCGGAAACGCCGATGATTACGACAAATATCTGGCGTTTGCCGAGACGATTGAGAACGCGATCGGCAATCCTTTATACCACTGGACACATCTGGAGCTGCAGCGGTACTTCGGCATCACGACACCGCTCTCCCGCGCAACAGCGAAGGAGCTCTGGGATGAGGCGAATGCAAAACTGCAGACGAAGGAGTTTACCGTGCGCAATCTGATTCTGAACCAGCATGTGTCGCATCTGTGCACCACCGACGATCCTGCAGATGATCTGCACTGCCATCTGGCATTACAGAAGGAAGACTTTGCCTGCCGTGTTCTGCCGTCCTTCCGCCCGGACCGCGCCGTTCATCTCGAGAAGCCTGATTTCCCGGAATATGTGGAAAAGCTTGCCGCTGCCGCCAGCAGGACGATTGCATCCGCAGAGGATATGGTGCATGCCCTCTCCTGCCGCCTCGACTTCTTCCTCTCCGCCGGCTGCGTTGTCAGCGACCACAGCCTTGAGGGCTGCTTCTATGTGCCATGCACGGCTGCTGAGGCGAATGATGTATTTGAAAATCGCATGAACGGCGGTGCTCTCACTGAAAAAGAGCTCGGCATGTACAAGGGCTTCCTTCTGACGAACCTCGGACGGCTGTATCATAAGCACAATATCGCCATGCAGCTTCATATCAAAGCACTCCGTAACAACTCGAAGCGGATGTTCCGTGCGCTCGGTGCCGATACCGGCTTTGACAGCATGAACGATTTCGCCTTTGCCCCGATGCTCGGCGCTTTCTTAAACGATATGGACGAGGACGACGCACTGCCGAAAACTGTGCTCTACTCTCTGAACCCGGGCGACAACCCGATGCTTGCAAGCATGGCTGGAAACTTTGCTGCGCCTGGCATCCGCTCGAAAGTGCAGTTCGGTACCGCATGGTGGTTCAACGATCACAAATACGGCATGGAATCCCAGCTTGCGACGCTTTCCAGCATCGGCATGCTCTCCACCTTCATTGGCATGCTGACCGACTCCCGCAGCTTCCTCTCCTTCCCGCGCCACGAATATTTCCGCCGGATTCTCTGCAATCAAATCGGAAACTGGGTGGAAAACGGGGAGTACCCGGCGAACCTGGAGTTTCTGAAAGAGATGGTGGAAAATATCAGCTACAACAATGCGGTTTCGTATTTCCTGTGATTTTCGCATGCCTTATTGACAATTATTCCCACATACCGTACAATAAAAGGGATTACTGATCAACGAAAGGATTACAGAAACATGGACGACTCAGGCAGTATGCCTCGACGATGCTTTATTTTCATCATTTGATAAACGGAGACATAATCTATCTTTGATTCCGCCAGATTCAAGATAGGTTATGTCTTTTTGTACATTTTTTGCATCGTGTCCCGGTTTCCTAAGAAAGGAAAAACAAATGAACAGCGACATTGTGTCACTCATCATCATTCTTATCTGCGTCATGCTCTCAGCCTACTTTTCGGCGACGGAGACTTCCTTCACCTCGCTGAACCGCATCCGCATGAAAAATATGGCAGAAAAAGGCGACAAGCGGGCGGAACTGGTGTTAAAGTTGCTGGAGAACTTTGACAAGCTGCTCTCCACGATTCTCGTCGGCAACAACATCGTCAACATCGGACTCAGCTCCCTTGCCACGGTGCTTTTTATCAAGCTTCTCGGCGGCGACTCCGGTGCGACGGTTTCCACGATCGTAACCACTATCGTGGTCCTGATCTTCGGCGAAGTTTCCCCGAAAAGCATTGCAAAAGAATCTCCAGAGACGATCGCCAAATTTTCCGCACCGTTTCTCCACATTCTGATGATCGTGCTGACCCCGGTGACGTTTTTCTTTTCCCAGTGGAAGAAGCTGCTCTCCCGCATCTTCAAATCCTCGGAAAACCACGGCATCACCGATGAGGAACTGATGACCATCGTCGAGGAGGCGACCCAGGAGGGCGACATCGACGACCAGGAAGGCGATCTGATTCAGAATGCAATCGGCTTCATGGAGATGGAGGCCGCAGAGATCTTTACTCCGCGTGTCAACGTCATCGGCATTCCGCTCGATGCGACGAAATCCGAGATCGCTAAGACTTTCTCCGACACCGGATTTTCCCGGCTGCCGGTGTATGATGATGATATCGACCACATTGTGGGAATTGTGTATCAGAAGGATTTCCACAACCACATTTACCACACCAACAAACCGCTAAGCAGCATCATCCGCCCGGCGCTCTTTGTAACCGAGAATACGAAGGTCGGCCCGCTGCTGAAAAAAATGCAGGCGAAGAAATCGCATATTGCCATTATCATTGATGAATTCGGCGGCACCGACGGTATCATCACCATGGAAGATATCCTCGAAGAGCTCGTCGGCGAAATCTGGGATGAGCATGATGCGGTTGTACAGGAAATCCAGAAAGTTTCCGAAAACGAATACCTCGTGACCGGAACGGCAAGCATCGACAAGGTGTATGAAGAGCTCGATATTGACAAAGAATTTGACGTCTTTACGGTCAGCGGATGGATCATGGGGATCCTCGAGCGCGTGCCAAAGGAAGGCGATCATTTCGTCTCGGATGGCCTCGACGTAACCGTACTGAAAATGGCAGACCGGAGAGTCGACAAGGTACGGATCGTGCGGCTGCCGAAGGATGAAAATGAACAGTAAGTAATTTACAAACAAAAACGGATCGAAAATCTGGTTTTAAGTTCAGATTCTCGATCCGTTTTTCTTGCCCTATTGTATTTTCTTCTCCACCCGGTACTTCTTCGGCGATATTCCGTAGCGCTCTTTAAAAATCCGATGAAAATAACTCATGTTCTCATACCCGACCCGCTCGCCGATGTCTGCCACGGAAAGTCCTGTCGTTTCCAGCAGATACGCGGCCTGGGTGAGGCGTTTGTTCTGGACAAGTTCAGTGTAGTTTTTCCCGGTCAGGCGGCGGATCATGCGGCTTAAGGTGTAAAAATCGTAGTGCAGTTCTTCCGCCAGTTCCGAAAGACTGCCCTCCCGGTAATGTTCCTCGATATAGCGGTATACGCCGAGCAGCATCTCCTGTTCAAAATACTGCTCTCCCACCTGCACGCGTTCGGTGTAGTTCATGAGTTGCAGGAATAAAAGGCCCATCGTAATCTGATTGATGCTCCGCTTATTGCTCTGGTGATGTAAGAGCGTCCAGACGAGATTTTCGATCAGATTCTGCACCGGAAGGACATCCGCGATTCTGTAATGCAGATAACAGAGCGGTACCTCCCCGCTTTTCAGACAGCCGACGATAAAATCCTTTAACTGATTCTCCTCTGCCCCGATCATTCGCAGCGTCTGGTCAAAAAACTCCGGCAGAATCAGAAAGTTGACCGCGATATCGCCACGCCCTGCCGGTTCAATTTCCTGCACTGCATTCTGATTCAGAATCAGCAGCTCACCCGTTTTCAGCTCGATCCGGTCCCCGTTGATGGTGTGCACGGTGCTTCCCTGGCACATGTAGATCATCTCGACATAATTGTGGCTGTGCGCCGGAAAACGAATAAACCGCGTGTGCGGCCGAATATCAATCAATTTTCCCCTCTCCAGCAGCTTTCCCGCATCCATCACAAACTTCTGCCCGCTCGAATACCGCTCCTTTTCCACTTCCGTCTTGCCGTCCAGAATCGCCTGTTCCTCCTCCGTAATCCGGGACAGGTCTGCTATAATTTCCTGTTTCACGATTATTCCTCACATTTTTCACGTTTTTTCTGCTTTCTATTATATTCCATTCCAGTGCAAATAAGCAATGTACTTTTTCTTCTCACTTTCTGATAAATATTCCTTTCCTACGCATCAAAACAGCAAGTGCTGCACTGCCAAGTGAAACGTAACGAAGATTCTCTCTTTACAATTTCACTTTCTTAAAGTATACTTTAAGAAGTTATTCTACTATTCAAACTCTATCGTTCAAGGAGGTTTTTCCATGGAACAGCAGACCTACACCATTCGTGAAATGTCCGAGCGTTTTGGACTTCCGGCCTCTACGCTTCGTTATTATGAGGAGATCGGGCTTTTGACGGATGTCATTCATACCGAAAGTAAGAAACGAATTTACACCCAGCAGCACATTGACTGCATGACCGCAATTCTCTGCTTCAAGCGCACCGGTCTTCCGATTGCGGGGATTCAGGAGTTTTTCCGGCTTGAGGATGATATCCCGGGAAATATTGACCAGATGGTTGCCATTCTCGAGGAACATGAGCAGAATACACGCGAGAAAATCGAGCGCATGGAATCTGATCTCGAGCATATTCAGCAGAAAGTGCGGTATTACAGCGCGGTTCGCGATGCGATTAAAAATGGGGATGAAATGCCGTCGTGGGATTCCTGCGGCTGTGAGGAGAAGGCGCAGTAGATATCTCTCAAGGCTTTTCCGCCGCAGACACACACAAGTTTCAAAAGAGCAGGTAAGAAAAGGGACCAACATCCACTTTTCTTACCTGCTCTTCTTATTTTTTCTATCACCTTTTCCCTTCATACCCGGAATTTTTTCTGCATTTCCCGCATAAAATCTTTTCCGCGGAAAAAAAACAGCCCGATCAGATACAGCACACTAAGGCCCACGCAGATCACGGACGGCCAGGTAATGCGGACCGTTCCCGTCAGCCACAAAATCGCCGGAACGATTCCTGCTGCTCCGGACTGCATCAGATAAAAAAGATATTCACTGACCTCCATTTTGTACGCTCTTGCCAGAATCTGCATCGTCGCGCCATTCATAAGAACGGCGAGCGGAATTGCGAAATCGACAGACCAGCCGATCCAGCCCGTCGCATAATCCCACAGAATCGCACCGATCATAATAAAGATCAATTGCCACATACTGTTTTTGAGTGGATTTTTCCGTTTCTGATATCCCACCCGGATCAGAAGCCAGGCGCAGAACACACCCGCTGTCGCATAACCTGCCCACCACATCTGCGGCGTTGCAAGGAAATTCATCATCCAGCAGAGTACGACAGCCGCGATGCAGGTGAAAGAAAAAATTTTCAATCCCAGTTTGGCCGTCCCGTGCGGCTGTTCTTTCTGTCCCGGAAAATCATTTTCCTCCTGTTCACAGGCGATGCCCTCTTTCTGCAGCAGATGCATCAGGTTCCGTTCAATATTGGAATCAGCGATTTTAGATGTGATTCCAAGCACCATGCTGTCACCGTAGGAACAGGAACACATCTGTACTTTGTCGGTGCTGGTGAAAAATCCGAACCGCTCAATATATGTTTCATACTCCGGCGGCATCTGAATCCGGCCGATATTGGAATAGACGGTCGTAATGCTTCGTCCGCCGAGCGTCGTGCCCGCCATCAGCGCCAGATTTTTGATTTCCAGCGGCACGGCGCGCAGCACCGGATTCCGCTCAATCCGCACCAGATCGTTCATACGTGTGGAAATCTCCTGCTTCAGCGCCTCTTTCTGCATCGCGGCTCCCGTGATCTGCAGGGCATCCTCAAACGATGCCTCCGGCCCAAGATCACAGGCAATCTCGATCCAGCTCCAGAAATTCGTCATCGATGCGGATGGGAAAAAGTTGCGGAGATTGGCTGGAACCATCAGAGAAACCGGCTTTTTCAGCCTGCTTTTCGGGATTTCTTCATATACCGCATATACCAGCGCCGCCGCAAGGTACGCCGTCACCGACACGCCATGTGCTTTTGCGCACTTATGAACTGCTTCCGCGGAAAGCAGAATCTCAGTAATTTCCATCTCCTCCTGCTCCAGATACTCGCCTTTGATCTGGTATGCCGGGCGGCTTTTTTCTTTTTCATTTTTCTTTCCGGTGTAATACTGTGAAAAGCTGTCCTCCTCGAAATCTGTCTCTGTCAGCATGTCTTCGCTGACCTTTGAAAAGATTTCCTCGGGATGACACAAGATCAGATAATTGCTCACCAGTTCTTTCAGAAACAGCATCGCACCGGTGCCGTCTGTCAGGGCATGGAATACTTCGAAATTGATTCGGGTTTTATAGTAAGAAACCTGGAAAAGAAGCGTTTTGTGGTCGGGTACGTAAATCTCACTGCACGGCGGACGCTTTTCCTCTTCTACTTTTGCTGGCAGATCGCGCTGCTCCAGATAAAACCAGAAAAGACCTTTCCGCAGTACCATGGAAAACACCGGGTAATGCTCCATTGTCTGCTCCAGCGCTTTCTGCAGCAGATCCGCCTGGATGTCCTCTTTCAGCTGGCAGTAAAACCGGAAGACTCTCGTATCCTTTTTTCCGGTGGCCGCCGGAAATGCCTGTGCCGCGTTGTCCAGCTTTCTCCAGCGCGAAGAATGTTCTTTCTTCATTTTCTATGCCTCCTTACGCCTTCCCGTGTGTCAATTGTTTCTTCACTGCTGCTATGTTTTCCAGTTCTTCGTCTGCATTTTTCTGCTGTTTTTCTTTCCTTAAAAATGCATTCATATACTGAAAACTTTCCTGCACATATAGGTGTTCAATGCCAAGCGCAAAATAGCCGTGCAATGCGCCCTTGATCCGATGATGTTCAACCAGATTGCCAGCCCTTTTCAGCTTTTTCGCATAATCCTCGCCCTCATCACGCAGCGGATCGTACTGCGCCGTCAGTACCAGCGTGTCCGGCAGTCCCTGCAGATTTTCTGCCAGTACCGGTGCAAAGTACGGATTTTTGCGGTCTTCTTCGGTCCGCTGATACAGAATTACATAATCTTCCATTTTGACACTGGTCAGAAGGTATCCGGTTCCATTGGTTTTCACGGATTTGTACGGTGATTTCTCTGTGTAACAAGAATTCACCGCCGGATAAATCAAAATCTGTTTCCCCGGCAGCAGTTCTTTTTTGTCCCTCGCCATCAGGCAGACCGCAGCCGCAAGATTTCCTCCTGCGCTGTCGCCCATGATCGTGACATTTTCCGGCGTTACCTCCAGCAGAATCTCCCCGCGCAGCATTGCCTGGGCGGCGGCGTAGCAGTCTTCTAAGCCTGTCGGGAAACGATGCTCAGGTGCAAGACGGTATTCTACCGATACAACAATCTGCCCCGTCGACTGCGCCATGCGTGCGCAGACACGGTCGTATGTCTCCACACTCTCGGTTGTCCAGCCGCCGCCATGGAAGAACAGAATCGCTTCTTTTGCACCATGCTCCTCCATTTTTTCATCCGGGAAGAACAGCCGAATTGGAACCTTGTAGTCCCCATTATATATTTCCATATCCAATTTTCGCAGAAAAATACGGATCGGATCCAGCTTCTTGATATCGGCAAGCCGACGGGCGGATTCTACTTCAATTCCGCCGTAGGACAATACATTTAAAATGGCTTTGACTGCTTTTTTCATTCACTCTCTCCTCTGTTGCTATTTTTCTGCTTCTGTTTTTCGTCTAGTTGCAATGTACTGCTTCAAAAATTCATACATCTGCTCATCGGTCGGTGGGCAGCCTTTCAGATTGTATTTAAACCCTGAAGTACAACTTCCCACACCAAGCGCCCCGCTCTTTCCCCGGTATCCCTGCCCGATGCAGATTTTTTCGTGGAGTTCCTGCAGCAGTCCTTCCTCCCTCAGCCGGTCGAGCGCCGGGATCAGATAGCCGTAGCAGGCACTGCAGGACTCAACTTCCTCTACGGCATCCTGCAGTTCCACGATCTTCCGTTTTTCCGGAATCACTCTTTTTTCACCAATTTCGCCAATTTGGCGGATTGAAAGCCGTGTGAGATCAGCGCTGCCCACGCCCAACTCTTCTGCCATTTTGACATACGGGACATCTTCTGGCTTATAATGCAGTTCCGCGCAGACATATGCATCGATCAACACCGGATCTAACCCAGCGAAAAGGCGATTCATAATAAACGGATTACCGCCATCCTCAAAGTCAAGGTCTCCGCAGATATTATCCACCAAAATAAAATCCTGATGAATCCCAAGCCCCAGATGCGCAATTGGCCGATGAAGTCCCATGGCATGAAAATGACGTTTTTCTTTATTCGGCAAGAGACCTTTCATGTTTTTCAGTGCGCAGGTAATTTTAGTCTGGCAATGGCCTTTCATGACCGGGACATTGATCATAAAATCCACCTTTTTCGCACATTCGCAAATCTGAAGTTCCATATCACCACACTGCACCGGCATGCTTTTTTCCTTCTGCGCATCGATAAGCGGAACGCCGTACTGTTCCGAAAGCATACGGTATCCACAGACCTCAAACGATTCCTCCGTCTTATCTCCCACCCAGGAGCCTTCCATGATTTGAAGGTTAGTAAATCCGTTTTCCTGAAGATATTCGATGATCCCCGCAACCACCTCCGGATGTGTCGTCCCTCCAAACTCCGCCGGGACAGGTGCTACCAGATTTGGCTTAATACCGATGAGACTGACCTTCGAAGGAATGAGCGTAGCTAAGGCACATTCGTTCAAAAGCTGTTTTGTCATTTCTTTATATTCCATTCCCTGTATCTGGATAATTTCGTTTTTATTCATTTAGTATTGCGGCCCCTTTATTCTGATTTGATTTTTTCTGACATTCGATATTCTTTAGTATATAATAGTTACTGCTTTCTTTCAACTCATCCAAAAACAAAATCATTTCCTGTGAACTGTAACCATTCCCGTCAGCTCCAGCTTCATAGAAAATTAAGCACTGTATGCTTGTAAGATTTCCAATCGCATTGTATAATAAATGGAAAACGGTACACAGAAAAAGTACCTCATCAGAAAGGAACTGTCATGAGTTTTGAAGATGATTTAAAGGATGTCGGCGACAGTATTGGAAAGCTTGTGGATAACGCTGTAAATTCTCAGGATTTTCAGGAATTAAACCGGAAGATTTCAGACACCATCAACCAGTTTGTCTACCCAAACCGGAAGGGACCATTCCGTGCAAATGGCACACAGGAGCCGTCCCGCGGCTATTCCGCAGATACTTCCTACAGCAGCCAGCATTCTTCCCATAATAATACAGCGCAGCAGACCGGACCGCATCACTATTCCTACGGGCCGGGAGGCACGATGCCGGGTAAGAGCGCGAACCCGGTTCCCAAACCTTCCCATACCTGGCAGACCTCCCAGAATACGGAATGGAACAGCCGCATACAAGAACGCCGTGTACTGCGCGAGCGCTTTATGCCATCCACCAATCTTGCACTTGTCGGCGGATTTCAGACGGCCGCCGGCTGGGGTGTCACCGGACTGTTCGGCTGCTGCACAGCGCTTAGTCTGTATTCCTTATTTGCAGGTCCAGACAACAGCGCGCTGATTCCTTCTCTTATTTTTGCCGCATTTACCATCGGCGGCGGCATTCTTCTGAAAAAGGGAAGTAAAAACCGGCGTCTGGTCCGCCATTTCCGCCAGATCTGTACGCTGATCGGCACAAAGGAATATATTTCCACGAAAGAACTCTGCGACAGTATGCACTGTGAGAAAGGTGAGCTTCTGACCGATATTACGACCATGATTGATAAATCCATGCTGCGCCAGGGCCACCTCGACGAGAATGGTACCTGTCTGATGGTAACAAATGACTGCTACGACCAGTACCGCGCAATGCTCGCCAGCCAGAAGGAACAGCAGATTGCTGAGCAGAAAGCACGTGAACAGCTGGAGGCCTCCGGTGTAACGCCGGAATACCAGCAGATGCTGGAAGAATGTGAATCTTATATTCAGAAGATCCATCAGTGCAACCTGGATCTGCCGGGTGAAGTCATCACAGCCAAGCTGAGCCGTCTCGAAACGGTTGTTACCCGGATTCTCGAGGAGGCAAAAAAGCGCCCAAAAGAAGCCGCCGCCCTGCGGAAATTTATGGATTACTATATGCCGACAACCTGGAAGCTGCTCGACGCTTACCGTTCCTTTGAGAACGAACCAATTCAAAGCGACAATATCCTCCGAACCAAGAAGGAAATCGAGGACACACTGGATACCATCAATGCCGCATTCGAAAAGCTGCTTGATGATCTGTTCCAGACAACGGCATGGGATATTTCTTCTGATATCTCTGTTCTGCAGACGATGCTGGCGCAGGAGGGACTGACAAATCAGGCAGGTCCGTCAAAGCAGGATATTGAGCCGCTTCACATGTAACTATTCAAAGCTATACAATGGAAATCAAATCACCGGTTACGTTTCCGTACCGAAGAAAAGGAGAATAGAAAACATGAATGATTTTGTAAAGGACACCACTGAAATTCCAAGCTTAAGTTTCGGCGCTCCGGAGCCGGAACCGGAACTTCCGGTACAGCAGCCGGAAGAAAAGAAAGAGGTCATGGATGATTCTGTTCTGTCCGACGAACAGAAAGCCATGGTGAATGCCTTTGTTTCCCAGATTGATCTTGCCAATACAAACGGCATTCTGCAGTACGGTGCCGGTGCACAGAAGAAAATGGCAGACTTTTCCGAGAAAACGCTGGAGAACGTCAGAAGCAAAGATCTCGGGGAAATCGGCGATCTGCTCACCTCTGTTGTGACAGAGCTGAAAACGTTTGACGCAGAAGAAGAAAAGGGACCATTCTCTTTCTTTAAGAAAAGCACGAACAAAATCAATGCAATGAAAGCGAAGTATGACAAGGCAGAGGTGAATGTCAATAAAATCTGTGACGTGCTCGACGGCCACCAGCGGCAGCTTCTGAAAGACATTGCCATTCTGGATCAGATGTATGCACAGAACCTGAATTATTTTAAAGAGCTGACCATGTACATTCTCGCTGGAAAGAAAAAGCTGGAGCTGGTACGTTCCACAGAACTCCGTGATCTGCAGAATAAAGCGCAGATGACCGGAAAGGCC
>ENA-USUG01005689-USUG01005689.1-human-gut-metagenome-genome-assembly--contig:-NODE-5689-length-13906-cov-5.565912_pt1 | contig 13906 bp, 9 predicted proteins | sample MGYA00250059_ERZ773394 | MGnify/ENA primary metagenome ERZ773394 (study PRJEB29103, sample SAMN06111957) | human gut metagenome | biome: human gut; feature: ankylosing spondylitis patient; material... | reverse complement strand
AGCCACAAATTTCTGTTCTTCTGTAAACGCAACACAGTGTGGCTCCACCTCTATGAGATAGGGACTTCCCGGCGACGGCTGCAGATGCTTCCCCAAAAGTACGGTAAGCATATCTGCTGCCTGCTTTGATGAGGCATATGAGGGAGAGTATCCGGCAGAAGCACCGTTTACCATCTCTGAACTGGAAGAAATATATCCGACAGCCAGCGGAAAATCCAAGCAGGATGAAGCGTACAAAGAGGCTGCTATGCAGGCAACTTATGAGCTGCAGCATGGAAGAAGAGGCTATCAGGCTCTTCTGAAGCATATTTTAAATGTGTCTGTCACAGATTTGAAGCGTAATTATGCAAACCTGAAAGTGGATTTTGACCTGTGGAAGGGCGAGTCTGATGCACAGCCATATATTCCGGATATGGTACAGAAGATGAAAGATGGCGGATATGCTTATGTGAGTGATAATGCTCTGGTCGTTGATGTGAAGGAAGATACAGACACCAAGGAAGTACCGCCTTGCATGCTGCTCAAATCTGATGGAGCTTCTCTGTATACGACCACGGATCTGGCTACTATTGTAGAGCGTATGAAGCTCTACAACCCGGATGAGATCATCTATGTGGTAGATAAACGTCAGGAAATGCACTTTATCCAGGTATTCCGCTGTGCAAGAAAATGCGGACTGGTAACGGATAAGACAAAACTTAAATTCTTAGGCTTCGGTACTATGAATGGAAAAGACGGCAAACCGTTCAAGACCAGAGATGGTGGCGTCATGCGTCTGGAATATCTGTTAAAGGATATCAACGAGGAGATGCTCAAGAAGATCCAGGAAAGTCGTCCTATGGAGGAGAAAGAAGCAGAGGAGACTGCGAAGATCGTAGGTCTGTCCGCAGTCAAATACGGAGACTTGTCCAACCAGGCTTCCAAGGACTATATTTTTGATGTGGAGCGTTTCACTTCTTCAGAAGGAAATACTGGTCCTTACATCCTGTATACGATTGTAAGAATCAAATCCATCCTGAGAAAATATGAGGAGTCCGGCAAGAAGGCAGGCGAAGGAAAGATCGGAGCAGGCAGAAGCGACAGTGAGAAAGCACTGCAGCTGGAACTGTCCAAGTTTAATAGTGTGATGGAAACGGCATTTGAAGAATGTGCACCTCATAAAATCTGTGCTTATATTTATGATCTTGCCAATGCTTTCAACAAGTTCTATCATGAGACCAAGATCCTTGCAACAGATGATATGGAAGCACAGTCTTCATGGATCAGCCTTCTTCTGCTGACCAGACGGGTGCTGGAGACCTGCATCGATGTTCTTGGATTTGAAGCACCGGAGAAGATGTAAGATGAAGAAAGATCGTAAAAAACTGTCTGTTTATCATCTGTGGCGTGCGATATATCCCATGCCCTTGTATCAGCTGATACAGGGGCTGGTTTTATCTGCGGCCGTGTTTTTCTTATTTTCTATGGGAATTGGCGATGGATCTTTGACCACGCTGATGAAAGTGTTTCCGGATATAACCGTGGTCTATCTGATGATCAGCGGAGTTCTGTCTATCCTGTTGTTTGGATGGATCTACCACAGGGATGTACAGGAACGTAAAAACAGGGCAATCTGGGAAGAGCATACGCATCTGGGAGCGGGGACAATTCTTCTGATCATGCTGGGAGGTGCCGGAGTGGCACTGGCAGGCAATCAGCTGGTGAATCTGACTCCGCTTATGGAACTGTCGGAAAATTATGTGGAGACCAGTGAAGCTCTCAGTGCCGGCAATGCCTGGCTGGAACTGTTCTGTGTAGGTGTTCTGATGCCAGTGGCAGAAGAAGTGGTCATGAGAGGTCTGGTATATGGAAGACTTCGGGATATGATGAGACCACTTCCGGCAATCCTGTGGAGTGCGTTGTTTTTTGGACTCTTTCATGGAAATCTGGTGCAGGGAGTCTATGCCACGGCCTGCGGCATCTACCTGGGCTGGATCATGGAACGGTTCCGCACGATCAAAGTAACTGCGGTGGCACATATTGCTGCAAATGCGTTCATCACGATCCTGTCGGCTACGGCATTTTATCAGGAACAGTATGTGAACAGTGTCAAGTTCTGGGTGTTGACAGGTATTGGTGTGATTGCACTGGTTGTTGCAATATGGAAGCTGAGAGAAGGATATAATATTCAAGATAATTTAGAAAATAACGAGGACTGAGTAAGATCAGTCCTTTTTTTGACTAAAAAATTTATGTTTTTTAAAAATCACGGACTTTAAATTGTTTGTATCAAAAAGATTAGAAAAGAAAATAACTGAAAATCAAATAAAATTTCGGATAAAAATCACTGTTTTCAAATAATCAGACAATTACATGGAGAAAGTGGATTTACAAATGAAAAAAATGGGTGTACACTTTATAAAAATCGCAAACAAAACAAGAGATACAAAGAGAAAGGTATAGCTTATGAAGGAACAAAGAAGTCAGGAATGTCCAGAACAGCAGGGAATGTATGATCCGAGCTTTGAACACGATAACTGTGGTATCGGAGCAGTGGTCAACATCAAAGGAATCAAGTCACATAAGACCGTAGAAGATGCCTTAAGCATCGTGGAGAACCTGGAGCATCGTGCAGGTAAAGATGCAGAAGGAAAGACCGGAGACGGTGTAGGTATCATGGTTCAGATCTCCCACAAATTTTTCTCCAAAGAATGCGAAAAGCTTGGAATTGAGCTTGGCGGAGAGAGAGAATATGGTATTGGAATGTTTTTCCTGCCGCAGGATGAACTGAAACGCAATCAGGCAAAGAAGATGTTTGAGATCATCGTGGAGAAGGAAGGCATGAACTTCCTTGGCTGGAGAGAAGTGACCACTAATCCGAAGGTGCTGGGAAGCAAAGCACTGGAGAAGATGCCAAGCATCATGCAGGCATTTATCCAGAAGCCGGAGGATGTGGAAAAGGGACTGGATTTTGACCGGAAGCTCTATATTGCAAGACGAGTATTTGAGCAGTCCATCGAAGATACTTATGTGGTATCCTGTTCCAGCCGTACTTTGATCTACAAAGGTATGTTCCTGGTAGGACAGCTTCGTTCCTTCTTCCAGGATCTGCAGAGTCCGGATTATGAGAGTGCCATTGCACTGGTCCACTCCCGTTTCTCCACCAACACAATGCCAAGCTGGGAGCGAGCACATCCATATCGATTCCTGGTGCATAATGGTGAGATCAATACCATCAAAGGTAATGCTGATAAGATGCTGGCACGTGAGGAAACTGTAGAATCTGCACATTTGAAGGGAGAATTCCACAAGATTCTTCCTGTTATCAGTGCTTCCGGTTCTGACTCTGCTATGCTGGATAATACGCTGGAGTTTCTGGTTATGAGCGGTATGGATCTGGCACTGGCAGTGATGATCCTGATACCTGAGCCGTGGCTGAATAACCGTACCATGTCTCAGAAGAAAAAGGATTTCTATCAATATTACGCAACTATGATGGAGCCGTGGGACGGTCCGGCTTCCATTCTGTTCACAGATGGAGATGTGATGGGAGCAGTTCTCGACAGAAATGGACTTCGTCCTTCCAGATATTATGTAACTACCGATGATCAGCTGATCCTGTCATCTGAGGTAGGTGTGCTGGATATTGATCCGTCCAGAATCGTAGAAAAAGAGCGTCTTCATCCTGGTAAAATGCTGCTGGTTGATACCAAGCAGGGAAAAATTATTGATGATGACGAACTGAAAGAATATTATGCAAACCGTCAGCCCTATGGTGAGTGGCTGGATCACAACCTTGTAAGTCTGTCCGACCTGAAGATCCCGAATCAGCGGATCGAGGAGTATACTCCGGAAGAACGAGCAAGACTGCAGAAAGCATTCGGCTACAATTATGAAGATGTGAGAAATTCCATTATGAGCATGGCATCTAATGGAAGTGAGGCAACTTCTGCCATGGGTATTGATGTGCCGCTGGCTGTATTATCTGAGCATCATCAGCCGCTGTTCAATTATTTTAAGCAGCTGTTTGCGCAGGTAACCAATCCGCCCATCGATGCGATCCGTGAGAAGATCGTGACCTCTACCACCATTTATGTTGGAAAGGCTGGCAACCTTCTGGAGGCAAAACAGGAGAACTGCTGTGTGATGAGGATCAACAATCCGATCCTGACAGAGACAGATCTTCTGAAGATCAAAAATATGAAAGAGCCGGGCTTTAAGGTAGAAGTCCTGCCAATTACCTATTATAAGAACACCAGTCTGGAAAAAGCGATTGACCGACTGTTCGTGGAAGCTGACCGTGCATACCGTGATGGCGTGAATATTCTGATCCTGTCTGACCGCGGTGTGGATGAGAACCATGTGGCAATCCCGTCTCTGCTGGCGGTATCCGCTCTCCAGCAGCATCTGGTACGGACCAAGAAGAGAACATCCGTGTCCATCATTCTGGAGTCCGGTGAACCAAGAGAGGTGCATCATTTTGCAACACTGCTGGGCTATGGTGCCTGCGCAGTCAACCCGTATCTGGCACATGAGAGCATTCATGAACTGATCGACAAGAAGATTTTGAATAAAGATTATTATGCAGCAGTGGCTGACTATGATCAGGCAGTCATCAACGGTATTGTAAAGATCGCTTCCAAGATGGGTATTTCCACGATCCAGTCTTATCTGGGTTCCAAGATCTTTGAAGCCATCGGTATCAATAAAGAAGTAGTTGACCGGTATTTCACCAACACCGTCAGCCGGATCGGTGGTATCGGTCTTAAAGAGATCGGTGAGCAGGTAGAGCTGATGCACTCCTCTGCATTCGATCCTCTGGGACTGACCACCAGCACTGCACTGAACAGTCTGGGTCTTCACAAGGAGAGAAGCGGTGGGGAGGAACACCTTTATAACCCAAGAACCATTTCACTTCTGCAGCAGTCAACCAGAGAAGGCAACTATAATCTGTTCAAACAGTATACCTCTTTAGTAGATGGTGAAAACAATCATGGACAGCTCAGAACCCTTCTGGATTTCAAATATCCGAAGAAGGGAATTCCTCTGGAGGAAGTAGAGAGCGTAGAGTCCATCGTGACCCGTTTTAAGACCGGTGCCATGTCCTATGGATCTATTTCTCAGGAAGCCCATGAGTGCCTGGCTATTGCCATGAACCAGCTCCATGGCAAATCCAATACTGGTGAGGGCGGTGAGAGTATTGAACGTCTGACTGTCGGATCGGATGGATTGAATAAATGCTCTGCGATCAAGCAGGTGGCAAGTGGACGTTTTGGTGTTACTTCCAGATATCTGGTAAGTGCACAGGAGATCCAGATCAAGATGGCTCAGGGTGCAAAACCAGGAGAGGGCGGACATCTGCCGGGTGGAAAAGTCTATCCGTGGATCGCAAAGACCCGTCTGTCCACACCAGGTGTGAGCCTGATCTCTCCGCCGCCTCATCATGATATTTACTCCATCGAGGATCTTGCACAGCTGATCTACGATCTGAAAAATGCGAACCCGAAGGCACGTATTTCTGTAAAACTGGTATCTGAAGCTGGTGTTGGTACGGTAGCAGCTGGTGTAGCAAAAGCAGGTGCACAGGTTATCCTGATCTCTGGTTATGATGGAGGTACCGGTGCAGCTCCGGCAAGCTCCATTCACAATGCGGGACTTCCGTGGGAGCTTGGTCTTACCGAGACTCATCAGACTCTGCTCATGAATGGTCTGAGAAATAAAGTTCGCATCGAGACAGATGGTAAACTTATGAGTGGTCGTGACGTAGCTATCGCAGCTATGCTGGGAGCAGAGGAATTTGGCTTTGCAACAGCTCCGCTGGTAACCATGGGATGTGTCATGATGCGTGTCTGCAACCTGGATACCTGTCCGGTGGGCGTTGCAACTCAGAATCCGGAGCTTCGTAAGAGATTCCGCGGAAAGCCGGAATATGTAGTAAATTTCATGAAATTTATCGCAGAAGAGCTGCGTGAATACATGGCAAAACTGGGAATCCGTACCATTGATGAACTGGTAGGCCGTTCTGATATGCTTTGTGTCAAAGAGGACAGAACCGGAAGACAGGCAACTATTGACTTTAGCCGGATTCTTGATAACCCGTTTGCAGGAAAAGGTCAGAAAGTGATCTTTGATCCCAAACAGGTATATAACTTTGAACTGGAAAAGACTCTGGATGAGAAGGTCCTTATTAAAGAATTCAAATCAGCACTGGAAAAAGGCCAGAAGAGAAGTATTGAGCTGGATGTAAGAAATACCAATCGTGCGTTTGGTACCATGTTTGGTTCCGAGATCACCAGTCATTATCCGGAAGGACTGCCGGAGGATACCTTTACTGTAAAATGTACCGGTGCCGGAGGACAGAGCTTTGGCGCATTTATCCCGAAAGGACTGACACTGGAGCTCGTAGGAGATTCCAATGACTACTTCGGAAAAGGACTTTCCGGTGGTAAACTGATCGTTTATCCTCCGAAGGGAATTACCTATAAGGAAGATGAGAATATCATCATCGGCAATGTGGCACTGTATGGAGCTACCAGTGGTAAAGCCTATATTAACGGTGTGGCAGGTGAGCGTTTCTGCGTCAGAAACTCCGGAGCACATGCAGTGGTAGAAGGTACCGGCGATCATGGATGTGAGTATATGACCGGTGGATGCGTGGTCATCCTTGGAAAAGTCGGCAAAAACTTTGCAGCCGGTATGAGCGGTGGTGTGGCTTATGTGCTGGATGAAGATTGTGACTTGTACATGAAGGTGAATAAATCTATGATAACGCTGGAAGAAGTCACCAATAAATATGATGTGCAGGAACTCAAAGATATGATCCAGGAGCATGTGGCTTACACCAACTCTGAAAAAGGTAACCTGATCCTCGATAACTTTGAACAGTATCTGCCGAAATTCAAGAAGATTATTCCGAATGATTACAAGAAGATGTTAAGTCTGATCGTTCAGATGGAAGAAAAAGGTATGAATACCGAGCAGGCACAGATCGAAGCATTCTACGCGATCAAGAGAGGTTAGGAGGTACAGGCAAATGGGAAAACCAACAGGTTTTTTGGATTATGAGCGCAAAAATGCAAAAGCAGAAGCACCGTTAGAGAGAATCAAACATTTTAATGAATTTCATACACCGCTGTCCCACGAGGAGCAACAGAAACAGGGAGCCAGATGTATGGCATGTGGTGTTCCGTTCTGTCAGGCAGGACAGATGCTGGGCGGTATGATGTCTGGCTGTCCGCTGCAGAACCTGGTGCCTGAATGGAATGATCTGGTATATCTGGGTAACTGGGAGGAAGCATATTACCGTCTGTCCAGCACCAGCAACTTCCCGGAGTTCACCGGTCGTGTGTGTCCGGGACTCTGCGAGGCTGCCTGTACCTGTAATCTGAATGGTGATCCGGTAGGAACCAAAAGTAACGAGCTGGCTATTATTGAAAATGCATATAAGATGGGCTATGCTCATGCAAGACCACCGAAGGTTCGGAGCGGGAAGAAAGTAGCAGTCATCGGAAGCGGACCTTCCGGTCTGGCAACAGCCGATCAGCTGAACCGCAGAGGACATTCTGTCACTGTTTACGAGCGCCGCGACCGTGTGGGCGGACTGCTCATGTACGGAATTCCTAACATGAAGCTGGAAAAGCATATTGTTGAAAGAAAGATCAACATCATGAAAGAAGAAGGCGTGACCTTTGTGACCAACTGCAATGTAGGTTTGGATGTGAAGGCAGAGCAGCTTCTGAAAGAGTATGACAGAGTGGTTCTGTGCTGCGGAGCTGCCAATCCAAGAGATATCAAAGCTCCGGGCCGTGATGCCAAGGGTATTTATTTTGCGGTGGACTTCCTGACAGCTACCACCAAGAGTCTTCTGGATTCCAATTTTGCAGATAAGAAATTTATTCCGGCAGAAGGGAAGAATGTACTTGTTATTGGTGGTGGCGATACCGGAAATGACTGTGTAGGTACTTCAATCCGTCTGGGCTGCAAATCTGTGACACAGCTGGAGATGATGCCGAAGCTTCCGGATACCAGAGCAGAGAACAACCCGTGGCCTATCTGGCCGAGAGTCTGCAAGACCGATTATGGTCAGCAGGAGGCTATTGCCAAATTTGGTCATGATCCGCGGATCTATCAGACCACTGTTCAGGAATTTATCAAGGACAAGAATGGTAATGTGAAGCAGGCGAAGATCGTCAAGCTTGAGAGCAAAAAGGACGAGAAGACCGGACGTATGATGATGGTGCCAGTTGAAGGAAGCGAGTTCCTTCTGGATGTGGATCTGGTGCTGATCGCCGCAGGTTTTCTGGGAAGTCAGGAATATGTGACTAAGGCATTCGGTGTTAATGTGGATGGAAGAACCAATGTAGCTACCGAGCCGGGCAAGCATGCCACCAATGTGAAAAACGTCTTCACCGCAGGTGATATGCATATGGGTCAATCACTAGTCGTTCGTGCAATCCGTGAAGGAAGAGACGTTGCAAGAGAAGTGGATGAGTCATTGATGGGATATACAAATCTGTAAAAAAGCTGTAAAGAAACCGTAAAGACAAATTCATACTGTGAAAATGACTTTCAAAATTGCCGGGACTGTACTATAATAAACAATAGTACGGTTCCGGCATTTGTTTTGCAAGACCGGAGAAAGGTGGTCATATATGGACGAAAAATGGAAAGATTATTTCTATAAAGGTGCCGCAGTATTTTTGACGGTAGCCATGTGTATATTGTTTTTTTTCGTGGTATTCCGATTTGATGATCTGCGAAAATATATTGGGATAGTGATCGAGATCCTGATGCCGTTTATCTACGGAGGGGTAATTGCCTATCTGCTATCGCCGGTGTGTACCTGGTTTGAACGACATCTGGCAGATCTGGCGGCTCTGGATAAAAAACCGGAGAAGACAGCAGAAAAGTACCGGAAATTTTTTAAAGGGATTTCCATTCTCTTGAGTCTGCTGATGTTCTGTCTCATTATCTATGCATTGGTGGCTATGCTGGTTCCACAGGTGATCAATAGTATTCTGATCCTGGTAGAAGCCATGCCTGGATACATACAGACGGTCAGTGATTGGATCGAAAAGCTTGTGCAGGACAATCCGGTTATGTTAAGCTATGTGGAGCAGTATTCTGCAGACATTATGGAGAGTGTGCAGAATTTTGCAAAGGTGCATCTGCTGCCGAATATTAACAATATCATCAGCGGTGTGTCTGCCAGCCTGTGGACCATGGTGACTATGGTGAAGAATCTTGGCATTGGTCTGATCGTAGCTGTATATTTATTAAATAGTCGAAAGATATTCCGCAGACAGACAAAGCTGGTGATCCACGCATTGCTTCCATATAAGGAGTATCCGCCTAAAAAGGACGGAAAGCCAGCAGAACAGAGGGCAGACTGGGTGATTCGGGAACTTCATATTCTGAATGATTATCTGGGTGGATTTATTAAAGGAAAATTACTGGATTCCCTGATCATTGGTGTGATCTGTATGGTGTTCACAGCCTGTACTAATATGCCTTATGCGGTACTGATCAGTGTGGTGATAGGAGTGACGAACATCATTCCTTTCTTCGGACCGTTTATCGGAGCAATCCCCAGTGCGATCCTGATTCTGATGGTCAGCCCGATCCAATGTGTGTATTTTGTTATTTTTGTTATTATCCTTCAGCAGTTTGATGGAAATATTCTGGGACCGAAGATCCTTGGAAATACCACAAATTTGAGCAGTTTCTGGGTATTGTTTGCGATTTTGCTATTCGGCGGAGTATTTGGGATCGTTGGAATGGTCATTGGGGTACCGGTATTTGCATTTATTTACCAGCTGATCCGGGAGTGGGTCCTTGACCGACTGGAAGAACAAAAGCTGCAGACACAGAAAAAAGAGTAAGCAGCCGCAGGCGCTGATTCATATACTAAAAAAAGAACAACAGGAGGCTGTTATGAAAAACATTATTGAACATGAAATCAGTCAGATTACAAAAAGCATTCTGGATGATTATGGAACTGGAAGAAACATTGATAAAATGGATCTGTTCAACCAGCCAAGCAAAGAGGAAATTATCGCTATTGTGGAGGATCTGTTAAAGATCGTCTATCCAGGATATTACAGAGATCGCTCTTATAAAATATATAACATTAAAAGCAATTCTACAGTGACGATCGAAGATGTGGCTTATCATCTGAATAAACAGATCCTGTTGGCATTGAAATACACAGCAAAAGAAGAAAATGATGTAGAAAAATTAACCGAACAGGCAGAAAAAGATACGGTTACGTTCCTGAAGAAGATTCCAGATGTCCGTGCTATGCTGGAGACCGATCTGGAGGCAGCTTTTCAGGGAGACCCGGCTGCAAAATACAGAGATGAGATCATCCTGTCTTATCCGGGTATGTTTGCGATTACCGTCAATCGTCTGGCTCATGAGCTGTTCCTGCTGGAAGTGCCGCTGATCCCGCGTATCATGACCGAATATGCCCATAGCATCACAGGTATTGACATCCATCCGGGAGCAACCATTGGAAAATATTTCTTTATCGACCATGGTACTGGTGTGGTAGTTGGAGAGACAACGGTCATCGGTGATCGTGTAAAGATCTATCAGGGTGTGACTCTTGGTGCACTGTCCACAAGAGGAGGACAGAAGCTGCGGGATGTTCGGCGTCATCCGACCATTGAGGATGATGTGACGATTTATTCCGGGGCATCCATTCTTGGTGGTGAAACCGTTGTCGGAAAGAATTCCGTCATCGGCAGTAACGTGTTTATCACCAGTTCGATTCCTGCAGATACCAAAGTCAGCATGAAAGACCAGGATCTGCGCTGGGGACAGTAATTATAAAAATATTGTAAATTATTAGCACTCACTCACAATGAGTGCTAAAATTTTCTTGACATTTACATAAGTTGGGATTATAGTACTGTTAACGCATAGATAGAACAGTCATTTGTAAGGTGAATGGCTGTATTTTGAGAAAGAAAGGCAGTGTATAGCATGAGCGAAAGACATGGATCACTTTCCATTAACAGTGACAATATTTTCCCGATTATTAAGAAATGGTTGTATTCAGACCATGATATTTTCTTCCGTGAGCTGATCTCCAACGGATGTGATGCAATCACAAAGCTGAAGAAGCTGGATATGATGGGAGAGTACACTCTGCCTGAGAAATATAAAGCCCAGGTACAGGTACTTGTGAATCCGGATGAAAAGACTTTGAAATTTATTGATAACGGTCTTGGTATGACGGCAGATGAGGTTGAAGAATATATCAATCAGATCGCATTTTCCGGCGCAACCGATTTCCTTGCACAGTATAAGGATAAGACGAACGAGGATCAGATCATCGGACATTTTGGTCTGGGATTCTATTCTGCATTTATGGTAGCAGATGAGGTTCATATTGATACGCTTTCCTATAAAGAGGGAGCTGAACCGGTACACTGGGAGTGTGACGGTGGAACTGAGTATTCCATGGAGACCGGTAAGCGGACAGAAGTAGGTACAGAGATCACCCTGTTCCTGAACGAGGACAGTCTGGAATTTGCTAATGAATACCGCGCCCGCGAAGTCATCAGTAAGTATTGTTCTTTCATGCCAGTGGAGATTTTCCTTGCAAAGGAAAATGCACCGCAGGAGTATGAGACCATCGATGAGAGTGAACTGACAGAGGATGATGTAGTTGTTGAGCATATCCATGTGGATGCCAAGACGGAAGAGATTGAGAATGAGGACGGAACCAAGGAGACCAAAGAAATCTCTCCAGCCAAGGAGCAGGTAAAGATCAACAAGAGACCGGTATCTTTAAGTGATCCGCATCCGCTGTGGACGAAACATCCGAACGAGTGTAGTGATGAAGATTATAAAGAATTTTATCGGAAAGTATTTATGGATTACAAGGAGCCTTTGTTCTGGATCCATCTGAATATGGACTATCCGTTTAACTTGAAAGGTATCCTGTACTTCCCGAAGATCAATATGGAGTATGAGTCTATTGAAGGAACGATCAAGCTTTATAACAATCAGGTGTTTATTGCTGACAATATCAAGGAAGTAATTCCGGAGTTCCTGATGCTGCTCAAAGGTGTCATTGACTGTCCGGATCTTCCACTGAATGTATCCAGAAGTGCATTGCAGAATGATGGATTTGTAAAGAAGATCTCTGATTATATCACCAAGAAAGTAGCAGACAAATTAAGCGGTATGTGCAAGACTGACCGTGAGAATTATGAGAAATACTGGGATGATATCAGTCCGTTCATCAAATTTGGCTGCATCAAGGACGAGAAGTTCTGTGAGCGTATGATGGAGTATGTACTGTTCAAGGATCTGGATGGTAAATATACTACTATGAACGAGTACCTGGAAGCACAGAAACCGGCTGACGGAGAAGCAGAAACTGACAAGGCAGAAGAAAAGGCCGACGGTGAAGAGAAGGAAGTTCCGAAGACAACGATCTACTATGTGACCGACGTGGTACAGCAGAGCCAGTATATCAATATGTTCCGTGAGCAGAAGATGAACGCAGTTGTTCTGAAGGATAACATTGATAATCCGTTTATCAGCCATCTGGAAGCTAAGAATGAGAAGGTTAAATTCCAGCGTATTGATGCAGATGTAACAGATTCCATGAAGGAAGAGGTATCTGAAGAAGAACTGAAGGGTGAGACCGATGCACTGACAGCCCTGTTCAGAAAAGCATTGAACAATGACAAGCTGGAGGTTAAGGTAGAGAAACTGAAGAATGTAAATGTTTCTTCTATGGTCACACTCTCCGAAGAAAATCGCCGGATGCAGGATATGATGAAGATGTACAATATGTACGGAATGGATCCGTCTATGTTCGGAACCACGACTACACTGGTACTCAATGCCAATAATGCACTGGTAAAATACCTGTTCGAGAATCCGGAAGGAGAGCACAGCAATATGATCTGCGAGCAGCTCTACGATCTGGCAATGATCAGTCATCAGCCACTTTCACCGGAAGCAATGACCAAGTTTGTGAACAGAAGTAATGAAATCATGATGTTGTTGACGAAATAAGTGACAACATTGAAAGAGCGAGCATAGAAATCATATGATTTCTATGCTCGCTTTTTACATATCGTAACTTGTTAGGGATAATCTCATGAGCATATTTGCGGTAACGGCATACGAGCTCATACGATTCCGCTGCTCTTCCTTGTGTGCGGTTAGTTGATTTTACATCAGCTCGAATGGAATTTCCTGCTGATGGAGGAATTTTTGAATCATGCTGTCCCAGGCCTGGTCGAGGGTTTTATCCATGGTGAACACGGTGAGTGAGGTTCCGGTGGTGCATTGGAGTGTCCTTCCATCGTAGCGGATATTCAGCAGCAGGCCGCGGATCTGCTCAGGCGGGATGGCTACACCGGTCTGATGGAGCAGCTTTTTTGTATTGGAAGCAGACAGCTGGAAGGTAAAACGAAATGCCAAAGGGGTTCGTTTTCCTTTGATCAGCTCAAAACAGAAGGGACGGATCTCCTCCCAGTAAGCCAGCGAACGGTCATCAATCTGTTCCTGCTCTTCGCCGGTATAATAAGCTTTCTGAAGCTGCCCATCCATATGAAAGGTACAAAAAGTAGTAATACTTCCTTCCAGAAGAAGGAACCGGTCAAAGGATTCACTTAATAGTAATTTTTTCATGAAATGCCGGATATCGGCAATCTGAAGTGCGATCATGGAAAATCTCCTCTGAAATCATAGAATTTTGGTATAACAATTGTTGGGATCAAAATCCCTGTACTCATATTGTAGTGGGATATGTCCGAAAAAGCAAGTATGGAAAAAAGAAGTGAAAGTTTACAATAGCTATGATAAACTAGGAGACAGATATGACAGCTCAAAAGAAGAGGAGAAGCAATATGAAATGTATAAACACAGTTGATGCCGTGGGACATGTTCTATGTCATGA
>ENA-USUG01005684-USUG01005684.1-human-gut-metagenome-genome-assembly--contig:-NODE-5684-length-13920-cov-19.381781_pt1 | contig 13920 bp, 10 predicted proteins | sample MGYA00250059_ERZ773394 | MGnify/ENA primary metagenome ERZ773394 (study PRJEB29103, sample SAMN06111957) | human gut metagenome | biome: human gut; feature: ankylosing spondylitis patient; material... | reverse complement strand
GCAAAGGTGAGCGCCGCCAGTGGCGGAAACAGCGAACCGAAGCAGGGGCAGCGGTCGCAGAGTGCGAGGGGCTTTTATCCCCGATGTACGATGCGGGTACCGCAACCCGACATTATCGAGCATTTTGGCAACGCAAATGTCGTGCCGCAGCTGCCGGAGCGGTGCTTAAGCCGCAAGGCGGGAATTGTGCGGTGTTGCCATAGAACTTATACGCCAATTTGGGAGAAACAGATATGGCAAAGCAAACTGAACTGGAGCTGACTGCCCAGCAGGCAGCGCAGCCGGAAGAAACCCCGGCAAAAAAAACTGCCGCAAAAAAGACTGCAGCGAAAAAACCTGCCGCAAAAAAAGCAACCACGAAAAAGACAACGACCAAAACCAAGGCAGCTAAGGCAGAGGACGGCGAAACCGCAGCCAAAAAACCTGCCGCAAAGCGCACCGCCAAAAAGACCGAAGCAAAGCCCGGCACCAAGCTGGTGATCGTGGAATCCCCGGCCAAGGCAAAGACCATTGGCAAATACCTGGGCCGCGGCTATACCGTAACGGCCAGCATGGGCCATATCCGGGACCTGCCCGCCAGCACGCTGGGCATTGATGTGGAACATGGCTATACCCCAAAGTATATTACCATCAAAGGCAAGACCGCGCTGGTCAAGGACCTGAAAGCCGAAGCGAAAAAAGCACAGACCGTCTATCTGGCAACCGACCCGGACCGTGAAGGCGAGGCAATCAGCTGGCATCTGGCCAATGTGCTGGGGCTGGACCCCACCGCCCCCAACCGCGTGACCTTTGACGAGATCACCAAAAAGGGCGTGCAGGAGGGTATGGCCCACCCGCGTACCATTGATATGGATCTGTTCAACGCCCAGCAGGCCCGGCGCGCGCTGGATCGCCTGGTGGGTTATAAGCTCAGCCCGTTTTTGTGGCATAAGGTGCGCTGCGGGCTTTCGGCTGGCCGCGTGCAGAGCGTGGCGGTGCGCATTATCCGCGACCGCGAGATCGAAATTGAAAACTTTAAGCCCGAAGAATACTGGAACATTGACGCCAACCTGAAGCCCCGCCAGAGCGGCTGTGCGTTCAACGCACGGCTGACAGCCCAGGCGGACGGCACCAAGCTGGTGGTGAAAAATAAAAAACAGGCGGATGCCATTCTGGCCGCGTTGGACGGCAAACCCTACACCGTGACCCGTGTGGATAAGGGCCAGCGCCGCCGCCAGCCGCAGCCACCGTTCATCACCTCCACCCTGCAGCAGGATGCCAGCCGCGCACTGGGATTTTCGGCCACCCGCACCATGCGTGCCGCCCAGCGCCTGTATGAAGGTATGGAGGTGCACGGCTATGGCCAGATCGGTCTGATCACCTATATGCGTACCGACAGTCTGCGCATTGCGGACGAAGCCGCCGCAGCCGCTAAGACTTTTATCGGCAAGACCTGGGGCGAAAATTACGTCTGCAACAAAAAGCGCGTCTGGAAATCCCGCTCCGCCACAGCGGCGCAGGATGCCCACGAAGCCATCCGCCCCTCAATGCCGGAACTGACGCCGGACCAGGTGGAGGGCAGCATCTCCGGCGATGAAGCCAAGCTGTACCGCCTGATCTGGAGCCGCTTTATGGCATCCCAGATGGCAGACTGCCTGATGGATACCGTTTCGGCCAACATCACGGCGGGGGATTATATCTTCCGCGCATCGGGTTTCCATGTAACGTTTGACGGCTTTACTGCTTTGTATGAGGAAGCCACCGACGATAAGCAGAAGAAAGAAACCGCCCTGCCCCCGCTGGAAGTGAGCCAGGACCTGAAACTGAACAAGCTTTCGGCGGAGCAGAAATTCACCCAGCCGCCGCCGTACTATACTGAAGCAACGCTGATCCATGCGCTGGAAGAAAACGGTATTGGCCGCCCTTCCACCTATGCGCCGATCATTACCACCATTGTGGACCGCGGCTATGTGGAAAAGGAGCAGAAAAAGCTCAAAACCACCCCGCTGGGCCGCGCGGTGAACCAGGTCATGCTGGAACAGTTCCCCGATATCGTGGACCCGACATTCAGTGCCGATATGGAGAAAAAGCTGGACGTTGTGGAAGCCGGTAAGGCGGACTGGGTCAAAACAGTGGACGATTTCTACCAGGGCTTTGAAAAAAGCCTGGAAGCCGCCGAAAAGAACATGGAGGGCAAAAAGATCAAAGTGGAGGATATCCCCACCGACGAGATCTGCGAAAAATGCGGCCGCCCCATGGTGATCAAAAGCGGGCGGTACGGCAAGTTTGTGGCGTGTTCCGGCTTTCCGGAGTGCCGCAACGCCCACCCCATTGTAAAGGATACCGGCGGCCTGTGCCCGCTGTGCGGCGGCCATATGCTGCTGCGCAAAAGCGCCAAGGGCCGCGTGTATTACGGCTGCAGCAACTACCCCACCTGCAACTTTATGACATGGGATGAACCCGTGCCGGAAACCTGCCCCCACTGCGGCAAAACGCTGTTCAAGCGCCGCGGCCAGCTGTACTGCGCCAAAGAGGGCTGCGGGTTTGTGAAGAATATCGAAAAGACAAACGCGGAGAAATAACGCATGCAAATCAAAATCATCGGTGCCGGGCTGGCCGGGTGTGAAGCCGCCCTTTGGCTGGCGGACCACGGCGTGCAGGTGGACCTGTACGAGCAAAAGCCAGTCAAGTTTTCGCCAGCGCACAAAAGTGCAGGCTTTGCGGAGCTGATCTGCTCCAACTCCCTCAAGGCGGAACGGCCGGATTCGGCTTCCGGCCTGCTGAAAATTGAAATGCGCATGATGGGGTCCCACCTGCTGGATGCTGCCGAGACCGCCCGCGTGGCGGCTGGCGGTGCACTGGCGGTGGACCGTGATGTGTTTTCCACCGCCGTGACGGAAATGGTGGAAAAGATGCCCAACATTACCATTCACCGCGAGGAAGTGACCGCGCTGGACGAAAGCGTTCCGGTGCTGGTGGCTTCCGGCCCGCTGACCGAGGGTGTGCTGGCGGAGCAGATTGCCGCGCTGACCGGCAGCCACCGGCTGAGCTTTTTTGACGCCGTGGCTCCCATTGTGAGCGCCGAAAGCCTGGATATGGAAAAGATCTTTGCGGCGTCCCGCTACGGGCGCGGTGAAGCCGATTACCTGAACTGCCCATTCAACAAATTGGAATATGAAACGTTTTATAACGAATTGTTGAACGCGGAGCGTGCCCCTCTGCATGACTTTGATGGGGAGCTGACGGTGTACGAAGGCTGTATGCCTATTGAGGTGATGGCGGGCCGCGGGGCGGATACCATGCGCTATGGCCCGCTGCGCCCGGTGGGCCTGCGGGACCCGCGCACCGGCCACCGCCCCTGGGCTAACGTACAGCTGCGCGCCGAAAACACCGCCCGCACGCTGTACAATATCGTTGGTTTCCAGACCAATTTGAAATGGGGCGAGCAGAAGCGCGTTTTTTCGATGATTCCCGGCCTGGAACATGCAGAGTTCATCCGCTATGGCGTGATGCACCGCAATACCTTTTTGGAAAGCCCGGCGGTGCTGACCAAGGGGCTCTACCTGAAAGAGCACCCCAACGTGTTTTTTGCCGGGCAGATCACCGGGTTTGAGGGCTATATGGAAAGCGCGGCTTCCGGCCTGCTGGCAGCGCGCAATTTGTACGCCCGTTTGCAGGGCAGAGAGCTGCCGCCCCCGCCGACCACAACGATGTGCGGCGCGCTGATCGATTATATCACCACCCCCAACAAGGACTTCCAGCCCATGGGTGCCAACATGGGCATTCTGCCGCGCACCGAGGAGATTGACACCATCCGGGATAAGCGCGAACGGTATATGGCACTTTCTGATGCTGCACAGGCCGCCATGCGGGCATGGGCAGCCGAAGCGGAACACTGAGGTGGATTATGAAAATTTTACTGGACGCAATGGGTGGCGATAACGCCCCGAAATCGACCGTACAGGGCGCAGCCGATGCGGTAAAAGAGTTTGGTGATGGCATGACCCTGGCCCTGCTGGGTGATGAAGCCAAGATCAAGGCCGCTGCCCAGGAGCTTGGCGTGGATCTGACCCCCTTTGAGCTGATTCACTGCACCGAGGATGTGGATATGCACGATGACCCGGTCAAGGCCGTGCGCCACAAAACGGATTCCAGCCTGGTCAAAGGCCTGACGATGCTGAAAAACGGCGAGGCAGATGCCTTTGTTTCCGCCGGTTCCACCGGCGCGCTGCATGTGGGCACCAGTTTGATCGTGCGCACCGTCAAGGGGGTCAAGCGCCCGGCGCTGGCTACCTGCATGCCGGGCAAAAAGCAGCCGTTTTTGCTGCTGGACTGCGGCGCAAACGCCGAATGCCGTGCCGAGATGCTGAATGCCTTTGGCACCATGGGCAGCGTGTACATGAATAAGGTCATGGGCCGCAAGAACCCCGCCGTTGCGCTGGTGAACAACGGCGCCGAGGACACCAAGGGCACCCCGATGTACCGCGAAGCCCACGGCATGCTGAAAGCAAACCCGGCCATCCGCTTTGTGGGCAACATTGAGCCGCGTGATATTATGGCTGGTGAGGTGGACGTTATCGTCTGCGACGGCTTTGTGGGCAATGTGGTGCTGAAGCTGACCGAGGGTGTGGCAGGTACTTTGCTGGGCATGCTGAAAGACATCTTTATGCAGAGCATTGTGACCAAGCTGTGCTACCTTGGCGTAAAAGGCGGGCTGCGCAATCTGAAGCACATGATGGACTCTGAGGAGATCGGCGGCGCACCGCTGCTGGGTGCGGCAAAGCCGGTCATCAAGGCACACGGTTCCAGCAAGGCCAAGGGCATCAAGAACGCCATCCGCCAGGCAAAGCTGTGCGTTGCCAATGACCTGTGCGGCACCATGCAGAGCGCCCTGGCCGAAGTAGCCGCCAAGGCCGCAGCAGAAAAGACAGACGCGGAATAAAACGGCATATCGTGCGAAAATTGAAATGTTATGCCCGCCTATTGGAAATGGCCGGTACCAAAATATAGGCAGCGGGCGCACAATGTGCGCCCCTACGGGATAGCCGCAAAACCAAAGCCTATTGCAGGGGGCGGGCATTGCCCGCCCGGCCTGCAAAATATCCCGATATACAATCGCAAAACAGAGAGAACGAAAGGTAAGGCAATCTTATGACCACGCGTACCCCTGAGGAATTGGAAGAAAAGCTGCATTACCATTTTAAGAATAAAGAACTGCTCATCACGGCGCTGACCCACAGCTCTTACGCCAACGAGAGCAAAACCCCTACGCTGTATAACGAGCGGCTGGAATTTTTGGGCGACAGTGTGCTGTCCGTTGTGGTGGCAAACTATCTGTTCCACCATTCCACCCGCCCGGAGGGCGAACTGTCCCGCATGCGCGCTTCGCTGGTCAGCGAGGACGCGCTGTTCCAGTTTGCGCAGGAGATCGACCTGGGCTCTTACCTGCGGCTGGGCCGCGGCGAGGAGCTGGGCGGCGGGCGCTGCCGCCCCAGCGTGGTTTCGGATGCGTTTGAAGCCACCATTGCCGCTTTGTTCCTGGACGGCGGCATTGAGACCGCCCGCAACTTTATCCTGCCGTTCATCACGGAGGGCAAAACCGCCGAGGATGACCACAAGACCGCCCTGCAGGAAGTGGTGCAGAAACACCCGGACGACCGCCTGACCTACACCGTGACAGGGGAATCCGGCCCGGCGCATGATAAGCGGTTCCAGGTTACTGTGGCGCTGAACGGCAAGGCGCTGGCTGTGGGCGAAGGCCGCAGCAAAAAGGCTGCGGAACAGCAGGCCGCCAAAGCGGCGCTGACCAAGCTGGAACAGCAGGCATAAAAAGGGGCATCTATGCGCTTAAAAGAACTTGAGATACAGGGCTTCAAGTCCTTCCCGGATAAAACGCGGATCACCATTGGCGAAGGCATTACCGGTGTTGTGGGGCCGAACGGCTCCGGCAAAAGCAACATTTCGGATTCCATCCGGTGGGTTCTGGGCGAAACCAGCTCCAAACAGCTGCGCGGTGCGGGCAAGATGGAGGACGTTATTTTTGGCGGCACCCAGACCCGCGGCGCAATGGGCTATGCGGCGGTATCGCTGACCATTGATAACTCCGATCATGGGCTGGAAATGGACGCGGACGAAGTAACCATTGGCCGCCGCTATTACCGCAGCGGGGAGAGCGAGTATACCATCAACGGCCAGAGCGTGCGCTTAAAAGATGTGTACGAGTTGCTGCTGGATACCGGCCTTGGGCGCGATGGCTACGCCATTGTAGGTCAGGGGCGCATTGCGGAGATCGTTGGTGCAAAATCCACCGAGCGGCGCGAGATTTTTGAGGAAGCATCTGGCATTGCCAAATACCGCTACCGCAAAAATGAAGCCGAACGCCGCCTGGCCGCGGCGGAGGGCAATCTGGAACGCCTGCGGGATATTCTGGGGGAGCTGGAAAAGCGGGTTGGACCCCTGAAACGCGACAGCGAAAAGGCGGAGCAGTTCCTGGCATATTCCGAGACCCGCAAGGGGCTGGAAATTACCCTGTGGGTGGATTCAATCCGCCGCGCACAGGATACGGTGCGGGACCAGCAGCGCAAGTATGAGGCGGCGGAAAGCGACTATGCACGCATTTCCCGCCAGCTGGATGAATTTGACACCCGCACCGAAGCCCTGCGCGCCGAAGCCCAGCAGCTGATGCTGCAGGTGGAGGAAGCGAACGCTGAGATCCGCACCATTACCGAGCAGAACGCCGGGAGCGAAAGCCAGCTGGCAGTTTTGCAGAACGAAACCGAACACGCGAACGAGCAGATCCGCAGCGCCAGCGATGAGCTGACCCGCGCCGGGGAAGGCGCAAAGGGGATTGCGCAGGAAGCGGACGAGCACAAAACGGAAATCACCCAGCTGCAAACCGTGCTGCAAAATCTGGATGCCGAGGCGGACAAGCTGCGCCAGCAGCTGAACACGCTGGAACAGCAGGCGCTGCAAAGCGGTGAGCGGCGGGAGATCGTGAGCGCCGCCATGGCCCGCATGCAGCAGAATGCCACTGCCCTGCAGGTGCGGGGTGCGGGGCTGCAATCCGCCGTGGAAGCGGCCCGCGCCCAGCTGAACGGCCTGAAAAACCAGGAAGCCGCCGCGGGTGATGTGGCACAAAAACTGACCGAGGAACGGGACGCTGCTGCCGAGCACCTGAAAGAGTGCGAGGAAGCCGTGACCCGCAACGATAACATCCGCTCCGGCTTAAAGCTCAAGCTGGAAAGCCGTCGCCGCCAGCAGGCGGAAGCCGCTGAAGCTTTGCAGAAGGCCGCAGCGGATAAAAACAACACCGCCCAGCGCATCCGCATTCTGGAGGATCTGGAGCGCAACATGGACGGCTATCAGCAGAGCGTAAAAGCCGTCATGCGCGCCGCGGGCGGTGGGCGGCTGCGGGGCATCATCGGCCCGGTGGCCGGTATCCTGAGCGTGCGCAAGGGGTACGAAATCGCGATTGAAACGGCACTTGGCTTTGCGCTGCAGAACATTGTGGTGCAGGACCAAGGCTGCGCCCGCGCGGCCATCACCTTTTTGAAGGAAGAACGCGCCGGACGCGCAACCTTCCTGCCGCTGGATACCGTGCAGGGCAGCCGATTCAATGGCCGCCTGACCGGCACGGCGGAGGTGGCCGCCGACCTGGTGGAGACCGCCCCCCAGTACCAGCATATTATTGATAACCTGCTGGGCCGCATTATTGTGGTGGAGGATCTGGGCGAAGCGTCGGTGGTGGCCAAAAATCTTGGCTACCGCAACCGCATTGTCACAATGGACGGCCAGGTCATCAACGCAGGCGGTTCCTTTACCGGCGGTTCCACCGCGCGCAGCGTGGGTGTGTTCAGCCGCAAGCAGGAACTGGACGAACTGCGTGCCAAGGTGCTGAAACTGGACGAGCGCCGCGCAGCAGCCGAAAAGGAAGCCGCCGCCCGCAAAGCGGAGGTGGATAACCTGACCGCCCAGCTGGCCGGTGCCGAGAGCGAGGGCATGACCGCCGCTGCGGCCCGCCTGAAAGCCGAGATGGAGCTGGATCAGCTGAACACCGCGCTGGAAGAGGGCAAGAATGCTGCCGCCCACCGCGGGCAGGAGATCGCCGCGCTGGAACAGCAGCTGCGGGAGAACACTGCGGCCGCCGCCCAGGCAGAAAACGCCCGCAAACAGGCGGAAGCCGAGATTGAAACGCACCGCAAAGAGCTGGAAAGCCTGGGCGCTTCCACCAGCGATGTGACCCGCCAGCGGGAGGAAGCATCGCAGAAACTTTCGGCTAACCGAATGCAGAAGCTGCGCACCGAGAAGGACCTGAGCCTGCACGAAGCAGCGCTGGAAACCCTGAAAGGCCGCAGCGGCGAAGCCGAAGCCCGCGTGCGGGAACTGCAGGCCAATGTGGCCGCCGCCAAAGAGCGCATTGCCGCCAATGAGCTGCGCGCCAATGAAATTAAGCGAGCCAGCGAAGAAAACAAACAGAAGATCACCGCGGCGGAGGAAACCATCCGCAAGGCGAATGCCGAGCGCATGGAAAAGGAAGCCGCTGTGACCCGCCTGACCCAGGAAAACCGCACCCTGACCGATGAGCGCGAGCGGATGAGCGGCGAGATGGCCCGCCTGGCCGAGCGCAAGACCGCGGCGGAAACTGAGCTGAACACCACGGCATCCAAGCTGTGGGAGGAATACCAGCTGACCGAAGCCGAGGCGGAAAAGCTCTGTGTACCCTTTGCCAATGTGGCAGACCTGCGCCGCCAGGTGGCCGAAGTGCGCGGCAAGATCCGCGCGCTGGGCAACGTGAATGTGGGCGCGATCGAAGAGTACAAGGAAGTTAAAGAACGGTACGACTTCATGAAAGCACAGGTCACCGATGTGGAGAAATCCCGCGCGGAGCTGAACCGAATGATTGCAGAGCTGTGCAGCGAAATGCAGGAGATGTTCACCGCCAGCTTTAAGGAGATCAACCGCAACTTCGGTGCGATCTTCCGCGAGCTGTTCGGCGGCGGTTCGGCGAGGCTCTATCTTTCGGATGAGAACGATGTGCTGAACTCCGGCATTGAAATTCAGGTTTCGCCCCCCGGCAAGGTCATTAAAAACCTGTCGGCTCTGTCCGGCGGCGAACAGGCGCTGGTGGCCATCAGCATTTATTTTGCCATTCTGGCCGTCAACCCGTCGCCGTTCTGCATCCTGGACGAAATTGAAGCTGCACTGGACGATGTGAACGTTACGCGCTATGCGCAGTATCTGCGCCGCATGACCGAACGCACCCAGTTCATCGTTATCACCCACCGCCGCGGCACCATGGAAGCAGCTGATGTGCTGTACGGCGTGACTATGCAGGAGGATGGTGTTTCCAAGATCCTGCGCCTTGACCTTGAAAACGTTTCCGCTGATCTGATCAGTTAATTCAAAGGAGGAACCGCCATGGGATTCTTCGATATTTTTAAGAAAAAGAAGAAAATGAGCGATGGCCTGGAAAAAACCAGAACGGACTTTTTCCAGAACATCGTCAACACCTTGACCAGCTCTGTTATTGATGATGACCTGTATAATGATTTGGAAGAGCAGCTGATTCTGGCCGATGTCGGCCCCAGCTGCGCGGTGCGTTTGGTGGACGAGCTGCGCGATGAGGTAGAGATCAACGGCCTGCATACCGGCCAGGAAGCGCTGGATGCCCTGCGCGATATCATCCGCCGCGAGGTAAGCCCCAAAACTGACCTGGACCTGAGCGGCAAACCGGCGGTTATTCTGGTTGTGGGCGTGAACGGCGTGGGCAAAACCACCACCATTGCCAAGCTGGCTTATCTGTACAAGGATCTGGGCAAGCGGGTCATGCTGGCGGCAGGCGATACCTTCCGCGCAGCGGCCAGCGAACAGCTGGAAACCTGGGCCGACCGTGCCGGGGTGCCGCTGGTCAAGGCGGGCGAGGGCGCTGACCCCGCAGCTGTGATTTTTGATGCGGTCAAATCCGCCACGGCCCGCGGCTATGATATGGTCATTGCCGATACCGCAGGCCGCCTGCACAACAAAAAGGGCCTGATGGACGAACTGGCAAAGATCAGCCGCAGCGTGAAAAAGGCCAGCCCGGATGCCAGCCTGGAAGTGCTGCTGGTGCTGGATGCCATTACCGGCCAGAACGCCATCAACCAGGCGCAGGAGTTCTGCCGCGCCGCCGGTGCCACCGGCGTTGTGCTGACCAAGCTGGACGGCACCCCCAAGGGTGGCTGCATCATCGGTGTGCACGAAAAGCTGGGCCTGCCCATCCGTTTTGTGGGCGTGGGGGAAAAGATCGACGACCTGATCTTCTTCTCCGCCACCGATTTTGCCGAAGCCCTGCTGCCGGAGGTTCCGCAGCATAAAAAAGAGGAAACGGAGCAGGCAGGGGAGGAACAGGCATGATCGTTTGTGCAGCCACCAACAATGCGGGCAAGCTGAAAGAGCTGCGCCGCATCCTGACCCGCTGCGGCCACGAGGTAAAAAGCCTGCGGGAACTGGGTGTAACCCTGGACCCGGAGGAGACCGGAACCACCTTTGCGGAAAACGCAAAGATTAAGGCCGAAGCCTTTTGCAAGGCAACCGGCCTGCCCACCGTGGCGGATGATTCCGGCCTGTGCGTGGATGCCCTGAACGGGGCACCCGGCGTGTACAGCGCACGCTATGCGGGTGAGCACGGCAACGATGCCGCCAACAACGAAAAGCTGATGGCAGAGATGCAGAATGTGCCGGTGGGACAGCGCGCCGCCAAGTTCGTTTCGGCGGTCTGCCTGATCCTGCCGGATGGGCGGGAGCTGGTTGTGACCGGCGAATGCCCCGGCAGTGTGGCCCTGACCCCGGCGGGCGATAACGGTTTTGGGTATGACCCGCTGTTTGTCCCCGATGCCGTCGGCCTGCCCGGCGGCGGCACGGTACCCAACACTGCACACCGCACCTATGCCGAGCTGGCCGATGCCGAAAAAGACGCCATCAGCCACCGCGGCCGCGCCATGGAAAAGCTGGAAGCCGAGCTCGCCGCATTTTTGGGCGAATGAGCCGCAGAGAAAAACTGAATAGAACGATTTGATTTTGACTGAACAATAAGGAGCGAACAATGTCTTTGACAAGCAAACAGCGCGCCGCACTGCGCGGCATGGCCAACACCATGGAGCCGGTTTTTCAGATCGGCAAGGGCGAAATTGATGAAACGCTGATCAAGGGCGTGGATGACTGCATCAAAGCCCGCGAGCTGATCAAGCTGAAGGTGCTGGAAAACAGCGAGTATGATGCCCGCGAGGCTGCCGACATCCTGTGCGAAGCCATCCATGCAGAGTGCGTGCAGGTGATTGGCCGCAAGTTTGTGCTGTTCCGCAAAAAGCCGAAGGAATCTGCTTATGCGGAACTGCTGAAAAAGTAAGATGAAAGCACTGCTATTTGGCGGCACATTTGACCCGCCCCACGCCGGGCACATGAACAACCTGCGGGCCGCCATGCAGGCGGTGCAGCCGGATGTGGTGCTGGTTATGCCGGCGGGCATCCCACCCCACAAGCACGCCAGCGCAACGCCGGGCGAACTGCGCCTTGCCATGTGCGAATGCTTTAAGGCGCTTGGCCCCCAGGTGCAGGTGAGCCAGTGGGAAGTGGACCGCGCGGGCCGCAGCTATACCTATAATACCGTCAGCATGCTGCAGGAAAAGTATCCCGGCGCTCAGCTGTATATGACAATTGGCAGCGATATGCTGGAAACATTTGATGAATGGCACCGCTGGCGGGAAATTTTGGCTATGGTCACCCTGGTGGTGCAAAGCCGGGAACCCGGCGATGGCGACGCTCTGCGTGCAGCAGCCCAAAAGCTGGAAGAAGCAGGTGGGAAGATCATGTTTGCGGATGCCCCGGTGCTGGAGTGTGCCTCCAGCGATATCCGCGCAGGAAAGTATCCCCCTGCCCGGCTGAAGGAGCTGCTGCCCCCGCCGGTGGCGGATGTGATACACCGGAACGGGCTGTATGGCAAGCTGATTTGAAGCCATAGATAGGGTACAATAAAATAGGGAAAGGATGCGGATCTTGATGACAGTGGACGAAGCAAAAGCGCTGGTAAAAAGCCGTTTGAGCGAAAAGCGTTACAAGCACACCATAAATGTAAAAAAAATGGCAGTCAAGCTGGCAAAACGCTATGGCGCGGATGAGGAAAAGGCCGCATTAGCGGCACTTTTGCACGACAGCGCGAAAGAACTGCCCAAGGCAGAGATGTTGCAGATTTTTGCTGACAATGCTATAATAGCTAAAAATGCCGCCAAGCGCCCTGCGCCGGTGTGGCATGGGTACGCGGCCTCGATTTTGTGCCAGACACAGTGGGGTGTGACGGACCCGGAAATTTTATCTGCCATTGAGTGCCATACAACCGGCAAACAGAACATGAGCCTGTTGGACAAGATTATTTACATGGCGGATATGACCAGTGCCGAACGGGATTACCCCGGTGTGGAGGCGCTGCGTGCCGAGGAAATGCAGAACCTGGACCTGGCGCTGTGCCATGCACTGGAACAAAGCATTGCCTTTGTGCGCGAAAAAGGCAACCCACTGGACCCCGATACCGTTGCCGCACTGGATGATGCCCGCGCGGCCTGCACCCGATAAAGGGGCAGGCACTGCCTTTTGCGGGTGTGCCGTAACCGAATAAGATGAAAGACCAGTTCCCATCGTTTGAATAAAAGGGAGGAACGTTATGAGCGAGATCCGCAGGGTAAACACCGGCGATGCGCCGCGCAATGTCTACCATGCTGGTGACGCGCCGCGCACGGTGAACACCGGGCGTACTGTGAAAACAGGCAGTGCGCTGAATCAGGATGAGTACGAAGCTGCCCGCCGCCGTGCACAGCAGCTTGCCGCCAATAACACCCGCCGCACCCGCAGCTTTAACCGTGTGCAGCAAACCGATGTTGACCGCTACCGCGCCGCCCAGCAGAAAGAGCAGGAAGCCCGCGCCGCTGCTGCCCAGCAGCAGGCCCAGGAAGCCCGCGCTGCCCGCGAAGCTGCCGCGCGCCAGCAGGCCCAGGCCGCTGCCCAGAGCGAGCAGCCCCTGACCCGCGCCCAGCGCCAGGCGTTGGAGCTGCAGCGCCGCGCCCGCAGCCAGAGCGCACAGGGGGCCACCCGCACCCAGGTGCGCCGGCTGGACCTGAACGAAACCAAAGGCAGCCGCGCACATTATGATATGAACGCGGATGCAGAGTATCAGGCGCGTGTGGCCCGCCGCGCTGCCCAAACGGCAGCCCAGCCCGCTGCACCCCAGGCCGCGCCGCAGCAGGAGGACACCGTTATGCAGGCTTCACGCAGCGCCGGGAAACCGGCAGCCGGAAGCGGAAAATCCGCCGCAGGCAAGAGCGGCAGCAAATCTGCCGCAGGCGGCGGTGGCAAACCGCCCAAGGGCGGCAGCCGCAAAGGCAAAGGCGGCGCAGGCCCCTATGGCCCGAATGGCAAGAAAAAGAAAAAAGGCGGCTGGTTGAAGGTGTTACTGGGCACCCTGCTGGCCATCGCTGTGATCTTTTTTGGCACGGTCGTCTTTATCATGCACGCCATTGCACCGTCGGCAGGGTCCATCAGCCTGAACCAGCTGATCAACACCCCCAAAGAGTATGCGGGCAAAGAGTTCAACCTGCTGGTGGTGGGCATTGACCGCTCCACCGAGACCGGACAGGAAACCGATTCGCAGGTAGATGACGGCATGACCGACATGATTTTGTACCTGCACTTCAACAATGAGACCGGCCAGGTCAAGATGCTGCAGATCCCGCGCAACATCTTTGTTACCACGGATGCCAGCTTCTCCGGCAATTATCAGATCAACGCCATTGCCAAAACGCAGGGCTCCAACGGCAGCAACAACATCAGCGCGCTGGCCGATGAGATCCATAACATTTTTGGCCTGCATGTGGACGGCTACCTGTCCGTCCGGCTGGAAGCGCTGACCCAGATCAT
>ENA-USUG01005678-USUG01005678.1-human-gut-metagenome-genome-assembly--contig:-NODE-5678-length-13934-cov-7.964206_pt1 | contig 13934 bp, 13 predicted proteins | sample MGYA00250059_ERZ773394 | MGnify/ENA primary metagenome ERZ773394 (study PRJEB29103, sample SAMN06111957) | human gut metagenome | biome: human gut; feature: ankylosing spondylitis patient; material... | reverse complement strand
GATTGTGGCACAGATGGAAGTTATGGGAATTAAATAGTGGATATTGAAAGGCAGTCTCTTTTTAGAGGCTGCCTTTTTTGATTTTGTTCTGGTATTCTTTGAGTGTTTCTTCATAACCCATGTCGCTTAGTTCGTAGAAGTGTTCTCCCTGGATTTCAGATGGGAGATATTGCTGGTCCACGTAGTGGTTTGGGTAGTCGTGGGCGTATTTGTAGCCGATGCCGTGGCCCAGTTTTTCGTGTCCGCCGTAGTGGGCGTCCTGGAGGTGTGCAGGGACTGTGGTTTTGATGCGTTTGACGGAGTCCATGGCTGCGAAGATGGCGTTTACTGCGGAGTTACTTTTGGGGGCGCATGCCATGTAGGTGACTGCCTGGGAGAGGATGATCTGAGCTTCGGGCATGCCGACGCGTTCGACTGCCTGGGCGGCAGCGACTGCTACGCAGAGGGCCTGGGGATCGGCGTTTCCGATATCTTCGGAGGCGAGGATCATGATTCTTCGGGCAATGAATTTGACATCTTCTCCGGCGTAGAGCATTTTGGCAAGGTAGTAGACGGCTGCGTCAGGGTCAGAGCCTCGCATGCTTTTGATGAAGGCGGAGATGATGTCATAGTGGTTATCTCCGTTTTTATCGTAGCGGACTACGCGTTTCTGGATACACTGGGAGGCGACGTCCAGGGTGATATGGATGAGTCCGTCTTCACTTCTTGGAGTAGTGAGGATGCCCAGTTCTATTGCATTGAGGGCGTTTCTGGCATCACCGCCTGCCATGTCTGCGAGGAAGTCGAGGGCGTCTTCGTCTATCGTTGCTTTGTAGTTTCCCATTCCTTTTGTCTTGTCGTTGACTGCGCGGAGGATGAGTTCTTTGACTTCGGAAATTTCCAGAGATTTCAGTTCGAAGATGATGGAGCGGGAGATTAAAGCGGCGTTGACTTCAAAGTATGGATTCTCTGTGGTTGCACCGATGAGGATGATGGTTCCGTCTTCTACAAATGGGAGAAGATAGTCCTGCTGGCCTTTGTTGAAACGGTGAATCTCGTCTATGAAGAGAATAGTTTTCTTTCCGTACATGCCGAGGTTTTGCTGTGCTTCTTTGACAACGGCTTCCATGTCTTTTTTGCCTGCTACGGTGGCGTTGATCTGGGTAAATTCTGCGCTTGTGGTGTTGGCAATGACTTTGGCGAGTGTTGTTTTTCCTGTTCCGGGTGGTCCGTAGAAGATGACGGAGGTCAGTTTATCTGCTTTGATAGCTCTGTAGAGTAAGGTGTTTTTTCCGATGATGTGCTGCTGGCCTACGACTTCGTCAAGTGTGGTCGGGCGCAGTCTGGATGCAAGAGGGGACTCCTGATCCAGTGTTTTTGATTTTGCGTATTCAAATAAATCCATAATTTTCTCCATAAATAATTAAATACTGGTGATAAATATAAGAACATATATTTGTTTTAGTATAACGTATCCGGGAATCTTTGTAAAGATTGTGCAGAGGGTATAGAGAAGGAGGGGCTTTATAAAAGCTCCTCCATTATTTTTGCGTAGATTTCCTGGTAATGGGTGGGCCATTTTTTACAGATGGACTGTGCCGCTTCCAGGCTGGGAGCGGCGATGTTCAGGTCGATGAGGGAGTTTCCTTTTTCGATGAGCTGGCATCTTACGGAGTAGGTTCCCTGTTTGGTAATATAGTAGTCGGCAGGAGTGACGATTCGCTCCTGGGCTTTGAATCCGGTGGATTTCAGGTATTCTTTGACTTCTTTTTTGATTTCAGAAGAAACATCCTGCTGAAAAAAGGAGAGGGTTTTTCTGCCGTCTTCAGTGATACGGTAGTGTGAGGTATTGGAACGGATATCCATACTGATCAGATCTGCCTCTACCAGCTCGGAGATTGCCTGCTGCAGATGAAAATAGTTGGTGTATTCCCGGTCCAGGATGAACTCTGAGATCTGTGAATTGGTCAGAGTATCTTCTGTATTCTGAAGCATGTATAACACGATTAATTTGTAAATAGTGAATGGTGTTGACAATGTTGTTTTCCCTCCTTTAAATAACAGGGTTGGATGAGGTGTTGGTAAAAACGGCTTATATGGTATAAAGCTTTCCCTGATAGTGTTGTCCTTCTTTCATGCGATGGTGCAGGAGATTGAGGACTTCGCGTTTGCGGCTGGCCCAGAGTGGGGCGATCAGCAGGTCTTTGGGACCGTCTCCGGTGATGCGGTGAATCACAATGTCGGGACGGAGATGTTCGAGGCAGTCGATGAGAAGGGAAAGATATTCCTCCCTTTCGTAAGTGCGGAACAGTCCGTTTCTGTAATCCGTCGCCAGGTCGGTGCCCTGAAGAACGTGGAGTAACTGAAGTTTGATTCCCTGGATGTCCATCTGGTTCAGGTATTTCATGGTCGCAAGGATGTCCTCACTGCTCTCACCGGGCAGACCGAGGATAGTGTGGACGATCACTTCTATGCCTTCGCGCCGCAGATTGGTGACTGCCTCATGAAAACATGAGAGAGGGTATCCTCTGCGGATGTAGCGGGCTGTGGATTCGTGGATGGTCTGGAGTCCGAGTTCGACCCACACGGGTTTCTGACTGTTCAGGCGGGACAAAAGTTCGACGATTTCCGGGCTGAGGCAGTCGGGTCTGGTGCCGATGGAAAGTGCGACCACTTTAGGATGAGAGATTGCTTCTGTGAAAATTTTCTCCAGATAGTCGACCGGAGCGTAAGTGTTTGTATATGCCTGAAAATAGGCGATATATTTGTGTATCGGTCTTTTCTGTGAGAGAATGGCAATCTGGCTTTCAATCTGGTCAGTGATGGAAAGTGCCGCGTCTGCGGCGAAGTCACCGCTGCCTCCTGCGCTGCAGAAGATGCAGCCACGGGTTCCGATCCTGCCGTCACGGTTGGGACAGGACATGCCGCCGTTTAGTGTGACTTTGTAAACTTTTTCGCCGAAGCGTTCTCTTAACATATAGTCGAGAGAGTGGTAGGGTTTTTCGCCCCATTTTGTTATAGGTTGTGTCATATTATTTTTCAGGCTCATGTGCCTGCTGGCATACTGGTTATGCGTTGGTATTGTGAGTAGTTTCTGAGTCGGTTTCTGAGACTGCGGTATCTGCCGGTGTGCCGGGTTCCTCTGCTGTGACTGTTGTTTCGGCAGATGCAGGAATATTATTTTCAGCTATGGCTGCAGTGTCTGTGGTTTCTTCTGTGGCTGCATCTTTCGGGATGTAGTTATCGAAGATTTTTACCAGGAAATGTCCGTTGATAAATGCTTCCAGTGCAAATCCCATCAGGATCAGCAGCATGATCACAGTTGACTGTACACGGAAACTCTGGATCAGAAATACGGCTGCAGGTGCGATCGTGATGACTGCCATCAGAATGGTGTATGGAAGGTGGCGGATTGCCATCAGGAGGGCATTGCGGAAGGTACTTTTGATGGAGTTATAAAATTTGGCAAGTACCGGATAGATGTAAAGGAAAATGATCAGGTACAGGAAGCCGAGTGCAATGAGAAGAATGTACAGCACCTGTGACATGGAACCTGTCATGTTGCTGACGATGTTCAGGTCAAGGTAGAGAACAGCTCCGACTGCAAGCATGATCAGGTTGATGATGGTTGCCTGTTTGAAGTTCTGTTTAAAGGACTTGAAAAAACTTTTGATGATATAGGATTCTTCATTGCGGGCCATTTTCAGGGTGACATAGTGGAGTGCGGTCAGTGACGCACCGATAGTTACGATGGGGAGACAACAGATCAGAAAGACCACATTGAGCATAATGAGGTCAGCCACGCGTCCCATGACGGTGAAGAATTTGTTGTCCATGTTAAAAAATCTGTCCATTCGTTAGGATACTCCTTTGTAGATATAGTGTGATTGATGCGCAGCAGTAATTCGGTTATGAACAAGCAGCGAAGCGGATGCTTTTATCCGCTTGACCGGGATTGTTATGGTAAAGTGAATTGCTGATATAAACTGTGAACGGTCCTGTCACGGAAAATTTGCGCAAGGTTTATATACTAGTATAACGAATCGGGCAGGAAAAAGCAAATCTTTTATGTGACCAGGAGCTGGTCTGCGGTAACGAAGGTGTAGCCTTTTCGGGTAAAAATATCTGCAATCTGCAAGGCTGCATCTACGGAAGTCTGGTAGCCGTCGTGCATCAGGATGATGGAGCCGTCGTGGACTTCTTTTTCTGCAATGGAGAGGATGCTGGGGATGCTTTTGCTTTTCCAGTCCAGGGTGTCCACGTCCCAGAAGACGGGGAGCATGGTGACGGAGAGTTCCATGTCTTTGATCCATGCACCGAAGGGTGGACGGACGTAGGAGGGGTAGGTGCCAGTGACTTCGTAGATGCGGTTGTTTGTTTTTTCGATTTCCAGGCGGGCCTTTGGGACAGAGATTTTGTCAAGCTGGACGTGATCCCAGGTGTGATTGCCGATCAGGTGGCCGTCCTTTTGCATCTGCTGAAGGATGCCTTCATTTCCTTCGATGTTTTCTCCGACAAGGAAGAAAGAGGCATGGATGTTTCGTTCCCGCAGGCCGTCCAGAAGGAGAGGCGTGTAGGTTGCGTTGGGACCGTCATCGAAGGTGAGGGCGATCCTGGGAGATTCTTTTGCAGAGATAGTTGTTATGTCTTTGATTTTTGAAGTGGATGAGGGGGTTGCAGGATTTTTCAGGAGTAAGGCAGTATTTTGCGGAGGAATATTCAGGGACTGGCTGACCAGTGAGAGCATGCCGGGACCTGCGAGTGTGGTGAGAAAGCGGGTTCGTCTGCCTGTATCTGAGAGAAAGAGGGATAAAATTATGCAGGATGACAGAGCAAAAATCAGGATTCGTTTTATAATATTCATGATAAGAGATACTCCTTATGTATTAATTATAGCAATCCTCGTAAATAATGCATTTAAGACAATTCACCCTCTGATGGACTGGATTAAGATGCGTTATTTTAGAGGATCGCTATAAGTCTGGGGGAAAATGGCAGGAACAGTGGTATGTGTAAACAGTAACACTCTGCTATAGTATATGAAAAAAAGAAAGAAAAACATACCGATTTATTGTATAATGGATACGGTATGTAACGGAATCGGGCAGGAAGCAGAGATTTTGTTCTGTCCGGATGTGATTGACATGGACGATTGTCTATGGCAGTGAGAGAGGCAGCAAAAGATACAGTAAATAATATATGGAGAGAAGAATGAGAAAGAATCGGACGAATCTGTTTGTCTTTCTGGCAGCAGTATGTATTTTGGTGGTTTTTTATATGACGGGAGAGTCCTATTATGAGGATCTGGCAAGGGAAGCTGCAAAGTATGCGGTGGAGATTGGAAGTGGAAAAGAGGTTTCGGAACTGGAGGGTGTCACAGAGAAGGTAAACGATGGAACCTATGAGATTCCGGCAAGGATTCTGGAGCCTACAGCCGTGACCATGGAAAATATTGATGAGGTGATCATAGACGGAGGATTTCACCGCAGGGATGAAGTTTATCTGAATGCGGATTATAATTAGCATATACTTTATACTGATGTACCGGGAACAATCATCTGCCGGCACATCAGCACATCTGACTAGCACAATTTTGTCGCAAAAATGTCCTGTTGCATACAGGGCATTTTTTGTTTTGCCCGAAATGTCTTGTTTCTTGCCAACCATGTCCAGATCGTGAAATCAGGAAAAGGAGCGTAAGGAAGATGGAGAAAAAGCTTAGTTTTTCAGAGGTATTAAAGAAATATACTATGGTGATCGTACTGGTTCTGGTAGTCATCATGTTTACAGTGAACACCAAGGGTGTTATGCTTCTGCCGCAGAACGTGAATAACCTTGTAGCGCAGAATGCTTGTGTATTTATTCTTGCAACCGGTATGTTGTTCTGTATTTTAACCGGTGGTAATATCGACCTTTCTGTTGGTTCGGTTGTATGTTTTGTGGCTGCTGTTGGCGGTAAGATGATGGTTCTCAATAATATGAATCCTTATCTTACAATGCTGGTTATGCTGATTACAGGTATTGCGATCGGTGCATGGCAGGGCTTCTGGCAGCTATCGCAGGTATGGTTACCATGGCTCGTCTGAATTCCGCTAATCCACAGGCCGGTACAAGCTTTGAGATGGATGCGATCGGTTCCTGTTTCATAAATAAATCCTTTCGTTTGTCATGGGCGGAAAACCACTGCCTTTAGGCGGTGGGAGGAGCTTTGTAAATCGTTATCTATTATCCCTGACTCTCAATATATTTTTGTATAGTTGCTGATGACACTTCTCCAATGCTACAAGCAAAATAACCATCTGACCAAAATATTTTTTTCTTCCAATACTGTTTTGATAAGACCGAATTATACTTTTGCCATAAGTAGTATGTTGTTTCCTGCTTTACAATTTTAACAATGTCGCATACTCTATCCGTTGCATCATAACTTAACAAAAAATGCATATGGTCTTTGTCTGTTTCCATAGCAATTATTTCGTAGCCACGAGTATTAGCTATATCGAGAATCTTTTGTTTCACATCATCAGCAATAGAGCCTTGTAGTAGTTGTTTGCGGTATTTGGTTACAAGAACTATATGTACTTTCAGACTGTATTTTCGTCTGTTATGACGATTATATCTATTATCCATAAATCACCTCTGATAGTTATTGACATTCACTAATTATTAGTATACACTATTGCTAGTGAAGCATCAATGAGAGGAGTAAATTTTATGGAACAGATAACTATAACTGCAAAAGTTCAGATAGTTGCAACTGATACAGATAAAGTTTTGCTTAATAAAACAATGTCTGTTTATTGTGATGCCTGTAATTATGTTTCAGATTATGTATTCCGCACACATGACCTAAAGCAGTTCTCACTCAATAAAATTTTGTACTCTACTTTAAGAGAAAAGTTTAGTCTTAAATCACAAATGGCGCAGTCTGTTTTTAAGACGGTTATCGCAAGATATAAGACCATTCTTGAAAATCAGAATGAATGGATAAAACCATCTTTTAAAAAACCTCAGTACGACCTGGTTTGGAACAGAGATTATTCTTTAACTCAAAACTGCTTTTCCGTCAATACGCTTAATGGTCGTGTGAAACTTCCTTATTTTGCTGAGGGTATGTCTAAGTATTTTAACCATTCTATTTACAAGTTTGGTACTGCCAAACTTGTAAATAAACATGGTAAATACTATCTGCATATACCAGTTACCTATGAGGTTGAAGAAAGTAATATTTCTGATATTTGTAATGTTGTAGGTATTGACAGAGGTATTAACTTTGTTGTTGCAACTTATGACAGCAAACATAAGTCCGGATTTGTTAGTGGTAAAGCTATTAAACAGAAACGGGCTAATTATTCCAGGCTTCGTAAAGAACTTCAAATGCGACATACGCCATCCTCAAGGCGAAGACTAAAAGCTATCGGTCAGCGAGAAAACCGTTGGATGCAGGATATTAACCATCAGGTATCGAAGGCACTCGCCACCGGTAATCCAAAGCATACTCTCTTTGTATTAGAAGATTTGACTGGTATTCGCAATGCTACAGAGCGTGTCAAAACAAAAGACCGCTATGTTTCTGTATCATGGTCTTTTTATGACCTTGAGCAGAAGCTGATTTACAAAGCGAAGCAGAATCAATCTTCTGTAATAAAGGTGGATCCTCGTTATACCAGTCAATGCTGTCCTGCTTGTGGACATACTGAAAAGTCTAATCGTAATAAGAAAATACATTTGTTTACTTGCAAAAACTGCGGTTATACGTCTAATGATGACCGTATTGGAGCTATGAATCTGTATCGTATGGGAATAAACTATCTTGCTGATAGCCAAGTACCTAATACAGTTGTAACAGAGTAAACTCTGCTACAAAGGGTGCTGTCAACCACCCAATGATGTAACGCCACTTTAGGTAGCAATGCCTATTGGGGATAAAAGGTCGGAGGCGTAAGCTGTTACTACGACTGGGCAGTTACAAGCCCATTACCTTTAGGTGATGGGTAGTTGACTGGTGGTGCTTCTGCTTATGGTGGAACCGGTACGGTTCCGGGAGTTATTATTGGTGCTCTTTTAATGGGTGTCCTGAACTTAGGTATGAGTATCATGGGTATTGACCAGAATATTCAGAAGGTTGTTAAGGGTCTTGTTTTGCTGGCAGCGGTTATCTTTGATGTTGTAAGTAAGAGAAAATCATTTATCGTAAAATAAAAATTTGTATTCCTCCTTGAAACAAAAATTTTTACAGGGCTTGCTGAAAATGCAGGCTCTGTTTTTTGCGTAAAATGGGGTTGTGGAATGGCGGGGGATGGAAGTATAATGGGAGGGAAAGATTTTTACGAAATGAGGAGAATTTAGTTATGAAATACAGTTCAGTATTGGATTTACATACACATACAGTTGCCAGTGGTCATGCATATTGCTCTCTGAGGGAGATGGCGAAGGCGGCAGCGGATAAGGGGCTGGAGCTTCTGGGGATTACGGAACATGCACCGAGTATGCCGGGAACCTGCCATAAGTTTTATTTTCACAATCTTAAGGTTGTGCCGAGGGAGATGTACGGGATTCAGCTTCTGCTGGGTTCTGAGGTGAATATTCTGGATGCGCAGGGAACTGTGGATCTGGGGCAGCAGACGCTTTCCGGTATGGATGTGGTGATCGCGAGTCTGCATACTCCTTGTATGAAGCCTGCATCCAGAAATGAGAATACGGAGGCTTATCTGAATGCGATGAAGAATCCTTATGTGAATATTATCGGGCATCCGGATGATGGAAGATATGAGATTGATTATGAGGCTCTGGTTCAGGGGGCGAAGGAATACGGGAAGGTTCTTGAGTTGAACAATCATTCTATGGAGCCGGAGTGTACCCGTGAGAATGCGGTGGAGAATGACACAGTGATGCTGAATCTGTGTAAGAAATATCAGGTTCCGGTTGTGATGGACAGTGATGCGCATTTTGACCTGCTGATCGGAGAGTTTGATCTGGCGAGAGAGCTGCTGACAAAGCTGGATTTTCCGGAGGAGCTGGTGCTGAACCGGTCTGTGGATGCGATAAGGAAATATGTGAATCGTAAGTTTTAGGAGAAATTAAATTTGCGGTAACGGGGAATGTTTGAGAAAAAACTCAAAAAGGTGAGGGCTTTTTTGATGAACAGGAAAAGAAAAATAAATAGAAAATATATGCAGATGCAGACAGTGGGTGTGTTTTTGCTCACGCTTGTTGTTGTACTGGCAGTGACCTGGGAGATTAATCTGAATCAGGTGAAGCGGGAGAAACTGAAGGCATCTTATACAGCGGAGTCGACGGTGAGCCGGGTGGAGTCTCAGTTGAGTAAGTATCTGGCGGAATCTGATATGGTAAAGAGGATGCTGGAAAAGGGTTATACGCTGGATAAGAAACGGTTTGACAGTCTGGCTGAGCTGATGCAGGAGAATGAGGATGTGATAGAGGCCGGGGAGCTGGCTGAGGATGGTGTGGTATCACAGATTTACCCGATGGAGGGAAATGAAGCTGCAATGGGGCTGGATATGCTGGAGAATCCGGCGCGAAAGAAGGAAGCGCGGCTTGCCATGGAGAGTGGCCAGTATACGATTGCAGGACCTTATGAGCTGATACAGGGAGAAATGGGAGCTCTTCTTTTTGACCCGGTCTATATGACGGATGAGAACGGGGAAAAGAAGTTCTGGGGTTTTTCCATTCTGGTTATGAACTGGGGTAATTTTCTCAGGGAAGTGGAGCTGAACAAGCTGGAAGAGGCCGGATATGATTTCCAGATCTGGAAAAAGGATCTGTATACAGGGGAGAAAATTGTTATTGATGAGAGTGAGAAGCTGGACCTGAAGAATTCTCTGGAGGTTGTCTGCACAGTGCCGAATGATACCTGGTATTTTGAGATTGTGCCGGAGAATGGGTGGATATCGGTTGCTCAGGGGATTTTCGGAGCGGTGCTCTCTGTGTCGGTGGCTGTGCTGATGTCGGTCGGTTACTGGCAGTATAAGATGAGGCGTTATAAAGATGTACGTCATGAAGAAGAACTGGAACGCTCTGCGAGGGAAGCGAGGAGGGCAAATGAAGCAAAAACGCGTTTTCTCTTCAATATGAGTCATGATATCCGGACACCGATGAATGCGATCATAGGTTTTTCGGATCTTCTGGAAAAGCATCTGGATGACCGGCAGAGAGCGGTTGATTATATCCGTAAGATTCAACATTCCAGCTCGTTTCTGCTGTCTCTGATCAATTATGTACTTGAGATGGCTCGGATTGAGAGTGGTAAGGCAACCCTGAAAACAGAGACAGGATGCCTGAAAACGCTGGTGGATACTTTGCAGGATGTCTTTGAACCTTCGGTTGAAGAGAAGCATTTGAGTTATAATTGTGAGCTGGATGTGGAACATGAATATGTGTACTGTGATAAGACGAAGGTCAGGGAGATTCTTCTGAATGTGATCAGTAATTCTGTGAAATATACACCGGAGGGTGGAAGGATTGAGATAAGGATTTCAGAGGAATCCGGGATGCAGATGGAAGATAGGACAGGCGTTTTGAAAGACGGGGAGATTGTTTATAAATTTGTGATTGAGGATACGGGGATTGGAATGAGCGAGGAGTATCTTCCGCATATTTTTGAAGAGTTTACCCGTGAGCGTACCAGTACGGAGAGCAAGGTAGTGGGAACCGGTCTTGGGCTTCCGATCGTAAAGGCTTTGGTTGACCTGATGGGAGGAAAGATTGAGGTCAGCAGTAAGCTGGGAGAAGGAACGAAGACGACGATTCTTCTGCCTCTTACTCCGTCTGAGAAAAAGCAGCCGGATGGAAAGCAGAAGCAGGAGGAAAAGGACAGACTGCTGGAGCTGCTGAAGGGAAAACGGGTACTTCTTGCGGAGGACAATGAACTGAATGCGGAGATTGCTGTTACGATACTGGAGGAAGATGGTCTGAAAGTAGAGTGGGCGAGGGATGGAGTGCAATGTCTGGATATTTTGAAAAAGATGCCGGAGGACTATTACGATGTGATCCTGATGGATATTCAGATGCCGAATATGGATGGATATGAGGCGACAAGACGAATCCGCTGCATACAGAACGCACGGTCCGCAGTTCCGATCGTGGCGATGACTGCCAATGCTTTTGATGAGAATAAAAAGAAGGCATATGATGCCGGAATGAATGGTTATATCGCGAAACCGATCGATGCAAAAGTAGTATTTTCAACGCTTGGAGAGATTCTCCTGTGAAAACCTGAAAATTTATGATTTCTTTCTGCTCAAATGCTTGCTTCTCATGTTTTAACGTGGTAAAATATCACTGTTAGAAATATGATACGGACATTCTAAATACAAATGTTCGCCCAGTGAAGAATTGAAGAACAGAGTTCTAAAGGAGCAGGAAAATGAGTAAAAAGATCAGAACAGAGGCTGTGGATCAGCTTTTTGAAGCGATTCTTTGCCTGAAGGATAAAGAAGAATGCTATACTTTCTTTGAGGATGTATGCACAATCAATGAACTTCTTTCCTTATCACAGCGTTTTGAGGTTGCCAAGATGCTGATGGACAAAAGAACATACCTTGATATTTCAGAAAAGACCGGAGCTTCCACTGCAACGATCAGTCGTGTGAATCGTTCATTAAATTATGGAAACGATGGTTATGAGATGGTATTCTCCAGAATGGCAGAGAAGGAAGCTAAGAGCGAATAAGATACAGATGATGAAAGGGACAGGTGAAAATTGCCTGTCCTTTTTGTGTCAGGAGGGACGCGCAGAAAAATAGTTTCTTTCATATGCGGTTTCGGACACTAAGATATTCTAAGCCGCCAAAAATCTGCTAAAAGCATGAGTAAAATGACACAAACTCGCCTTCGGCTCAGACAGTGTGTCATTTTACTCATAACGCAGATTTTTGCCGGCTAAGAATATCTAAGTATCCTGCAAATGCATATGAAAGAAACTATTTTTCTGTGCTGAATATTGAATCTGTGAAAAGAGATTGAAGTTTTGTTTTTTATGTTACAATAAAAAAGGAAACGGGTACCCCGCTTGCAATATTGGAAAGGAATAGTAGCATTATAATCGGAGTAAATAATCATGAAAAAAAAGAAACCCAAAATAGAATTACGTTATTATTATATGCCAGCCGGAAGCCCAATCCTGCCGCTTCTTGGAGAACGCTGGGTATTGAATTACGGAACGGGAGTGGATGATCTGCATTTTCATAATTTCATGGAAATTGGCTTCTGTTATTACGGTGAGGGAATTCTTACCCTGAATGAGGAGAAGAGGTCTTTTTCAGGGCGGGAGTTTTCTGTGATTCCGGAGAAGTTTCCTCATACGACGAACAGCAGGGAGAATACAGTCTGTAAATGGGAATATCTGTTTATTGACGTGGAGGGTTTTCTGAGAAAAAACTGCGAGACACCAATGCTGGCAGAGAAAATGATACGCAGAATTAATTCCAGGGCATTGTTTATGAAGGAAGAAGAGCAGCCGTTTATGGCAGAGTGCATTCGTAAGATCATGGATATCATGCGTAATGAGGAGGAGTTTTATCTGCAGGAGGCAGCGGGACTTCTGATGTCTCTGCTGGTGCAGATCGCCAGACTGAACGGAACGCCGGAGCAGGAGATGATTTATGAGGAACAGAGCAGGAGTATGAGGATCATTTCGGATACTCTGGATTATATTTCTGATCATTACCGGGAGAATATTAAGATTGCGCTGTTATCGGAGAACTGTCATCTGAGCGAATCTCATTTCAGGAGGCTTTTTTCAAAATATGTACATATGAGTCCGGCAGAGTATGTGAATCTGGTAAGGATACGGACTGCATGTGAATATCTGAAGAAAACGGATAAGTCCGTTGCAGATATCGCAGCGGAATGTGGATTTGCAGCGGATTCTACGTTTAACAGAAATTTTCGGAAAATGGTTGGGATGTCACCTGCCGAGTGGAGAAAACGGGGAGAGAATTATGAACAGCAGCTTCTTAAATTTGATATTCGGACAGAAGAAGGATGGTAGTAAGTAAATCGGCAGGTCTGATGGCATAGATGCAAAAATTGAGTGTAGGATAGATTTGCATAAAGGTCGAAAATAAGTATTATATAGTTGAATATGCAAACTACAGGAAAAATGATAATGCTATAATCGGGATTACAAAGGGAAGCAAAAACTACAAAACATGAACGATGAGGAGAAACAGGATGAAGACATTTGACTATTCACTGGTAAGAGATCCGCAGTATTTCTGCGATAACCGAATGGAAGCTCATTCAGACCATGTATATTATAAAAATGCAGAAGAAATGCAGGCTGCTGTACAGGAAGGCGGAGATACTTCTTTCCGACAGAGTCTGAATGGCTTATGGAAATTTCACTATGCCCGTAATTACAGAAGTACGATTCCGGGATTTGAGAAAGAGGATTACTGCTGTTATGACTGGGAAGATATTCATGTACCGGCACATATCCAGATGGAAGGATATGATGCGCCTCAGTATGCAAATGTTCAGTATCCGTGGGAAGGTCATGAGGAAATTAATCCGGGTGAGATTCCGGAACGTTTTAATCCGGTGGCAAGTTATGTGAAATATTTTACAGTACCGGAACATATGAGGGGAAAACGGCTGTTTATTTCTTTCCAGGGAGCGGAGAGCGGACTTGCACTGTGGATGAACGGAAAGTTTGTCGGCTACAGTGAAGATTCTTTTACACCGTCAGAATTTGAACTGACTGATTATGTGAAAGAAGGCCAGAATAAGCTTGCAGCACAGGTATTCAAATGGACGGCAAGCAGTTGGTGTGAGGATCAGGATTTCTTCCGCTTCTCAGGAATTTACAGAGATGTATATCTCTACACTGTACCGGATACTCATGCATATGATCTTCAGATCCGTGCAATCCCGGAAGAGAATCTGGATGTAGCAGATCTTGAAATTAAGGTAAAGACATGGGGAAAGGGAAG
>ENA-USUG01005672-USUG01005672.1-human-gut-metagenome-genome-assembly--contig:-NODE-5672-length-13946-cov-12.188983_pt1 | contig 13946 bp, 10 predicted proteins | sample MGYA00250059_ERZ773394 | MGnify/ENA primary metagenome ERZ773394 (study PRJEB29103, sample SAMN06111957) | human gut metagenome | biome: human gut; feature: ankylosing spondylitis patient; material... | reverse complement strand
GCTAAAAGCCACTGATTCTCTTCGCTGGGTGCAGGAGATGAATAACTGCAAAGCGTGTGCAAAAGAGGCTGTGATGGCGTCTATTTACGGTTAAATATCTTGAGAAAGCAAAAACCATCGGGGAAAAATGCCCGATGGTTTTGTTGCTGTTTTCAAAGTGGCATCATGGCGCCTTGTTCCTCTTATCTTGAAAAATCATTTGATATTCTTTGAGGAGCAAATCGGATTTTTGTAGATGTCCCTATTTGGTCACAAGATCAAGCAAACTCTGGTAACTGTCCACGACATCATAAACTACATTTCCGTTACTGATTGCGTTGAAATGTTCTCGCGCACAATGTATCTTGGATTTCTCAATGGGCCGGAGCTGCATGGAGGACATAGAGCCTTTCGTTTCGGCAACGAAATAAATGTGCTTGACGGAGCCTTCATAGAAGGCAATCGCCCAGTCCGGATTATAGTGTCCTACTGGCGTTGCGATATAGAAGCTGTCCGGCAGCTTCACATAAACCGCAACATCTGTGTTGGTGTCCAGATCAGTCGCAAAATCGCGCTCGTTTGTGGAATCATATACGATATGATCATATAGATGCCGCTGCGCTTTCATCGCGTTCGTTCCGAGCTTGCCCTTGATGGTCGGTTCGGTAAAGATGTCTGTGTCGTAATGCTCATCCAGCACATTGTATGTGATATGCTGAATGATGGCGGTTGCCTTTTCGTTATTGATCAAGGCGGCTGCTTTGATAATGAATTCTTCCGGATTGAATTTGAACTGCTCAAAAACGGATTTCTCAATACCGGTCAGGATTGCAACAACTGCTTTTCGTGTCAAACCGGTCTCTCCGACCAACTTGCCGATCAGATCATACTTCACGCTGCTGCTCACGCGGATTTGCTTGCTGCTGTCATAAGTAGATGACTTTGATTTCGAGAATGCACTTCCGTCAAGGAGAGAATCCTTCGACTTGATCTCGTCCATTGCGCCGGTTTCAACCTTGAAGAATATCTTCGGCACATGAAGATTCTGGTTGAGCGATGCGATGGCTTTCTTCACAAGCTCATCCGTATCAAAGTCCACCACATATACGGATTTCGGACTGATGCGCTTCCAGAGAGCTTTGAACTCCGGCATGGCAAGCTTGTCGGGATCAACTTGCAGCTCCACATTCTTGTCACGGGCGTTCTCCGGCTGCATGGCGCGGCTGTCATAGACGGAATCAAGAATATTGATCACAGAATCGCGGCTGTCCGCCACTTCCTCCGCAACCTGAATCGCGCCGTTTGCTTTGTCGGCATAATATTTGTCAGTCAGTACACCGCGCTTGACATATCCGTTAGAAATCAAATCCTCGAAGATTGCTTGCGCCGTATCGCCGTCCACAACCTGTTCGTTGCCTCTGGCATCCACAATGACCTTGCCCTTGAAGAGGTCGGCAGTAACCGCCACAGGGCGTCCGGCAACCGCATCGGCAAGCTCACTTTGCAAGCCTTTTGCAAAGCTGTCATAGCTCTCACTGGCAATAACGGTCAGCACATTGATAGAATGCACATCATTACCGAGCACGTTGGCGTCCATGCGTTCGCCGTCTTGATTGACGCAAAGGCGCAATCCGCGACCGACTTCCTGACGTTTGCGAACCTCGCTGCTGCTTTGTTTCAGTGTGCAAATCTGGAACACGTTCGGGTTGTCCCAGCCTTCGCGCAGTGCGGAGTGCGAGAAAATGAAACGCACAGGGGATTTTTTCGGATCACGATCCAAAAGCAACTCCTTGTTCTTCATGATCAGGTCATAGGCGTCAATATCGTTGGAGGTTTGTTCCTTTTTATCGTCTCCTGCCACCTGATCGACATAGTGCCCTTTCTTATCCACGGAAAAATATCCGGCATGCGTTTCATGGGCAGAAATCGCGTCCAGATACCGTATGTAGTCCTCGTCTCCGATTTCCCGCTGCATGGAGCTGAGAATGTCGTTGTATTCTTCCTCGAACATATCCGCATAGATGCCGTTGAACGGATGTCCAGCCTCGTCGTACTGCTTGTACTTTGCAACCTCGTCGATGAAGAACAGCGACAGAACCTTGATGCCCTTATGGAAAAGCTGACGCTCCCGCTCCAAGTGAGAAAGAATCGTTTCGCGGATCTGAATGCGTCGGAGCTGGTCTTCGCTGACCTTACCGATCACATCTCCGGCAAAGATTTTGACGCCGTTCAGGAACTCCACAGAGTTGTCGCGTCCGTCGATAGCCTTGACCACAAAGCCGACCTTGTACTCATCCAAACTGCCGGAATTATCATAGAGGTTGTAACCAATACCGACTATAGCAGTTTTCTTGCGAATGCCGGATACACCCTTGAAGTCAAACTGAATGGTTGCTGTGGGGTCTGCTTTGGAAAGGTTGATGCTTTCCAGATAAACAAAGCCCTCGGTCGCCGTACTGCCGGACTCTGTGATGCCCTTGACGGCAATTTTCTTGACCAGCCGCTTGTTGTACGCTTCCATTGCATCGAGGCGATAGACCATGTTATAGATGCTGTCCGACTTGTGAGTCGCGGAGTAGCGGAGTGTCAGCAGCGGGCAAAACTCTTTCAACCGCTCCTTTGTCTGCTTGCCCTCGACCGACTGCGGCTCGTCAATAATCAGGATAGGGTTCGTTTTTGCAATAATATCAATCGGGCGGCGGGAACGGAACTCGTCCAGCTTCATGTAAATGCGCCGCGCGTCCTTCCCCTTGGCGTTGAACGCCTGAGAGTTAATAATCATGACATTGATGGAACTGTCCGACGCAAAGCGGTCAATTTCCGTGAGCTGGGCAGAATTATAGATGAAGAACCGGATTTTCTTGCCGTATTCCTCCGCGAAATGCTCCTGCGTTACCTGAAAGGACTTATAAACGCCCTCGCGGATGGCAATGCTCGGCACGACCACGATGAACTTGCTCCAGCCGTAGTGCTTGTTCAGCTCATACATGGTCTTGATGTAGGTATAGGTCTTGCCGACGCCGGTTTCCATTTCAATCGTCAGATTATAACGACCTTCCAGCTTATCCGACGGCTTGATCTGATTGGTACGCTGCACCTTTTGCAGATGTTCCAGAATCAGCTTGTCGGAAAGCTCCGGCACGATACGCTCGTTGCGCCAGCCGGTGAAGTCCGTATCGTCCGCTATGGTCTGCTGACCGTAGCCTCTGTCCATCATATAGGTGGGTGTGAGGTACGGCTGTCCGGCAAAGACATCAACGACCGCTTTTGCCGCATCCGCTTGGAACTTCTGATGTTTGAATTGGAGTTTCATGAGGTTGCCTCCAACGCTTTAGCAATATACGGTAACGCCGCAATTCCAACTTGAATTCCTTTCTCTGCAATCCATTTCAAAGCACCGCTTACTTTTTCCCACCGTTTTTCCTTGTTCTTTTCAGAAGATATAGCGGCAATTTTACCAGAAAGAATATCTTTATCTTCAGCCGAAAGCGCAGTTTCTGGCAAACTTTGTATGTTACTTATTGTCTGTTCAAGAGTAATAACTACCTCTGTACTGACATCTTGGTTGACATGCTGTGTTACGGTTACTGCCCCATCTGTGCCCCGAAACAGCTTATAAAGTCCGGAAGCAAGATTCAATTTATAATTTTTGAGTTTTGCTTTTAATAGTTTAGCATCCCAAATATAGTCAACAGGTCTACTACTTCCAAAGTAGTTCAATTTGTAACCATCCAATTCACTTTTCAACGAATCAATTTCCGGTTCATACACGGCAATAATTTCTGTTTGCAACTCTCTTGCCTTTTCTGCATTTCTCTTAGTTATGGCATCATCGAGCGCACAAATGTAGTCTTCTAATATCTTTATTTTTTCTTCCATGGAATGTGTCACAGTATAACCTCCTCAAATCACCCTCACGCGCTTGGAAATGTCGCCCGCGTCCTCCGGCATATAGAGCTTGAAAATTTCGAATACGTTGATCTTCTCCGGGCTGGATGCAAAGCCGGAATCGCGGAAGATGGCGCGGAGCGGCTTGCGCTGTGCAATCTCCTTGACCACGCTTTCAGGAATACTCGCCTCAAAACAGGCGATCAGGTCGCCGTCGTTGTAGGTGTGGACGGTGCAGCCGTCGATCTGCTCGGACTTGTAGGGCAGGGACAGCGGCAGACCCCAATCGATCAGGCAACCGAACAGCAGGTCGAGGTCGGTGCGGTCATCCTTGATGTTGGATTCCAGCGCCGCGAGCATCCCCTGATCGTAGTCATCCGGCGCATAGTAGACGTCCTTCATGTTGGTATCGTCCAGCTTGAGAACGCGGAAACCGATGTCGAGGTCTTGCGTGGTCATGGGGCTTTCGGACTTGATCTTATCCCCGGCGCGGCGGATACGCTCTTTGCCGATTTCGCAGATATTTTTGTAGCCTGCTTTGTAGGCTTCACTTGCTTCATCGTACTTTTCGGGAAGCTGTACCATAATGAATTTACGGCGTCCGCCGTCCTCGGCATTGAGTTGCATGACTGCATGAGCGGTGGTGGCGGAACCAGAGAAGAAGTCGAGTATTATATCTCCCTCTTTTATTGTGAAAGAAAGTAAGTTGTACATTAATTTTAGATGTTTAGGATTTTGGAAAAATTTTCCTCCCATAAGTTCAACTAACATCTCTGTATTCCATTGAGCATCATATAATCCCAATGAAGATTTGATTGGAGTGTTGCTGTTTCTAAATTCATCATAATACTCTTTGGCTCGTACTTGTCCGCTTTTTGCCTTTGGAAATATTAAACGATTTTCATCAATCATTTTTTTGAGCTCTTTGGGAGAAAACGCCCAGGTATCGGTATATTGATTTCCGGTTAGTGGGTCAATAATTGTAAATTGATTTTCACTTGTTGTGCTCTTAATATTAGTATTTCGCCAAATTCCCCTCGGATCATTATCTGGATTTGAAAATCCTTCCTTGCTTCTTGGTATCCCCAAAAAGCTAAAGCGGGCATATTTTTTTGCGTAAACAAAAACATATTCGTGAACACCACACACCATATTTACTGGCGGAACTCCTTTGGCCGCCGCTTTTTTATCATATACAAAGCATTCTACAAAGTTTGACTCGCCAAAAACTTCATCACAAATTTTTCCGAGGTTCTTAACTTCGTTTTCATCAATGCTAATAAATATCGCTCCGTCATCTGTTAATAAATTTCTCGCCAGCATCAGCCGCGAATAAATCATGCTGCACCAGTCGGAATGAAACCGTCCGTTGGTGTCGGTGTTCTTGAACAGGCGGTTTTCGTCTTCGTCGTACATCCCCATCTGCTCGTTTTCTTCTTCCTGCGAGCGCATGAAATCATCGGCATAGATAAAATCGTTGCCGGTGTTGTACGGCGGGTCGATATAAATCATCTTGACTTTGCCGAGATAGCTTTCCTGCAAGAGTTTGAGAACTTCCAAATTGTCGCCCTCGATGTAGAGGTTTTCGGTGGTGTCCCAATCCTTGCTTTCCTCCACGCATGGGCGCAGCGTCTTCCGAATCGGTTTGTTGGCTTCCACGATTGCCGCCTTTTTGCCGACCCATGTGAACTCGTATGCCTCGTCGCCGTCCACCACGTCCGGCGAGAGCATCTGTTTCAGCAGCTCAAAGTTGACCGCCCGTTTGTACACCTTCTTCTCCGGCGTACTGTGTTCCTCGTCCAGCATCTCCGTGATGCAGTTTGGAAACAGGGCGGCAATGCGGTCTATGTTCTGCGCCGTCAAATCCGGCGATTCCATGCGTAGTTTATCCATTGGTAGTTCCTCCTGCTTGCGCTTTAATCATTGCTTCAAACTCAAGTATTCTCTCCGCTTTAATCATTAACCCAAGATTTATTGGGATATGTGTAACAGGAACAGGCACATTGGGCAAATTAGCAAATTGTAATACACCGCGCGCATTGAATTCATGCCCTCCGTAGAGAACACCCAAAAGTAAAATTCTTGTTCCTGCAGCAGCACCTGTTGGTGTTGGATAAATACCCTGATTCAAAATGAAGACCGGAGAGCCGCTTGATCCGGGATAACACGCCATATCCAGTAAGGCTTCTTTTTTCCCTTGATAATCCTTTTTTGGATGACTGGATGTTATTCCGCGCCGGACAATTGGCTTATGATTGTATGTATCCGACAATCCGATAGGATATCCAACCATGACAACATCCTCGATAGCAGACAAATCTGCCAAATCCTGCTCAGTTGGTATGAGATTTGTTTCAAGCGGAATATAGAAAATTTTCGTATCCGTTTCACGCAGCTTATTTAATGCTTCTGCTAAAAAGAGACACCTCAAATCCACATCTTTATTTGGATGATGAATCCATGCATTTCCTGTATAAGTGAATGAAAGCGGAACTGTATCAAGCGGATTACCATTCTCGTCTGCTTGGCAAAAATCAAAAACGGTTTTCACACTGTTTTCCACAACATGATTGTTTGTGATAAGCACCGGTACACAGATCCCCTTTTCTTTGTCATGGCAAAGATTGATGATAAAACCGGTTCCGCTCCCGGATGTCCCATCCGCATAATCACACCTGATCAAAACGGTTGAGTATGTAATTTTTTCGGCAATGGTCATTTTCCTCATCCTTTCTATTTTCTGTTTCTATTTCGATATGCGGCACGAATCTTATCAAAATCTTCTGGATTCTGCTCCAACTCTTTAAGTTTTTCCTGAAGAAATTGAAATGCAAATTCAGAGAATTTATGTGTTACCGAGCTTCTGGACACAGTTATTCCCAAATGGTACTTCTTTGCTTCCTTCATCTTGTAGTACCAAATCAGCGCATACAAATCCTGTGTACTAATATTCAGCTTTTCGGCGAGTTGTCGCTGAATATATGGATGCGTTTCGTCCGGATTTCCCTCCGGAACGGGAACTTCCTCTGCCAAGTCGATATTGCCGGTTACTCTGATAACGGGATTACCATCGGTCTCATTAAAACTGCCTTCCTTGATATACTTTGCCTTCCGTAAAACCTGCGTTACTAATTTACGATCAAAGGCAACATCAACTCCATATGGAGTGCTGATTTTTCCGTTGGAGTAGTTAACAATACCAAGATTAGCAGTTTTGCTTTCACGAATCACCTCAAATAATTTTAAAAGTCCTTCCCGTTCTTTTGCCGTGCGTTCTTCAATGATGCGACTCATTTCAGCAAATTTAATCTTCTCGCTTCTTGCCCGATAGCGATAATAGACATCCCCGCTATTTATCTTCTCACCATCGTTTGGTTTTTGAGCAATAATCGGCTTGTATTCAGCTTCTGTTGTATAAATCCATCCGATTTTTAAAGATTGCAAAGTACCTGTTCCGTCAGTTGCAGGTACTTCGATGACAAGTGTACCGCAATCCCATTCCATTGCAGGTGCAAACAGAGAATTTATTGCCTCTGAGAATTGCTCCTGACTCATATTCTCGAAATTTTCGTTTTTCAAGCCCACAATCATTCGTGGATTATCCTTAACACCAAAAATAATATATCCGCCACGATTATTGGAATACGCAGCCATCGTTTTGGCGTACTTTGCAGTACTGTTTTTATTGAAGGATTCCTTGAACTCAACGGTATTGCTTTCGCGGCTCTTCAAAGTTCCCGAAGCAGTCCTGTATGACAGCACTTTCCTTACAGTTTCTTCATGATTCATCCACTAAAGCACCTCCAAGGTTTTTCTCAATCTTTTCAACTCCGCGTTCATTTCCATCTGCTTATTTAACTGCTTCTCATGCCGCATTTTGTTTTCCAGCGCGGCGATCTGCTTTTCAAGCTGCTTCTTCTTTTCGTTCCGCTCAACAGATTCTTTCAGGCTCTCACCGGAATCTGTTTGCAGCTTGTCCCCGACAATCTGGCGGACAAGGCTTTCATAGACGGCATCCATGTTCAAGCCGTCGATACTAAGATGCAGCTCGTCTTCCGGCATCCAGTCGGTGTGATAATAGCGGCTGACCTTGAAAGCGTTGCTGCCGGATGCAGTAACTTCTTTGTAACCGATCCACGCTTGCGCCTTGCCGTCACAGGTCAGAATAAAGAGGATATGGTACGGGATTTCCTTGTCGATTTGTTTTAGCACAGCTTCATCAAGCTCAGGATCGTTCAGCCGTACCTCGAAAACTTCAATCTCGGTCACGGCTTCACCCGCAGCAATATTCAGTGTAGACGCTGCCAACTTATTTCGCCAATACACAAGTTTGATCCGGTCGACAAACACACGGCGCAATGTGGGAGAAACATCAAGATTCTCATAGAATTTCTGTTTCGGTATTCTTTTGTTAAATTCTGTGGATACAGGAAACCCAAGCATCATACCCCTCCTTATTTCACGACTAAGAAGCAAATCAGCTCAAAATCATCCAGTCCCGAAACCGCACTGAGCAGCGCAGATGTGCCGCCACTCTTGAACAGACTGTCAATATCGTTTTCTTCCTTTGCGTCAATAATGGAATTGATCGCCTCACTCAGAAGCTCAGAGATTTCACCCATGTTGCGCCCATCATCCGTCTCGTCATTGAAACGCCTGCAAAGCTCCGCGCAAGGCTCGCTCTTGCCACGACAGAGCAGACGTATCGCATCAAGCATTTTTTTCGGATTGAGGTAATCGCAGACAATCTCGCCATCCTCACTGATGTAGACCATGTAAAACGGATGAATCCTATTCCGGTTGTCGATATTCACACTGTCATTGATATTTCTGAGGATGAAAATCACGCCGGCAGGAGAATCCTCCGTCTGCCCAACAACGGTGTGCAGACCCTTTGGTGCGGTTTCAATTTCCGGGTGATGTTTTATGTACTCAAGCAAATCAAGCCGAAATTCATTGAGTCCCAAATCCATAATAGAGATGCCGCTGGTCATGTCCTCAATATCCACGACCTCTTCTTGCAGCCGCTTGAGCTGTGCACGGCGGTATTCAAGATCGCCCTTTTCCTCGGCGTTGATCAGATCATCGTCACCGGTGGAGGTCATGACCGAAATCTTCATACGGGTTTCCACGCGGCTTTTCAGGTTGATATACTCGTCGAGGTCCATATCCGGCCAGAAGTTTACAAGCTGAATGTGGTCGTTTCTGCTGCCTATACGGTCAATTCGTCCGAACCGCTGGATAATGCGGACAGGGTTCCAATGAATATCGTAATTTATAAGATAATCACAATCCTGCAAGTTCTGACCTTCGGAAATACAATCGGTCGCAATCAGAATATCAAGCTCGTCCGTGCTTCCGGGCAGGAGTACAGATTTCCCCTTGGAAATCGGTGAAAAACAGGTCAGCACCGTATTGAGATCCGACCGGAGTTTTGGTATAGTGGTTTTCCCATCGACCGTTCCGGTGATCTCTGCCGTTTCCAGCCCGAAGTCCTCCTTTGCAAATCTGCTGACATTTGCAAAGAGATAGTCGGCGGTATCAGAAAATGCCGTAAAGATAATGATTTTCTTATTGCCTGGGTTGATCGGATGCTCAATTTTCTTCCGGATCAAGCCGAACAATGTTTGCAGTTTCGTGTCATGCTCCGGCGTGATGTCCGCAATCATCAAAGACAGAAGTTCCAAATTTTCCGCATCCTTTTTAAGCTCACGCATCCATGAAACATAGTCCATGTCAGCAAGGTCAATTTTGACCTTCTTGCCAACCGAGAAAAAGTCGGTGTTTTGATCATCGTAATCGAAATCATCTGTATCGGAAATCTCAGTCAGATTGAGAACACATCCTCCGGACTGATAACCATTGATTGTACCGATAGTATCGTCAATCAGTTTCCGAATACGGTCAACTGTCAGGCGGAATGACGCGACCGAGCTTTCCAGACGCTTGAGGAGATTGATGCTCATAAGGCGTCGAATCCCTTCTTCGCGTCCCTGCTGAGTCAGGCTGTTTCCCTTGTGATGCGTCATATCGATGTACTTTGCCAGTTTCGACGGCATGATATAATTCGACGGCGTATAAATCGTCAAATTCAGCGACATAAGCAGGCTGTAAATCTCATTATAGTTAATCGCATCGTTCAGATCAGTCAGACAGGGACGCAGAGAAATCGGCGGCAAACGCTCCGGGAACTTGCCGATGTCAGAAGTGTTGTAATACTTTTCGATATGCTTTCTTGACCGCGCAATCGTCACGCTGTCCAACAGTTCAAAGAAATCAAAATCCAGAGTCCGAAGAAGTTCGTCCGTCGTGCGTTCTTCGGCAGGGAGCTTGCTCCAAGCATTGAAGGCTTTCTGCGCCTGACGAAAAATTTCATCAATGCTTTTTTTGGTATCAAGCTTTTTGTTTATTTGCGAAGCATCACCCTCGTAGGCGAGCGCAAGTTGATTTTTGAGGTCAATAAACTTGTTATTGACCGGCGTTGCGGAAAGCATCAGCACCTTCGTTTTCACACCGGAACGAACGACTTTGTTCAAAAGCTTCAGATAGCGGTTTTCTTTTGCGTCCTCACCGGACACCTCGCCGCCGTTGCGGAAATTATGACTTTCATCAATGACAACAAGATCATAGTTTCCCCAGTTCAAGCGATCAAGATCAATACCGTTTGACTGTCCGTGTTCACGGGAAAGATCCGTATGGTAGAGGACGTCGTATCTCAGCCGGTCTGCTGCAATAGGATTGTTGATATAGTTACCTTTGTATGTGTTCCAGTTCTCAGAGAGCTTTTTCGGACAAAGAACAAGTACGGATTTATTGCGGTTCTCATAGTACTTGATTACAGCAAGTGCAGTAAATGTCTTACCGAGACCTACACTGTCCGCCAAAATACAGCCATTGAATTTCTCAAGCTTGCTGATGATGGCGAGAACAGCGTCGCGTTGAAAGTTATAGAGCATTCCCCATATTTTGCTTTCCTTAAAGCCTGTTGCTTCATTGGGAAGCTCGTCCTCTGAAACATCATCAAGAAACTCTTTGAAGATATTATAGAGCGCGACAAAATAAATGTACTCCGGAGCATTTTCGCGATAAGCAACCGAAATATTTTCGATTACGATATCTGTTACTTCCTGTAACCTCTTCTTGTCATTCCAAAGCTGCTCAAAAAGTTTGATAAAATAGCCGGAATTCTCATAATTCTCCGTTTTTTGCACGGGATAATAGGCATTATTTCCGCGCTCACAGCCAAGATCCACCGTGGAAAAGCCATTGATAGGCATATACGCAGTTTGATCCACTGCCATAAATCCAATCATTTGCTCTTGCGTCACATTGGATTTAAAAGTTACTTTACGCCTAATCCAATCGGCACATTCTTTTGCAATTGCCTTCTGCGTCAATTCATTGCGAAGCTTCACTTCGAACTCTGTACCGTACAGACTGCTCTCTCTCGAAATGCGTGGAATATAAAATTCGCGTTGTGCCTTTGAGGTTTTTTCAGTCGTAAAAGTAGGTGAAGTGAAAATAAACCGCAGTTCATCAATATTTTCAAGCTGTTTCTTTAACTCTTTATAAGCGTATATTGAAAAACAAGCCGCAGCAATAGAGACCTTGCTTCCCCTCTTTATAGTAACCTGCAGGTCATCTTTTAGCGTGTTAGTTATGTTGTCAATTATCTGCATATTCTCACCTCGTCATTGCTGTAAATTAATATTAGTTTATTGTGTCTAAACGCACTGCCTCACAAATATCTCCAATATCACAATTCAGATAATTGCAAATGCGCAGTAAAACCGACAGTGCAACTTCCTCACCTTTATTAAGTTTGCTCATTGTTCCCGCCGAAATTCCAACCTCACGCTTTAGTTCAACCTTTGTTATGTCTTTTTGAATAAGTAAAACCCATAACTTTTTGTAACTGATTCTCATGAATTGCTCCTTGTTTTAACTCCAAATACATAGTATCTTCATTATAACACAGTTAGCCCTTTTTTACAATATCAATGATTGATTTTTCGCAGAAATACTTCAAGAAATCGACTAATACCGTTTGAACTCAAATAATTAGTTCAATGTTTTGATTTTTCTATTGACAAGAACCAAAAGTTCTGCTATACTATAAGAGAACCACTTGTTATGATATGGAGTGTGTATGAAAGTATTAGACGAAAACAAACTACAAGCAATGGCGGCGTATATCACCGATTACATTCACGAAAGCAACGGCGAGTCGCCGAAATTCGCAGAAATTCTGAATTACATGAATATGAGCAAATCGGTCGGTTATCGTTATCTGACACGGCTCAATGAGAGAGGCATTATTACTTATTTCGGCAAAGGAACGCTTGCGATTGCCGGGCAGGAAAAAATGAAGTCAGGATTCCGCCGCATTCCGATTCTCGGTGCTGTTATCTGCGGATCGCCCGAGGAGCAGGAACAATATACTGATGGTTACCTTGCCATACCGGAGGAATGGGTTGACGGTGAGTGTTTTTTACTCCGTGCCTACGGAGATTCCATGGTTGACCTCGGCATTGAGCAGGGCGACTTAATTCTTGTAAAGCGAAAATCCGAAGCCTCCGACGGGCAAATCGTTGTTGCATTAACTGAAGAGGGCAACACGCTGAAACGGATTCGTTACGAGGGCGGGAAACCGGTATTGTATGCGGAAAATCATACTTATACAGACAGCAAACGAATCATTCATCCGAAACAACTATCCATTCAGGGCGTTGCCCTGAAACTGATAAAGGATCTCAAATGACCGAACAAGAACAACTTCACGCACAGGAAGAACCTCTATCCCTCCCTCGGCAGGTTGTTGACATGATCATGTCAACTCTTCAGAACGGCACTGCCAAAGAAGTAGCGGAACGCAATATGGCTGATCGACTGGATATATCCGAGGTGTTGCCGAATGTCGATACGACAAATTGGTGTGAAGAAGCACAGGACTATCTAAAAGAAATCTATCGTATCGTAAAAGGGACAAGCCTTGACACACGGCACGATCTGAAGCTCTCTTTTCCTCCCTCCGATTTTTCAAAAACCGATGATCCGGTTTCGCTGACATACGAGGGATGCTACAAAGCCGTTGGCTATTATACCGCCATCATCAATGCTTCTCCGGAACTCAAAGCAGCATTCATTGAAGCAATGGCACAGCACGGCATTGATGCAGACAACTGTAATGAGTTTCTCAAACGCGAATGGGATATATGGGCGTATCTGCTCTCCCTGCCGGAGATCGCAGAACTGACAAAATCCATGCCGTCATACGAAGATTACAACCGGAGCAAGCCCGAAAATCGTTCTTTGATCAGTGCAGCGAGAAAAATTGAACATACAAAAAACGGAGCCATCGTTGAAAAAGTGTCGATAGAAACCGGCGGTCCGAAGGATGAAAACGGCAAGGCTACACCGCTTGAAATTGCATCGTCGGATGATATGGTTGCAGAGATCACAGACCGTATCATGGTGCAACAATGTCTTTCCCTGCTGAGTGAAACCGACCGTGAGATCCTGATTCGCCATGCGAACGATGAAACCTATGCCGCCCTTGCGAATGCTTACGGTTATAAAACCGCGGGCGGGATGCAGAAACGAATTGTACGGATAAAAAAGCAAGTTGTCAACCAAATGGGTGCCAATGCAAAATAATCTTTTCCGCACATTTGCGCGGAAATCATAAAAGCCCTATACTATAAGCAGAAAGGAAGTGAGCTGTTGGCAAAGAAAGAAGTCGAAGGACTGGTGGCGGTGATTTACGCCCGCTATTCCAGTGAAAATCAGCGTGAAGAATCCATTGAGGGACAGATGCGGGAGTGTTATGCTTTTGCAAAGAAGAACGGAATTTCGGTTGTCGGTGAGTACATTGACCGTGCCTTTTCTGCCAAAACAGACCGCCGCCCGGATTTTCAGCGCATGATCAAAGACAGCGCAAAGCACAACTTTAATTTGGTTATCGTTTGGAAACTCGACCGTTTTGCCCGTAACCGTTACGACTCCGCTCACTACAAAGCACTGCTTAAAAAGAACGGCGTCAAGGTAATGTCTGCCGTAGAGCGCATCTCCGACGGCGC
>ENA-USUG01005668-USUG01005668.1-human-gut-metagenome-genome-assembly--contig:-NODE-5668-length-13950-cov-32.615152_pt1 | contig 13950 bp, 5 predicted proteins | sample MGYA00250059_ERZ773394 | MGnify/ENA primary metagenome ERZ773394 (study PRJEB29103, sample SAMN06111957) | human gut metagenome | biome: human gut; feature: ankylosing spondylitis patient; material... | reverse complement strand
GCCGGTTTCTACGTATACGATGGCACAGCGGCGCACAGAGCCTCACAGAATGCATACGTCCCGACGACCGTTATCACGCGCAGCCCAACGGGCGGCGGGCAGAGCTATGAGAACGTAAATATGCTGACGCCGTACCGAAAGAACGCTTTTCAGACGGACGGCACGGCGACGGACTTTCAGCTCGACGGAGACATCGACGCGACAGGCACGGTGCGCGCATGGGTGTTCGGCGAGGAAACGACGGCGTTCACGCTCGACCGCGAGAAGGGCATCATCAAAATGACCACGGCTCCGGCAAAGCCGACGGCCGGTTCGGAGGATGGGCTGGTGGTGGAGTTCCCGCACACGGTGGCGGGATACACCGACCGCATCGACAAGTGCACGATCATCACGACCTATGGCATCGGCACGAACGACCGCGCGGTGCTGAGCGGGAACGAGGAGCTCCCGAACGTGGACTGGACGAGCGGGATGAACGATCCGACGTACTTCCCTGATCTGCTGTACAACGAGGTCGGGAGCGAGGCCACGGCGATCCTCGGGTACTGCCGTCTCGGAAGGTCGCTCGGCATCGTGAAGGAGGACAACGGGCAGGACAGCACGATCTATCTCCGCACCGCAGAATTGCAGGACAGCGAGATCGCGCAGCCGCAGCAGCAGGCCGTGGCGGGCGTCGGCTCCATCGCGCCGGGGAGCTTCGCCTCTCTGCTGGACGATCCGCTGTTCCTATCCCGTAACGGGGTAATGGCCGTAACGACGAACAGCTACACCAGCGAGAAGATCACGCAGGGCCGCAGCTTCTATGTGAACAACAAGCTCAACGACGAACCGGAGCGGGAAAAGGCCGAGGCGGTGATATGGAACGGCATGTATATGCTTGCTCTCCCGAACGGCCACGTCTACGCGCTGGACGGGCGGCAGAACAAGACGTACCGGAGCGCGGCGCTCGGCGACTATGTATACGAGGGATACTATTTCGAGAACATACCCGCCTCCTGCTGGCTCAACCGGCGAGCGGGCGCGGAGGAATCGCTGTACTTCGGCACGGCGGACGGGCGGATCTGCAAGCTCAACACGGACATCGAGGACATGAGCCGCTACAGCGACGACGGCGCGGCCATCTCCGCCGTGTGGGCGACGAAGTACGACGACGACGGCACGCCCGCGGTGCTCAAGACGCTTTTAAAGCGCGGCTGCTGCGTGACGATCAAGCCGTATGCGCGCTCGAGCGCCGAGGTGTACATCCGCGCCGACCGCACCGGCGGGCACGAGAAGAAGGTAGCCGGAAAGCCGATGGACATTCTGGACTTTTCCGACATCGACTTTGAGCGCATCACGTTCAACACGGACGAGAGCCCGCAGGAGATCTTTCTCAACCGCAAGGTGAAGAATTACAAGAGATTGCAGATCATCGTCCGGAACCAGGAGCCGAACGAGGGCTTCGGCATATTCCAGATCACAAAGCATTATGTGACGGGCAATTACGCGAAGAGGTGAAGACATGAGCATACAGGAACAGAAGATCACGGAAGCCGCCATCGCCGCGAACGGCGTGCAGAGCCGGCCCGACAAGCTGACCGGCACGGCGGCGCAGAACAAGAAGGTATTCGACGCGCTGGTGACGGCGGTGGTGAAAGAGCGCTTCAACGCCCTGCTCGACGAGCTGACCGGCACGACTGCCGCAGCGCAGCTCGGTATCACGACGATCCCCGGCTTTTCGGCGGGGAACGTACAGACGGCGCTTGAGCAGATCGTACAGGCGATGCAGGACGTGACGCAGGGCAGCGTTGCGGACGGGAGCATCACACTATTAAAGCTCGCCGCGGAGGTGACGGCCGTCGCTCTCGGCGGCGCGGCGGCGAGCCATACGCACGGAGCGGGAGATATAAATTCCGGCGTTCTGGACGCGGCGAGGATCCCGGTGCTGGACGGCACGAAGCTCGGCACGGGGAGCGTCGGCACGGCGCAGCTTGGCGCGGCGGCGGTGACGACGGAGAAGCTCGCGGCGCTCTCGGTGCTCGCAACGCACATCGCGCAGAACGCGGTAACGGCGCAGAAGATCGCACCGGGCGCGGTGACGGCGGAGAAGATCGCCGCGCTTGCCATCACGACGGCGCTGCTCGCGCCGAACGCCGTGACCGCTGAGAAGCTCGCGAACGATATTCCGTATACGAAGTTCGGGCTTTCCGCCGATCAGGTGCGGCACGTTTACGCCGGAACGACAGAGCCGGGCGCCGAGCTCGGCAGCGACGGGGATATCTATCTCATGTATTCGGAGTGAGGTAAGAGTATGGCATGGTCACAGACAGCGCCGGAGCTGCCGTCTGGAAGCGCTTGGGAGCAGGAAAAGAGTGTTTCTGGAAGGGCGAACCATTGGAGCCTTTCCGGAACGCTGTATATCGCACGACTGAACGGAAGACAGTTCGCCGTTAAAGCAGAGCTTACGAGCGCAAACGGCAGCTACGGGACTTATTACCCTCCCAGCAAATGGACGCTACGATGCGATATCGGCGGCGTCAGCGGCACAGAGGATACATCCTTCGACGTATCAAAAGGAACGACAACGTTCTATTTCGTCGGTGAAGCCGGAGAGGGTGTAAATATCACCGTCAAGGTTGGCGGCGTTGGCGCCGCGGTCGCCGTTCAAACCGCGACCTTTACCGCCCCTGCGCTGCTCGGCTCGACGCTTTATTTCAAGGTCGGCGGGACGTGGAAGCAGGCGACGCTGTACCGCAAGGGCGGTACTTGGAAAAATGCGCTGGAAAAATTCAAAGCAGGAGGAACATGGAAATGAACGGTATTGACGTTTCCGAGCATCAGGGAGATTTTGATTTTACGCCGTACAAGGATGGCTTCGTCATCATCCGCGGCGGCTACGGCATCCGAAATGCCGACAAATGGGCGGAGCGCAACATTGCCAAATGCGACGCGCTCGGTATCCCGTGGGGCATCTACTGGTACAGCTATGCGCTGAATGTGCAGACAGCCAAAGTGGAGGCGGAGCGGTGTCTGCGCTTCCTCAATGGCCGGAAGCCCCGTCTCGGCGTGTGGTTCGACATGGAGGACGCGGACGGGTACAAGCAGACGAACGGCTTCCCGTCTAACGAGACAATCACCGCCATGTGCAAGACGTTCTGCGCGGCTATGGAAGACGCGGGGAACAAAACCGGCGTGTACGCAAATCTCGACTGGTTTGAAAACCGAATCGGGGACACGGGGTATGACAAATGGATCGCCGCGTGGGGATGGAACGACGGGGAGCATTATCCCGATCTTTCTGGGAAATGCGTCATGCAGCAGTACCGGGGCAGCCCGCTGGATCTCGACGTGATGTATGTGCCGATCGGTTATTTTGACGACACTCCCTCAGTCTCGCCTCCGACGAGCCAGCTCCCTCAGGGAGGGAGCCGGAAGTGCGTGAATATCGCGGCGATGGCGCAGGAGGTGCTCGACGGGAAGTGGGGCAACGGCGAGGAGCGAAAGCAGAAGCTCGGCGCGTGGTTTTACGATCTCGTGCAGGGCGAGGTAAACCGTATCTTGGGGGTATAACATGAGAAAGAAGAGACAGAGCAATGAGCGGGTGATCGTCGGGTACGACTACTCCAGCCGCGAGATGCGCGAGGAGACGGCGGACGCGCTGTTCCGCCGGGCGAAGAACGCCCGCACCGCCGTGGAGATCGAGTGGGAGAAGTGTAACGACTACTACAACGGCATCCACGACGCGACGAAGGAGATGGTCGAGTACTGCCGGGCGAACGATGTTCCGTGGATCCCGGCGAACATGCCGGATCCGTACATACTCGTGGAGACGCAGATCAACCCGAACGTGCCGGAGCCGGAGTTTCGCGGGCGCGACGACGATCTCGACAGCGCCAAGGCGAAGCAGCGGGAGTTTGCCGTGCGCTACATCATCGAGAACAACCGGCTCTCCGATATGAATACGCGCAACGAGCGCCGGCTTCTCAAGCTCGGCGATGCGTTCTGGAAGGCGTACTGGGACCGGGACATGCGCTGCGGCGTGAACGAGGGAGACATCCGCATCCGGGACATACCGACGGAGGCCATCTTCCCAGACCCGGCCATCCGCGACGGCGGCTTGCAGGACGGGCAGTATGTGGACTACGTCTACACGATGCACAAGGTGAAGTTCTGCCAGGTGTTCCGCCGCGAGCTGGAGGAGCTGGGACTGACGGCGGACGACATTCTCACCGAGGACTACGTTTCCCGCACCGGAGTTTTCGATCTCACGACGGCCATCAACGATCTGGACGACACGGTGCAGGTGCTCGAGCACTGGTTCCGACAGCCGTGCGACACGGAGGAGGACGGCGAGAGAGTGCCTGCCGGAGCGGTGGCGTGCTCGATCCTCGCGGGAGGGCGCGAGCTGCGGTACATCCCGAACTACTGGAAGCGCACATGCAAGCAGAACAGTCTCTTCCCGTTCGTGCATTACTGGCGTATTCAGGACGAGAACCGCTTCTGGAACAAAAGCGAGCTCACGCCGATCATCGAGCTTGTGGACGCCGCCGACCGGAAGCTCGCTATGAGCATTCTGAACGACACGTTCCTTGCAAACGACATCATCCTCGTGGAGGACAGCGCGCTTGCCGACGGCGAGGAGTTCACCAACGAGCCGGGCGCGGTGATCCATCTCAAGCAGAACCGCATGGGCGGCGTGCAGCGGCTCGGCGGACTGCAGAGCATAGCGAACGGCGCGATGGGCGTGGAGTTCTTCAAGAACCAGATCGAGCGCGCCAGCCGAAACTACGACATCAATCAGGGCAGGGAAACGACAAAGGTCACGACGGCGACCGGCCTTGCCATGATGCGGCAGGACGCGCAGAGCCAGGCGGACATCAAGGGCGCGGATCGCGACGCCGGGTTCGAGCGGCTGTATGAGCTGCTCGACTGGCTGGCGCTCGAGTTCTTCGACGACGACAGGATGCTGTTCATCGGCGCGGACGAGATGAAGGACCGCGCGCCGCAGGCAATGCCGTTCAACGCCGACAGCTTCACGGCGATCATGCCGAAGGTGCTGGACGGGGCCGGAAACGTTGTGCGCGAGGAGTGGCAGTACTTCCCGCGCGTGGACGTGACGATCACGGCGGGAGACAGCATCGCCCACGGCAAGGCGCAGACGCTTCAGGCGCTGCAGGCGCTCACGCAGAGCCAGATCACGGCGGAAAACTGGAAGCTGTTTGCCGCGCAGCTTGAGCTCATCGATCTGCCGGGCAAGCAGGAGATCATCAACGAATGGCAGCAGAGGTTCGCCGTACCGGCTATGCCGGAATCCGCCGGAGGCGGCGGAGCGGGAACGCTCGGCGAGGCGGCCGCCGGCGGAGCGATACCGGGGGCGCAGACGCTGCCGCTGCTGGGAGGTGCGCCGACGGCATGAAGTGTCCGAAATGCGGCATTGAGATGACGAAAAAGAACGCGGCGGAATGGGAGTGCCGCAACCCGAAGTGCGTTCGGTATCAGGGAGGAAAGAAGAAGGATGGCTAAGTTTTGGGATTGGGTGAACAAGCAGGCCAACAAGCAGCCAACGACCGGGGACGAGCTGCTGTACGCCGATGCGCTGAAAAACCAGGAGGCGAGAAACGCTGCGAATAATCAGTACGCCGCGGCTGCCGCAGCGGCGAAAAGCGGGAGTGCGAACAGCTCGTCTCTGCAGGGGACCATCGATCCCGACCGGACGGGCGCAGCGGCGCCGCCGCGAAAAGGGCTCTATGACCAGACGGGCATGAACGCGACGGCGGCGAATGCGGCAAGCGGAGCGATAACCGGCGCTATGGCCGGAGCGGGACGCCTGCCGAACCAGAACGGAACGCAGCAGCCGACCACGACGCCAACGCAGCCGGGCACGTCCGGCGGAGGCAAGGTGACGTACATCGACCCCAACGGCGACGCGCAGAAGGGCACGACGGAAGGAACGCCGGAGGAGACGCCGGGCGAGCCGCAGCGGACGTATCTGGACGAGCTGCGCGATCAGTACCAAAAGATGTACGACGACGCGGTGAAGGCCAACAACGACGCGGCGAAGGCCGCCGCCGAGCGGGCGCTCGCGCAGGCGGAGAAGGGCGTCGGCGAGCTCGGAGACCAGTACGGCAGTCTCAACAAGCAGCTCTACCGGGATTACATGGAATCGCTGCGCGTGCTGCCGCAGGAGATGGCAGCGAGAGGCTACAGCGGCGGCATGAGCGAATCGGCCCGGCTGGGACTGGATACGGCCTACGGCGAGAGGCTGAACGAGAACGAGGCCGCGCGTATCGCCGCCATTATGCAACTGCGGCAGCAGGGCGCGGACGCCGAGTATCAGGCAAACGCCGCACGGGATCAGGCAAACGCGCAGGCGCAGCAGAATCTCTATGCAAACATGATGAATCTGCGTCTTCAGCAGCAGCAGGACGCAGCGACGAAGGCACAGAACATGGCGCAGTACGGCGACTTCTCCGGCTATCTCGGGCTCGGCTACACGCAGAGCGAGATCGACCAGATGCAGAAGGCGTGGATCGCGGCGAATCCGGAGCTTGCGCGGACGCTGGGGTATGTCAAGACGCCGGAGCCGGTGTACAGCTCTTACAGCGGCGGCGGGAAAAACAACACGCCGAGCGATGAGCAGAAGGCGAACGGAAGAGATCTTCTGAGCGAAGCGATACAGCTGAAAAATGGCGGGACACCGTACAGCCAGATCGCCAAGGCACTCGACGAGGAAGCTGCCGCGGGAACGATCACGACGGCACAGGCGGAAGCGGCAAAGCGAGCGGCGATAAGCAGCGGGCTGGATAACGCCTATGCGTCGATGAAGAAAAACACAACGCAAAAAGGCCCTGTCTCCGGAGGGAGACTGATCACTGAGGGCGACTTTTACAGCCAAATTCTCGGAGGTAGAAAATGAGCCTTACGGAAAGAATCTACGGAAAAGAGACAGCCGGAAAACCGGCTGTCTCTTCGGACACTCAGAAGAACCTGTATACTGCGGCGGCGAATAAAAAGCCGTCGCTCGCAAACCGCATTGCGCAGAACGGCGGGCAGCCGACGCTCTACGCTGACGCCGCAGCAAAGCAGAAGCCTTCGCTTGCAAGCCGCATCGAGGCCAACGGCGGGACACCATACGCCGACGCTGCGGCGCGGATGCAGGGCGGAAACGCGGCGAAGGGCACGAGCGTCGTTTTCAACAGCGTGTACGGAAAGGCGGATGACCGGGCGAGCTCGGCCGGCTCCGGGAAGTATGCCGGTATTCTCAAAGCGAGCGACTATACCGAGCTTTCCAAAAGCGGCGAGAGCAAGAGGAAGCTCTTCGGCGACGCCCGGTATGACTACATCAACAACATCGGGAACTTCCGCGCGCAGTCCGACGTGCAGCAGGCGCAGGGACGCGGGCAGGACTACGGGAAATACGCCTTCATGACCGATGATGAGATTGGCGTATACAACTACCTATACGCTACGCAGGGGAAAAAAGCGGCGAATGCCTATCTGAGCGATCTTGAACCGGAGCTGGATAAGCAGTGGTACACCGGCACGAACCGGGCGACGACGGAGGCGCTCGGAAAGAACGCGGCGACGCGGACGCTGGCAAGCGCCATGACCGTTGCGGCGCAGCCTACCCGGACGATCACAAGCATGATCGCCATGGCGGACGATGCGGTACGCACGGCCAAGGGGCAGGAGATCAACCCCTATTCCAAGTGGCGGCAGGCGAGCAACATCACGCAGGATCTCCGCGCCGACACCTCGAAGCACATCGAGGAAGCAAATCCGGGGATGGGCGGCAAGGTCGGGAGCTTCGTATATAACACCGCGATGAGCGCCGCGGACAGCGCGATGAACGCGCTTGTCGCCAAGGGAATCGGCGAGGCGGTGGGGCTTACCGGCGATACGCTGATGAAGGCAACGAACATTCTCGGCTCGGCGCTGATGAGCTCGGAGGCAGCTTCCCTGTCCATCGCCGAGAGCAAGGAAAAGGGATACTCCAACGCCGGAGCGCTGGCGCTCGGTCTGACGCGCGGCGCGATCGAGTACGCCTCAGAAGCGGTCGGCGGTGAATGGGTCATCCGAAAGATCAAGGCAAACCCGCTGAGCTTCGTGAAGAGCATGGCGCTCACGATGATCCCTGAGGGCATGGAGGAGGTCATGTCGGACGCGGCGAACGGCGTGGTTAACCTTGCAATTGACGCGGCGTTCGGCACGGAAGAGAGCGGGATCCCGAAGATGCTCGAATACTACCGGACCAGCGGCACGGATTGGCAGAAGAAGCACGCGGAGCTTGCGACCGTGCTTGCCGTTCTCGGACAGGAGGGGCTTTCGTTCCTCGGCGGCGCGCTGGCAACACTGGGGTCGAGCGGCGTGCAGTATGGCACGAACCGCGCGAACATCAACCAGACAGCCGAGCGGCTGGACACCACGCTGAAGAACGTTGTGCAGATGATGCAGGACGCGCAGACGGAAAACCCCGGCGTTATATACGCACTGGCCGAGCTGACCGACGCGGAGAACGCCGACGATCTCCGGCGGAAGATCGGCACGAAGGAAGATATGAAGCGCGCGGCGGAGTATCTGACGAAGCAGATGGAGGAAGGCGGGCGTTCCGGCACGCAGGAAGGTACTTATACTGCCGGGGCGCAAAACGCGCCTGTGGGCGCGCAGAGGGCGCAGAACGAAGGAAACAGCACGACGCCCGCGGCGGCGATCAACATTCAGGAGGGAATGAACAATGGACAGAGTACTTATCACCGGGAAGAAAGCGGGGCTGCTTATGTCGGTTCCCGCGGACAAGCTGCGGAAGGCGCCGAAGGAGGGCTACAAGCTCTCACCGGAGGCCGAACGGAAGTTCAACGAGGCGTGGGAACGGACGCGCAAGCGGATCTACGGCAAGTAACTCCGGCGCAGCTCGGCATCCGAAACGGCGGCACGGAGGCCGTGACCGTCGTGGACGCGCGGAAGCTCGGCGGCGAGGCGAAGAGCGCCTACGACGCCGTACTGGAGAACGGGCTTGAGCCGGTAGCGGTGCGCGGGGCGATCCAGGTGGGAGACGGCTACGCGAACGCCTATACCGAGAGCGGGAGGGTGTTCTTCCGCGTGGACGCCGTGGACAGCAGAGGCAACGCCATCAGCCCGGAGATGCTGGTGCAGCACGAGATGTTCCACAACTATGCATCCGAGGAAGTTATCCGCGCGACAGATGAGGTGATCCGCGAGAGCATGACCGCCGAGGAATACGACGCCATGCGGGATGCCTATAAAGCGGACTACGCAGGGGTCTATGATTTCGCAAATATGAGCGTGGACGAGATCGAGCGGCTGCTCACCGAGGAGATCGCGGCGGACGCTTACGCGGGGCTGAACTGGTTCTCCGGCGACGCGCCGGTGCAGGAGGCCGTGCGCGCCGAGACAGAAAGAAACGCCCCGGCCCGGAGGGCAGAGGCGCAGCAGGAGACGACGGGACCACCGGGCCGAGCTACGGCGGCGGGCATCGGCGCCAGAACCGCCGACAGCGCCGCCCTGCGCCGCGCGGAGGCGCTGGAAAAGAGCGGGACGGACAATGAGACCATCCGACAGGAAACGGGCTGGTATCGCGGCATGGACGGCCAGTGGCGGTTTGAGATCGACGATTCCGGCGCGGCATTCAGCCGGAGCGGCGAGGCGCAGTACAGCGCCGACAATGCGGACTACGCGCGCTATACGCAGCTGATGAACCGGATGCTCACGGGAGAACTCACAGAGGCGGAGCACGCCGAGCTGCTGGGGCTGGACAAGAAGAACGGCAGCACGAAAAAGGAGCTGGCGCGCCGCATTGACGAAGGGAACGCGACGCTGCGGGACATCATGCAGCACAACGCCCTTTTTGAGGCGTACCCCGAGATCGCGGAAACCAAGGTGAAATTTGCCGATATGCCGAGCGGGACGGCGGGCAGCTACAACCGCGAGACGAACACGATCACGCTCGACACAAAGCTCAAATACGACGCGAACGATGCGCTCGACGCACTCATGCACGAGGTGCAGCACCGGGTGCAGGCGGCGGAGGGCTTTGCGAGCGGGACAAACCCCGGCTACTGGAACCGCGGGGAAAACTACGACAGAGCAGCGGAAAAGTACCGCGACAACCGCGCGAGGCTTCTCAACGGATTGAGTACCGAGGATCTGGCACTTTACAACGAGTACCGCAGCGCAGAGCGCGAGATGGGAGCAATGCTCGACGGCTCCGTGCTCTACGACGAAAGCCGTATGGATGCGCTGGAAAAGCGCTCGGACGAGCTGTACAGGGAGCTTTATGGCAAGGAATGGTTCGGAAAGCTGAACCGGTACGACCGGATTCTCGGCGACGCGGGCGAGGCCGTGAAAGAGTTCTACCGGAACACTGCCGGGGAGATCGAGGCCAGAGACACAACCTCTCGCCGCCGGATGAGTGCCGAAGAGCGAAAAAATACGCCGCCCGAGCTGGGCGACGCGGATACCGTGTTTGCGGATGGAAATACAATGGCCGCCTATGCGGAAGCGAACGGGAATATTCGGCGGAACAACATCGAATACGCTGACAATGCGGCACGGAACGCTGCGCAGAAGGCCCTGCACGATCGTATGGTCAGCGAGGGCAAAACGCTTGACTTGACCGAGAATCGAGAGGCGGCTTCGCAGTATTTCCCGAATCTTCGTTCTATGCCGAAAGCGGAAAGAACGGCGATTCTTCGAGAAAGAATCCAGACACTCAAAAACGATCTTCGCACATATCTCAATCAGCTTAAAGGCGTGAACTTCGAGTTTGAGATCAACGGCAACACTATCGAGGCAACGGTTTATAACGCCGGGGTTAAGGAGGTCTTGCAGAATCTCACGCAGGACAAAGCTGGTATGCTATCAGCGAGTGAGGAAATATTCCGAAATGCGGAATACCTTTACAGCACGCAGGATAAAACAGGAAGTCCAAACGTTACCGGTTGGGATTACTTTTATGTTCCAGTAAAGATTGGCGGCGATACCGTAGGAGTGCGAATTGCGATAAGAAATATGGCGTTCCCGACAGAAAGCCAAATCTACAACTGGGGCATAAAAAGAGAGGACACGTCTTTGGACGGTGTTGGACTCATGCCCGGAGGCAGAACTTCCGCCGATGTCTCATCAGACGTATCCTCTACGGCTACTATACGCCAGACGGAGGGGAATAGTCAAGAAAAATCTTCCGGCAAAGCGAGTGTGGAGGTATCCGGGATCAACAACCGCACAGCCGCGGAGCTCCGGCGCGAGTATGAGCGACGGATGCAAGAGTACCAGAAAGCGACGCAGCGGGACGACCAGAACTTCCCGTATATCGACGAGATGAAGTGGATGCAGGCGGCGGAGAGACGGCTCGCGGAGCTGGGCGACGGAAAGCACAGGCGCAGGACGGTAGGAAGCACGAAGCGCGACATTATGCAGCTGTTCAGCACGGACCGGGCGAACCGCACGGACGTGGAGCGGGTGCTCAACCGGAACATCGGAGAGATGATGGCGCAGGGCGAGATCCGAGGCGACGCGCTGGACACGCTTGTAAACGAGCTGCTGCAGACCGGGAGCGTTGTGTCCTCCTCGAAAAACAGCCCGTGGATCGATGAAACCTACGAGAGCATCCGGAGCGATCTGAAGGGCAGCAAGCTCTATGTATCGAAGGATATGTGGCGCGATTTCAGCAAAGACGAGGCGCGGGAGCTGCGCGAGCGGGCGAGAGCGGCAGGGATCACGCTTTCCGATAACCGGAGATACACGCCGCCGGATGTGCGGAATATAGAGCTTGCCGAGAAATACGGCGAGGCGCTTTTCCCGACGGATATTTCCGCGCCGGATATGCTGCGAAACATCATCTACTGCGCCGAGCAGGGAGCGAACGAGAAGCAGACGCTCGCGGATCGGCTGTGGGACGAGGCGCAGCAGGAGGGGCTCGGCGAGGCAAGAGAACACGCCTACGAGAGAATGGTGAACGATCTGCGGGATAAAACGGAGGTCATACTGCGCGAATTTGCCGAGGACAACCATCTGAAGCTGAAGGAGCAGACAAAGACCAAAGCAAAGCCTGTATCCTACTTCGACCTGAAGAAAGCGCCGGCCAAGGAGTTTGACCGCAAAAAAGGCGACTACAACATCATCGGCGAGATCGGCTCCTACACAAAGGAAATCGCGGAGCTGGAAAACGCGCTCGAAACGGAAAACCGGTATGTGATCTCCGAAGGCGAGGCGAGATACGAGGCACGCATCGAAGAGGAAAACGGCGTGCTGTATGCCTCTGTCTGGAAGAACGGCGAGCGCCTCGCCAGCGCGTCGAGCCGGAAGCGGAAAAACCTACCGAACTGGGCGGCGATGGAGATCCGAAAGGACGTCGGCGCAAGGATCATGTTCCATCCGGGGCTCGAAAACCGAGGCGAGAGCTACAACGCCGATCTCAAGGCCGCCGAGGAAGCCGGGTATCCGGTGTTCGAGAAGAAGAACGGCGAAAAGGTACAGACCGTGCCGTTCTGGACGTGGCTGAAAAGCAAGGAGTACGGAAACTACGGACTGGTCATCGACAAGACCAATGCGCAGGACGCGGACGGGAATCCCATTGTATTCGCGTACTACTTCAACAAGAAAAAAGGCACCGGAAAGGTCGTGATAGAGAGCAGGGAAACGGCTTACGTCGTGGACGGCAAATATTCAGACCCGGATGTTGCGGAAAAAAGAGCCGCCCGGATGAAGGACGAAGAGTCCGAGGCGATGCGCGCCGAGGAGCGCGAGGCGCTGTGGAGAGAGACGCAGAAGGGCTCGCCGTTTGAAGCGCAGCCGAACGCCACGACGGACACCAGAGAGCGGGTCACGAAAGCGACGTCGGCGGGCGTGCAGCGGATCTTCCAGCAGCTCATATCCAAGGGAAAAACCGAGGTATCCACACAGGGTGAGAGCGGGATCCGGACGTACACCGCGAAGATGAACACGAACGGCGTGGAGTACTGGGTCGATATCTCCGACGGCCGGCAGGACGTGCAGCGGTTCCGGGAATTTGAAAAGGAAAAGGCTGCGCAGCTCGCCGCGGAGTGGATGGACAAGGAGGCCAACCGCGCGTACACCGCCGCGAACGAGAAGCGAGCCGAGGCGAGACGGGCGGAGCTGAGCGCGGAGGAGAACGCGAAGATCGCCGAGTTGTTCGGAAATACCGAAGAACTCAAGACGGCGGAAACGCCGGAGGACGCGCCGAGCCCCGGCGAAACGGCGGAGAGCCGCGTCACGGACGAGATCGTAAAGGCGGAAAAGAGCTTCCGCGAAAGTCTTGCAGACGTCACGCACGGAGCTATGCGTATGTTTGTAAACGCCGGGGAGACGGTGCGCCGGATCTCCAAGCAGACGAAAAACAAGAGCCTGGAGGGGTACTACTTCAACGCCGGGGCGTACTCCCAGCGGGCGGGAAACTGGATCGCCAAGGGCGGCGCGCGCACCGACATCAGCGGGCACAAGACCGGCGAAAGCCTTATGGACATTCTCGGGGATATCATGAAAACCCCGGAAAAGTACAAGGACTTTCAGCTGATGCTCCTGCACCGGAACAACGTGGACCGCATGCGGTACGACAGCACGGAAGAGGTCCAGAATCTCACGAAGTGCGTGACGACGATCGAAGATCTCTACCCGAAGCTGCGCGGGCTGGACAACGACTATCTCTACCAAACCGCCGTTCCGGGAGACAAGCGGGATATGCTTTCGAGAGAATGGAAAGAGACGGTGCTCGATGAGCTTCTCAACGGCGAGATGCCGGAGATCGCGGACATATCCGAGGCGGCGCAGATGCTCATCTTCACGCGGCAGAAAATCAGCGAGGCGAAAAAGAACGGGCTGAAACCTGTGTTCGGATACGAGGTCACGGCCTATGACAGCCAGCTGGAAGCCGAACGGCTGCTGAAAGCCAACCCGGAGTTTGACGCTCTCGCAAAGAGGGTGTATGCCTATTTC
>ENA-USUG01005661-USUG01005661.1-human-gut-metagenome-genome-assembly--contig:-NODE-5661-length-13978-cov-5.218258_pt1 | contig 13978 bp, 12 predicted proteins | sample MGYA00250059_ERZ773394 | MGnify/ENA primary metagenome ERZ773394 (study PRJEB29103, sample SAMN06111957) | human gut metagenome | biome: human gut; feature: ankylosing spondylitis patient; material... | reverse complement strand
CCACTGGTAGACGCTTTGTTTGCGTACCTAAAGCAGCATGAAAGCGAGGTCGGAACAGAAAAGCTGAAGGATGCCTTCAGTTACGCTCTGAATCAGGAAAAATATCTCCGGGTTTTCCTGACAGATGGGGATGTCCCTATGGATAATAACGCCTCTGAGCGCGCGATCCGCGGATTCTGTGTTGGAAAGAAGAACTGGCAGATGATCGATACGATCAATGGTGCGAAAGCATCCGCGATTATTTACAGCATCGCAGAGACGGCAAAAGCGAATAACCTAAAACCATACGAATACTTTGAACACCTTCTGACAGAGATCCCCAAGCACATGGATGACAGCGACCGGTCATTCTTAGATGACCTGCTTCCATGGTCGAAAAAGTTGCCGGACGTTGTCAGAAAACCGAAAAAGCAATGAAGTAGAGCCGCGGAAGCGGCTTTTAGCTTATAGGGTACTTGGTATGGAGCGTTTACAATATCTGAATGAAAATCGGCGTTATGAACTGCACTCATTTCGTATTTGGTCCGCCTTGCTGATTTCGATAATTCGTTAAGGCTCTCGTACCTCTACCTGATACGCTTGTGATAAAAAATCTAGTACATCCTGCAGTCGTTCTTCCTCCTGTTCTGTTGCAAGTTCAAAGTCTAGCTATATGCTCACTATACATCTTTTCTCGCACTCTTAATTTTCCACTCTGATTCTGGTTTAATTAAAGTTGATCGCTTCGATTTTTCTTTCTTTGGTTTTTCCCTGGAAAGTTGTGCACAAACTCTGCTACAAAATTTTCTATAATCCCACCCCTGAAAATCTTTACCACAATACTGGCATTTACACCACACCCATTCATACGAGTAGCCTCTGCTTTGAATTACATATTTTTTCCTACAAGATCGATTACAGAATTTCTTATTTGGAACATACCTATCAGCTGTTATCTTTTTCCTGCAATATGCACACCTTTTGTTTGGCATCTCATCTACCCTAAGCAGACAGCCTATCTTCTTACAATAATAGCGCACCTGATTTTTAGTAACTCCTAACCGTTTGGCAATCTCATCATATCTCAGGCCAAATTCACGCATCAATTCGATTTTTTCTTTCTCAAATTCTGTAAGCAATACTAGCACCTCCTTGTTAGGTTGGTGCTAGTAAAACTCTTGTACATTCTATTGTCAAGTCATTTTGCTCAATGTGTTGCTACTTCAAATTCTGTGCCATCGTAGTACAAAATTCTGAGGTCCCCATTCTCGAATACAGTAATGTGGTCAACTACCTCCTGCAGTAAATCTGGCTTACATTCCTTGATACTGCCCTCCTGGGCTCGCATCTTCATAAGTCTTGTTTTATATGCTAACAGCTCATTCCCTGACTCAATATTAATGTTCCATAGTGTTTCATAATCTCCGATTGACTCCACAATGGCATTCCAGGTCATTACACATATTTTTTCCAAAGCACTCTCCATAATATATGGACAAGTGCAAACTCGATGTCCAGAATTCTTATTGGTAGAGCCACAGCGCCACTTTTTCATCTTAGTTCCAGCTCTTGTTGTATACGATACCCTGGAATAAAGGTTATTACACTTTCCACATACCACCTTCCCTGAAAATGGATTTTTGTCAGGCATCACCGCGTAATTATTCGTAAAATGATCTTCACAGTATTTCTTTCTACGTGCCAATTCCTGCTGCACCGCGTTCCAGGTATTTACATCTATGATCGGCTCGTGATCTCCTTCAATATAATACTTTGGAATTGTACCATCATTCATTACACGCTTCTTAGATAGAAAATCTGCAGTATAGCTTTTCTGCAAAATAGCATCACCCATATACTTCTCATTTCGAAGCATGGAGTCCAGAGTGCTTGCCTGCCAGTTGCATTTTCCATCCCAACTTTTTACCCTCTCTTTTTTGAAAATTCTGGCGATATAGTCAACTGTTTTTCCGGATAAATATTCATCATAAAGTCTTACCACGATCTTTGCCTGAGTCTTGTTTACAATGAGCTTTCCATTCTCATCACAATCATATCCTAAAAAACGTTTGGTGCTCATCTTGTGTTCACCCTTTTCAAAGCGCCTTCGTATTCCCCAAGTACTATTTTCAGAAATACTTCGACTTTCATCTTGTGCTAAAGAAGATAATATTGTTAGCAAAACCTCTCCTTTAGCATCCAAGGTGTCGATATTTTCTTTTTCGAATCGAATCCCCACGCCCAGTTCCTTTAGCTCTCTTACATAATTCAAGCAATCCAGGGTATTTCTTGCAAATCTGGAAATGGACTTTGTAATAATAAGGTCGATCTTCCCAGCTCTGCAATCTTCGATCATTCTGTTAAAATCATCACGCTTTTTGGTGTTGGTACCGGAGATGCCTTCATCTGCGTAAATGTCCACCAACTCGTAATCAGGATTTCTTGTTATGATTTCCGTATAGTATCGCACCTGGTTCTCATAACTTGATAACTGTTCTTCTTGGTCCGTTGACACGCGGCAGTACGCTGCTACTTTCTTTTTCAATTCTATCTGCTGCCCGTTCACCAGCATCGTAGGCTCTTTTGCTGGTATAACCGTAATGCTTCTCGCCATTTATCATTACCTCCTCTACTACCATTGGTTCCGAAAAAGAAAGACCTGTAAGTTCTGTATCCCTTATCCGGATACCCTTACAGGCCTCTTTCCCTTTATGAATATAAGTGGCGCATAACCACTCGACTTTTCGATTGTAAACATATCTTCTTCGCAGGCTCTTTCCGCAATATGGACACACCAACATTCCACTCATTGGATATCGTTTCTGGTATTTTTCACCTTTTCCAATGTTTCTCTGCTTTCTGTGATATTCCATAAGCTCCTGAACCTGCTGCCATTCTTCTGCGCTAATAATGGCCGGGTGATCTTCTGTTACATAGTAACTTTGCACCTGTCCATTATTCTTTACGGATTGGTGTGTTCCTTCCGGAATGTAAGTTTTCTGGATATGGAAATCCCCTTTGTATTTTTCATTGGTAAGCATTCCCTTAATGGTACTTGCGTGCCAAGAACTTTCTGCTATCGTCGGTACCCCTTCCTCATTTAATGCCTTAGCAATTCTATGACACCCAATGCCTGAAAGGTACATCTTAAATATTAGTCTTACAACCTTGGCTTCTTCTTTATTGATTACCAGGTCCCCTGTCTCATCCTTGTCGTATCCCATGAAGCGGGCTGTATTTACCATTCCCTCTCCACGTTCGAACTTCTTTTTCAAAGTCCATTTATTATTCTCACTTATGCTGCGGCTTTCCTCCTGTGCGAAGGAAGCAAGCACCGTCATCATCAGCTCTCCTTCCGAGGAAAGTGTGTTAATATTGTTTTCCTCAAAAAGCACGCCGACGCCGATTTCTTTCAGCTCTCTTGTGCACTTAAGAACTGTGGTGGTATTTCTGGCAAATCTGGAAATCGATTTTGTAATAATAAGGTCTATCTTTCCAGCCTTGCAATCTGCAATCATTCTTTGAAACTCTGGTCTGTTCTCGCTTCTACCGGTCATTCCCTGGTCCGCATAAACAGAAACGAATTCATATTCCGGATTGCTTTTAATCACGCGCTCATAGGTGCTTACCTGGTTTTCAAAGGACTCGCCTTGCTTTAAGCTGTCCGTTGATACCCTTGCATAAGCACATACTCTTAGCTTTTTTTGCTTAGGTTTTAAAGGTTCTATTTTCCTAAGTTTCATGCGAATTCTCCTTCCTTTTTGGTAGTCCTATTAACGCTCTTGTTCCGCTATAAGTCAAGCACTTTAGCGGTTTCAAGGGTATAATTATCGGTATGACCGAACTGGTAAAATACAAAAAAAGAACCCGGAAGGATTACTCCTCCCAGGCCCAAACTTATGATAACATTTCGTTTACTCGCTTCTGAACCGCACCGTAATCATACCCCTCTGCTAAGAGTCTACTCTTACGCTCAGATCCGTTTTCCCACTTGCCTGCAATGACCTCTCTTGCAAGTTCGTCGACAGACTTCTTTGGTGTCACTCCACATTTGCCATTCACAATATCCTGGATCTCAGCATAATTGTATCCGGCTTCTGTGAGACGCTGCTTTCTCTCCTCACCATTTCCCCACTTACCTGCAATGACCTCATCTGCAATCTCTACTGCAGTTTTCTTTGCAGGCGCTGGTTCTGATGCCTGGCTTTTTGTATAGCCATTGAGTCCTGCCGCTTTAATCTTAGTAGGATAATCCACATAGCAATAATCCTGATCGCAGGTTTGACCATTGATTTTATTACTACGAAGCAGATTAGTTTCACCGCCAAACTGCCACATCTGTGTTTCTGCACCACTGGAAGGAGCTGGCTTACTCTTTCCCCATCGCGCAACCCAATGGCTATACCTGGTAAGCTCACCGTCATTCATTTCACTGTTAAAAAATGATTCCGATGAATAAATACCTACCCAATAACCTGCTGCTTCCATAGTAGAACAAAATGCTTTCACAATCTCTGTAAGAGCTGCTCGGTCATTGTCTGTGATCATCTTACCCTCAACATCATAAAAGACAGGGTATTCATATTTCTTTCCACTAAGGATTGAAATAAAATACTCTGCCTCTTTCTTTGCTTCTGCTACACTCTTTGCATTACCATAGAAGTACGCGCCTTTTGGAAGGCCACAATCTTCACACTTCTCATAATTAGCTTCAAACTTGCTGTCCTTATAAAGCCCTGCGTCACCGCCACCAGCTTTTAGGATAGCAAATTCTACACCTTCGTTACTCTTTGCCCTGGCAAAATTGAAATCTCCCTGCCAGTGACTCACATCAATTCCAAATTTCTGACTCATAAATCATTCCTCCTTGTCATCATCTTCTGCACGCTCGTGCAACTGCTCTAATACTGCTTTGATTTTCTGTGGCACCGGCAATCCTAAATGAGCAGCATTTTCTAAAAGGCTCACGCCTTCATTGGAAATATAAAAGAAAATAACTGCTGTTCTAAGGACACTTCCAGTACCAATCACATGAACATCCAGGATGTTTGCAATACCTACCAACAAGAAAATCAGTACCTTCCGACAAATTCCACGAAAGCCAACTTCACTTGAAAGGGCTTTGTCGCTAATCGCACACATAACTCCAGTTATGTAGTCGATAACTACAAAGGCCAGTAATGCATATAACAAACCGTCACATCCTCCTAAAAAGTACCCAAGCCAACCTCCAACTGCTGTAAATACAAACTGAATTGCATTCCAAAATTCCTTCATCGTCTTATCCTCCTTTGATTTTTTTGTATGAAAAAAGCAGCTACCCGCAATGGATAACTGCCTAATTCCGAAAATTATTCTATTGTTCCTGTAAGATGTATGTTATCTTCATGGTCTTATCTGCGGTCTTTGTAACCGGTGCATCCAGGTTATTGATGGTTGCAAGATAATTACACATCATATGCCAGCCAGATGTTGACCAGGTTCCATAATCCGCAAAATAAATAAGTGGTTCATTACGAACCGGTGTTACATTTATGTTGTAACTACTATTAAACAGTGACTGTGCCTCTGGAGGCATAATCTCATTTGTTACTGTATTCGCTATCAAAAGCTGATCATTCCCATTTTCATAATATATTCGTCCATTTATTACAAACTTCGGTAAACCATTTACACTTGAAGCATTTGTTCTTTTAAATTTCACGACATTGGCCGGATTTGTTATCTGTATTTTGTAAAGTTCATACGGAGAATCATATCCCTTTACATATAAATAGCCATCTGTTATAAACATCTGCCAGTTGTTATCTGATCTGAGATATTTATCTGTGGTATTTGTAACTTCATATTGCTTTACCTTCCAAGTGTCCATCTTGATTTCTGTCACCAAATATGACGTATTGGGATCTACTCGATAATCTTTATGAGTGCAGATATATAAACAATCTGTAGCCGGATCATAATTATAGCCCCAATATCCAATTCGTAACTCTGTACTAAGTTCTGGAACTTCGATTTCTTCTATCAAGGGCTTTGTATTGTACACATTATCCAGGATAGAAACCGTCTTAAGAAAGGTTCTTCTTTTTGTGATATGAATATGCTTATTATCCATAAACTTAAAGTAAAATGCGCAATCCTTCTCCCGGTCTATTACAAATATAAGCTCTGTCTTTCCCATTGTCATTCCGGAATACTTGCTACTTGTGCTGGCTCCGGTCCTATCCGGATGAACATACTGCAGGCTATCTTCTGCTATAGATTGCATAAGAGGATAATCCCTGTTATAGCTTATATTCTTACTTCCATACGATGTAAAGCCGCCATTTTTATGTGTTAAACATACACTTGCAATCGTTCCGTTTGCCTGACTGGTTGCAAAATCGTATACATTTTTCACATATCGATCTTTCAAATTAATCTCTGATTCTGTTTGATTAAAACCACCACGAAATGTATTCTTTGTATTATTCTGCACACCATATGCAGCACATCCAATTAAGGTTGCATTTGCCGGCGGGTAATAATTGTCAGCATTCTCCGGTATTTCTGTATCAAAGCAAAGAATTCCACCCAGAAGTTTTTCACAATAAGGCGTAAATTCATTTAGGAATCTACTCGGACGCTTGCAAAGTCCTAACGGCTTAAGCACATCACGTAGCGCATTGGTTACCATATTATGATTTTCATAGGTCTCAACCTCTCCCGTATTTACATCCGTAAGTTCAATTCTTGTTGTTCCCTTAAGCATTGTCATCATCTCCATTTCTATAATTCATTACAAAAGAAGTAAGTGTTGCATCACCGGCAAGCCAAAATCGAAAAGTTATCGTTTTTGCATCTAATAGACCTGCATATAGTGCATCCAAATCCATGAGTAAAAATTCTTCCATAGCAAGTTCTTCTGTAAAGTTCTCGCCATCATAGCTATATTGCACCGTAACGGTTCCGGTATATTCTGCATTTAAGGCCTTAATACCAAGTACTGTCCCATCCGATAAGTCAGCCATTCCTTCAATATATTGCTTTGGTGGTGTCCCAGTAATGATTGCATTTAACGGAAATGCCCTGCTGTCACTCCAGCTAAGTACTGCTGGACCTTCTAAATGTTTTATCAAATCCCATTCTGGCATTTTGTCAAATCCCTTTTTCTTAAAAAGCAGTGCTGACAGATTGGTCTCTTCCAGTTCTACCAGTACATCTTCCTTCTCATCCGTTTCCTCATTCATAATTTGTGTTTCTACGGTATAGAGTTTTCCGGTATCATCTCTTACCAGGAGTTTAAATGGGACCAATAAATCTAGCAGCGTATATTTTATTTCAAACGTCTTACTCTCTGCATAATACTGAAAAGTAATATCCGGAGAATCTGCATCTGGCTTTGTAAAGGTATAATTCTTATCTGCAGTAAAACCAAATGCACCATCATAACATTGTATTGGTATCGAAATCATATGAAGTGAAATATCACCTGTATCCCAAAACACAAGATCATACTTAAGCTGATAATCAGCACCAGAGGCATTATAATGAGACCAGCCCTCCCAGCGTACTTTCAAAAATCTATAATAGCTATATAAGGTTCCTTCTTCTCTGTACAAAGACCTCATTCTTGTATCTCGATTATCAATTTTCAGATGCGTTGTATCGCTTCCAATTCCCCAATAGGAATCTCCATGCGCATAAATAGAAGGAGCAGCCTTCCCTAGAAATGTAAAGAAGTCTGCCCCGCTGACAGCAAGTGTTCCGCCATCATAATTATTGCTATCCTGCAACAAACAGGTCATATTGGTAACCCCAGCCGCAAAAATATCATTTATATTGTCGTAATTCATAGTGTAAATTCCACCCCTTTCACGCCATCAAAACCTGCTATATCGATTTCGGTACATTCTAAGAAGCCTTCATCAATTTCGCCTGTTACAGCTTTTTGAGTTTCCTGTGTAGTAGCCTTCAATTCAAAGAATCCATTCACAACATCTATCGTATCTGGCACTTTGACAAATGTATTCGTAACAGTGATTACGAGCTGTGGTCTAAATCCAACAGTATAACCATTGATTTCAACACTATTTACCTGTTCAAAGTATGCAATATCTACACGCATATCTTCTACATATCCCTGATCCAATGATATCGGTTCCGACTGCTGCACATACCTTTTTCTCAAAGTGAATCGTTCCTCATTATTAACTGTGATATATCCATTATATTTAGGATTTCCACGCACACTGGTAAGTACAAACGTGCGAAGAATTTCTGTGATCCAAGCACGATCGGTAAACCTATCGACCACAAAATTCTGGTCAACAATCGTAATATTTCCAATTGTCTGCGTAATACCAGGTTTCCTGGATGTTGGAAATGATACATTTACTCTATCTTTAAAACCATCTGCCACAAACGGAATATCACTAATATTGATAAACCCAATATTCTCATTGATATTGATGCGTCCATTCCAGTCTCCCAATCCTGCCGCAAGTCCTTGTCCACTAATGGTTGCTCTGATCTGAGCCTCTCCAATTTTTACAGTACCCGTCGATATCTTAAGGTACATAGAAAATGTATTGGAACTATTCTCTATTACTTTTGAAATCGGGAAAAACAAAGTAACAATGTGCTTCCCATACAAGCACGTCTTTGTTGGCATGAAAGTATCAATCGTTTCATTATTTATTTTGTATATAATGGATAGCTCCGGGAATTCTGCACTCTCCGAACTATCCTCTGCTTCCTTTGTCACTTCCGGTTTTACAACCTCTAACAGCATTTCACATTGAAAGGCCGCTGTTGTTTCTTCTGTAGCGGTGAAATCAATATCCATCACATTAGTAAGCGACTGTCCTATCACAAATGGACTTACATTTACGAAATTGTAAATAATGGTCTTCCCACTCTCCACAGAATTCATAAGTCCTGTAATATTCTTATCATTCTTGCTTTTGGCAGATGCAAGTCTTGGATTCTTACCTACGCATTTCAATGCCATCTTTCCATTGATCTTGCATTCAATACTGGTGATGCAACTTATCTTTGTTTCATCCGCATGACCGCCGGAGAATTTCAAAATATCACCAACCTCAAGTGCCGGATTTCCTATGGTGGAACTGTCAAATGGTACATAATTTACTTTCTGGAGTGCTGTCAGGATTTCCCGTAACATTTTCTCACGCACTGACTTCAATCCAAACTGCATCAAAGGATTCACGCCAAGATTCATTGTGAGACCATCATCCTTTTCCATTGCGATGTATTCTGCTATCTGGCTAATCTGATTTGTCGATGAGACTGCTGTATAACGTGTCACAAAATCAGAATAGCTGCTATCAAACCTTTCTGTCTGAGGAACATTCCATACAGAAGTATTCCCATACTGCTTAAGCACCAGTTTTCCATACCGATCTATCTGGCAAAAACATCCCAGTACCTGTGCCACATAAAAAATCAGGTCACGAAAAGTCTCCATATCATTATCTGCATATACACCAAGTGTTGTCTTCCCATTTGGTAGTGCATTGATTTCTGCTACGGTTTGTGCCATTTCCACCTTACACGCTTCACATGCAACCTTCAAAAATTGATATGGCGTACCACTGGAAGAATCCAACTTCAATGATTTTTCAAAACGCAGCATATAATCGTAGGCTTTTATCTCCAAAGTTCGCACCTTCCGATTGGCCTCTGTAATCTCAAATACACCCATCGGTATGGTTTCTACTGTCCCATCTAATAAAGTCAGTGAATAATACATCCGTATCAGTGCATCTTCCAATGTGTATCTATCAATTTCAGAAAAGAGACTTATTCCTAACTCTGCTGCATAAACAGTCCCCAGCTCTATTTCTGTGTTGCTGCAGCACTGCCACTTAATATATCCAGAGCCTTTTACAATATCTTTTGCACCAAACGTATATGTTTTTCCGGCTTTCGTGGTGATTGAACCAGACCACTCATATTTTCTTGTATTCTGTCTTACTGCATTCTTGAACTTTTCTGATACTTCAAACACCAACGTCACCTCCTACATTTCATTCAGCGTAAATGATACTGTCCATAATCCCTTGTACGATGTATCTTTTTTCAGCTTTGCCTTAAATCCAGATATATACATCTCTGTTTCTTTCAACTCCAGATCTTCTGTGTCAAAGTACTGAACCGTAATCTTTGGCATTTTCGAATATTTCGTAAGCAGCCTAAGCCATATTTTTGAGACAGAAAAAGAGACGGAAATGGTAACCACTCCCGTCCGCACCACATCTCTTTGTGTTGTTCCCGCCTCTGTCTCTCCTCCTGAGTCAGCTTCTACATCAGATAAATCCAAATCATAAGAATCCGGCAATGGCAGCTTTTTCTGATTGAATACCAAATACTGCAAATATGCCATTCTACCTACCTCCACTTCTAAGATTTGCTCGCTGCTGTGCTGACACTATTACTTCATCTAACATGGTTCCTCCAAGATATACTGGAATTACAATATCGCCATTTTGCCCACCTACATTTTCTATTGCATCTTTTATTGCTGATGCTATCCCGGATACGCTCTCTGTTTGTGCGGCTCCCTGGGTAAGAGGATGATTCTAGGCATCTCCTATCTTGGGATTAATCACCATATCAGAAGAAACCCCGCTAACAGCCTTTTGAATCATTCCACGACTTTTTTCGATTCCCTTTGCCAAGCCTCCCATGAAGTCAGGCATCCATGATTCATAATCCGTCAGTGGTCCCTCGTCAGGAACTGAGAAATGAAGGAATGACTTGATCTTGTCAGCAACACCCTTTACTGCATCACCAACTGCTCCAATGCAGCTCTTAATACCATTTACGATACCCATAACCAGATCTTTGCCCCAGGTAAACGCCTGAGAAGCAAGCCCAGTAATATGACTCTTCACATTTGAAAAGCCAGTCTTTACTGCATTTAACACATTCCCCATTGCTCCCTTCACAGCATTCACAATGCCAGTAAACACAGATGTAACAGCATTTTTAATTGCTCCAAGAACTGTTGATACTGTCGATTTGATGGTATTCCAGATGGTTGAAATCGTACTCTTAATCGTGTTCATGATTGTAGTAATCGAATTCTTCACTGCTGTAAAATCTCCAGTAATCAATCCCTTAATGCCACTAACTACTGCCTGAACAATCGTCTTGATGGCATTCCACACTGTGGTAAAAATGGTTTTTATCGCATTTAACACAGTGGTAATCACTGTTTTTATCGTATTCCATACCGTAGTAATCACTGTCTGAATGACAGTAAGTACCGTCTGGATAATCGTCTTATAAATATTGAAATACGTCGTCACCAGTGTTTTTATCACATTGAACACTGTGGTAAATACACCTTTGATTGCCTCCCAAACTGTAGTAATTACAGTTTTTATGACAGTTATGACAGTTTCAATGATGGTTTTATACAAATTGAAATATGTGGTCACCAGTGTCTTGATCACTTCAAACACTGTGGAGAAAATCGTCTTGATAGTCTCCCATACCTGCGAAAAAAACTCCTTGATCGCATTCCATACGGTAATTGCTACCTGCTTTACATTCTCCCAAAGATCAATCCAAAATTGTCTAAATCCATCACAGTTATTCCACAAATAAATAAACGCGGCTACTAAAGCAGCGATTGCTGCAATAATCAGAACAATCGGATTTGCCAGCATGGTCGTGTTAAGGGCAGCAAATGCACCTTTCACAGTATTGATAACTCCTGCAATTTTCGGAACAACCGTCATAATCATTCCTACTGCGGATATCACTTTTCCAATGACAATCAGCACAGGTCCAAGCGCCGCCGCAACCAGAGCCACTGTGACAATTACTTTCTTTGTTCCATCATCTAAAGAATTAAGCCAATCCACTGCTTTTTGAATTACACCTACAATACTCTTAATTGCTGGCATCAAAAGCTCACCAAAAGAAATTGCCAGCCCTTCTAAGGCTGACTTTAAAATAGTGATCTGTCCTTGTAAATTATCAAGCTGAGTATCTGCCATCTGTTGAGCAGCACCACCACTATCCGTAATCTTCTGCTGTAAATCATCCCAGGTACTTCCCGTATTGGCAAGCAATGCATTTACAGAAGACAAATCCGTTTTATTAAATATGGTTCCATATGATATTTGACTTTTCAGCAGATGTCATTCCATCCATTGAAGTATTAAGATCACCCAAAATATCATTCAATGATCTCATGTTTCCCTGAGAGTCATACACCTGAATTCCAAAGGACTCCATTGCTGCTGCAGCTTTATCTGTCGGATTCTGCAATGAAAGAATAATATTTCGAAGGTGTGTACCACCCTCAGCTCCCTTGATACCATTGTTCGCCAAGATACCAAGCGCTGTATTTAACTCTGCAGTTCCACCCTTTACCGATTTTGCTGTTGCACCAATCGTAAGAATTCCTTCACCAAGCTGAGCTACTGATGTGTTGGTTGTAGATGCAGTCTTGGCCATCTGATCTACCATTGTTCCTGCTTCATCAACACCCATACCAAGAGCTGACATTGCATCGGTTACCATATCAGAAGCAGATGCCAAGTCTATATCACCGGCGGCCGCCAAATTAAGTACGGTTGGTAATGTATCGCACATCTGTTGCGTATCATATCCGGCAAGAGCCAGGTAATTAAGAGCTTCTGCACATTCCTTAGCGGAGAAAGCGGTCTCAGATCCCATCTTCTTTGCCAGCTCATTCAACGTATCCATCGTATTTACTGACTGTCCATCAACCGTAGACATGGAATCTTTCGTAATTCCCATTGTCGCCTGCACCTGTGACATTGCCGACTCAAAGTTTGCTGCTGTAGAAACTGCTGCTGTTCCAAGTCCGGTAACGCCTGCTGTAACAGGAAGTAATTTCTGACCTGCAGAGGAAATATTATCTCCTACAGTCTTTAACTTTTCTCCTGATGCAGCTATCTTTTGAACTGCCGTAGCAGACTGGTTCGCTTGTGTCTCTAATTTCTTTAAATCCTGTTCTGTCTCAATAATCTCTCTTTGCAGAGCATCATATTGCTCCTGGGAAATCTCCCCATTTGCAAGAGCTGTGTTTGCCTGAGCCGCTGCCTGTTTTAAGGTTGCGAGCTTATTCTTTGTTTCTTCAACAGCCTCTCCTAAGAGCTTATGCTTTTGAGCAAGCAGCTCTGTATTTCCCGGATCCAACTTTAGGAGTTTATTGACATCCTTAAGCTGCGCCTGTGTATTTTTAATTTCTCCGTTGACACCTTTTAGCGCGGTTTGCAACTTGGTAGTATCGCCACCAATCTCTACTGTAATTCCTTGAATACGACTTGCCACGCTTCTCACCTCCTAAAAAATGGCAACAAAAAAGGAGCATCTCTGCTCCTAAGAAAAAGCACCAGCCGCTAAGCTGATGCCATTCATTAATCTTGTAAGATTACTATATTTTCACACCCTTGCTCTTTCGCTTGAACCTTACATTCTTCTTCAGTTGCTGCGATGCCCCTGATCACATCATTTTGATCTGTCCAGTAAAATGAAAAATCCCCTTCACCAAACATTTCCTTTTTTACTTCCTCCAATATTTGCATTTCAACAACATCTATTCTTGCCTGGAATTGCTCAGCTTTATTAACTGCTGTACCTTCTTCATGATGCATATACATATCAATTACATCATAGAGATCACTCTTAAATTTTACTGCAGCAACATCCGTATCAAAATAAACCCCGAATCCATTTCCATAAACTGTTGTTATTTTGTAACCCTGTTCTTTCAAGGCTAATGCAATAGCCATAATTCGTGAAAAAGGGATGTCAATGATCGGAAAGAAATTCTGCAAATCCTGATCAATAATATCATAAAAGCCTTTTTTCTTGATGTTTCTTATGTATTCTGCCTCTTCCTGATCCAACTGTTCTAAATAACCCAAAATACGTTCCTCCCTTCTGAAACATGTGTCAAAATTACGCGTCAGCTAGCATCAGCACATGCTTCACAATTGATTTGATTATATTA
>ENA-USUG01005650-USUG01005650.1-human-gut-metagenome-genome-assembly--contig:-NODE-5650-length-14002-cov-7.473968_pt1 | contig 14002 bp, 10 predicted proteins | sample MGYA00250059_ERZ773394 | MGnify/ENA primary metagenome ERZ773394 (study PRJEB29103, sample SAMN06111957) | human gut metagenome | biome: human gut; feature: ankylosing spondylitis patient; material... | reverse complement strand
TTGGGATTTGACGAAACGGCTCAAGGGTTGATGATCGCTTTGTATATCGCGATGGATAGTTTCGGTACGGCTTGTAATGTGACGGGAGACGGAGCTATCGCATTGATTATCGACAAGGTGATGGGAAAGACAAAAAAGCACAGGCAACCTACTTGCTAAACTATTTTTTCAAGTAACCGGCTGCTACCTGATTACTTCTAAAATAAAAATCAAGTGCATGAAAGAAAAACAGCTGTTTTAATTGTTCTACTAAACAAAAGAACAATATGAAAACAGAAGTTGCACTAGGCATAGATGTTGGCGGAACATTCACTAAATTCGGTTTTGTGGACAGAAACGCCAATTATCTGGCAGAAGGTTTTATAGAAACTGCCAAACATGAAGATATACATAGCTATCTACGGGAACTTTGTAAAACCACCCATGAGGTTCTTGCCACCATAGAAGATTCTGTAAAGCTGGTAGGTATCGGTATCGGAGCACCGGATGGGAATTTCTATAAAGGTACTATCGAGTATGCTCCCAACCTGCCTTGGCATGGCATTATTCCTTTTACCGATATGATGGAAGAGTATTACCCGGATCTTCCTATCTATCTGACCAATGACGCCAATGCTGCCGCCATTGGTGAAATGATATACGGAGGAGCAAAAGGGATGAAAGATTTTCTCGTAGTAACATTGGGTACAGGCTTAGGTAGCGGATTCGTCGCTCATGGTAAACTGATTTATGGTCATGACGGTTTTGCCGGAGAGTTAGGCCATGTCATTGTATCGCCAGACGGAAGACAATGCAGTTGCGGACGCAAAGGTTGCCTCGAAACATACGTATCCGCCACAGGTGTAAAACGAAGCGCTTATAAAATGATGGCAAAATACACTTCGCCTAGTCCGTTGAGAGACATACCTTTCAATGAGATGGATGCAAAGATAATCAGCGAAGCAGCCCTTGCCGGAGATGAACTGGCTCGCGCCACTTTTACATATACGGGAGAAATGCTAGGTAAAGCTTTGGCAAATGTAGTAGCCATCACCAGTCCGGAAGCCATCTTTCTGATGGGAGGACTTGCCAAGGCCGGCGATTTACTATTTAAGCCTACAAGGGAAACCATGGAAAAGAATATGATGAAATTATTTAAGAGCAAAGTAAAATTACTCCCTTCCCAATTAGATAAAAATGCCGCTATCTATGGTGCAGCGGCATTAGTATGGGAAGAGAGAATCAACTGATAATTTTATTCCAAATAAAGAATCAATCCTTTTTTAGCCGGGACGGAGAGTATTTCCGAAAGAGAATATTCTCCGGCATCTTGGAAACCTTTTATATACGGAGCTTTGATACGAGCATTCTTTGGAGAGATCTTCAGTCTTTTCCAATCAATGTTCAATCGAATTTCTTTTAACTCGTTTCCATAATTACCAATAGACAACAGTACTCTATCATCTTTCACATAAGATGTAACCTTCACCTCGGTATCTGTAGAAGTAACAATCGGATTGTCTTCCCAAAATCCAACCATATATGCATCCCGGATACCAAAATCATCCCATACTTTCCATACGGGACGAGGATCACATTTGATTCCTTCCGTAAACCACGCATATCTGGAAGTCATGCCGTATTGCATGCCCAGCCACTGATTTCCTCCGGCATGAAGCATATCGCCCATCAATCCGAAAGGAATCCCCGAACTTTCCACCAACCAATTTACCGGTTTCATCTTGTTGTAAACAAATGACTCTCCAAACCATACCTTATTAATATAAGGAAAGAATTCCGCATATTGATTGACCGGTCCTTTTGAAAAGCCGGTGTTAGAATGTAAATCAATGATGCAACCGGGTTTTACTTCATCCATCACACGGCGCATACGTTTCAAAATTCTCCGATCGTAAGCCACATCATCCAGATAAAGGCCGTCAATATCCGCATTCTCTATGATCCATGCAAGTCCTTCTATATAATAATTATACCAACGGGAATTCATATCAGGAGAGGATTGGATAGCAGCATCGGCAACAATTCCATTCACTTCTTTATCCAAAGGATGATACCATTGAGGACGATAACCATCTACAAGATGTTCTCTTAACCACGGATAACCACCACCCTTTCCCGTATCGAATATCTCATTGCCCAAACTCCGTAATGCCCATATTTCGGTAGCAGCACTCGTTAACTCACGAATCGTATAGTATATTTTCACTTTGCATCCTTTTTTATGCCATTTCCGAGTGAAATCCTTCAACTTATCCACACTCAGAAAAGGATAATTAATAAAAGGATTATATTCGTTTGCATGGTGAATATTAATTATCTTTACTCCATCCTCCACATCTGCATCAGTCACTTCCGGTCTGCCTAAACTATGATAATAACGATCGGTAAACTGGCTTTTATAATCAATTTCCTTCACCGGAGTAACAAGCAGCGCAAAATCAAAAATAATGGGTTCATCCTGTTTCAACTGTCTTTCGCCGCTATATATGGTAGCCACGACTTGATGTTTCTGTTTTTCAATTGTGAAACCTCCTTTACCTTCGTTGTACCAACTATCAGGATATGCCGGGTGATAAAGATTCAATAAAGGACCGGTATAAGCACTGCCTCGCAGCTCACAATGTAGTCCGGCATGAGCCGAACCTATCCAAAAACTGTCAAAAGGCCAAAGCCTGTTTTCAATAGGGGCATCCCATGTACCATGATATGATTGAGGTATCTCCTGACCATGCAATCCCATACCTACCACATACTTGGCAACTTTCTCTTTCATCGGTATTTCCATACGGATATCTTTCACATTGATTGCTTGTGTGGGGGTAACTGTATAGATATAATTCATCCATCCGTCGAACTCCAACGTAGCTTTGCAATCTATTTTCAAATCGTTATCAGAAGCGCGCCATTGCCAACTGATTGCATCACCTGTTCCATTATCGAATACAGGTTTGGCTTTTAAGCATTTGATTCCTTCGTTTGTCTCCACAATCAACTTAATGGAAGATGATAAGATTTCATTATTCCATGCTTTTACTTGAAGCGGTAATGGAGTATCTTTACCAATCAGAATATTTCTTCCCAAACATGAAAGTGCATTCTTTTTCATGCCGACAGGGATATAGGGTTTCACCACATCATGATTTATCCCCCTAGTCGAGTTCAACCAACGAAGACGGGAATGACGCCAGATTTCACTGTCGCCACGATCTGCCAAAACAGCTTCATCCACAATTATTGAAACAGGAACGGTGAAAAGCAACTTATCTTTGGAATAGATCTTTATGTCTCCCGTATAAATCCCTGCCGGTTGATCTTCTTTTATATCCACGCCAAACCAAAGCGGTTGAACAGCATGGGAAGATATTTGCAAGTTTATTTTAAACGGACTGCCGTAAGGATTCGTTCCTTCTGTATTAAAACAAGTAATAGCTTGTGACGGAATATGGCAGTCACCATTATTCAAGCCATCAGTTTGATAGGTAATTTCAGGCAAAGGTTGATTTCCATTCCAAAGAGCCAACTGAAAAGCATAATATTCATTGCGTTGAGCTGTTCCTGAAAAAGTAGTTCCGGGTACTACTTTGAGCCATTTATTCGGAATATGGTCAAACATACGAACCGGACAGGAACGGTCTTCCGGAAATATCCAACATAAAGCAGGATGAGTCTGTTGATAAGCCGATTCTTCCGATTTAGTTGCAATCACCTCCATCGGATAGAAACGATCAAACTGTGTTCTTGATTCCACCGCTTCTACAACAGCAGCCGGAATCTCCGTTTTTATTCCGTCCAACTCTCGGAGCCAATTTTGTGCAAGAGATGCTTCTACTGGATAATAATGTCCATGAAATCCTCCCTGACCTTTATAAGGCTCATAGGACAAATAATAGAAATAATAAGTACCTTGTTCTACAGGTCCGAAAAGCAATTTGCAATTTTCATTATCCACCTGCAAACGTTGAACATTGCGAACCGTATCTCCGGTTTGCGCATTGACAATCAGGAAGGCATGTTTCTCCACTTCACGGTCATGACGTCTCCAATGAAAATCCAAGCTGACAACAGGCGAGGTTTGGTCTATTCTAAGCACCGCCCTATGGTTTCCAAACGAATTTTCCCATTGAACATCAGGAACACGATATGTATACTCTTCCTGAGCATTGAGATTCAGAACAATCACTAACCCGACAATAAAAATCCATAATTTCAAATAATGTGTTTTCATTTATAGTTTAAAGTATTAATAGATATATAAATTCACTTTCTCTCCTTTCTCCATCGTAATAGAAAGCAATTCATTCGATTTAACAAGGCTTTTTGTTTTACCTTTTACCAGCTTTATCTCCGGATTTGCTGTTCCCAAAACCGGTAGTTTTATCTGATAAGTACCGGAACATTCCGCATATAATTCCACTTTCATCTTTTCAGTGGCAGCCTCATCCCATGAAGCATTTACAACCATTCCTCCCCTTGCCTTCAACCCTCGAAACGAACCTTTCTTCCAGTAATAAGCAGGAAGAATTTCAATGTAACCGTCATGACTTTGAAGGAGCATTTCTGCAATACCGGCAGTACCTCCGAAGTTTCCGTCAATCTGAAAAGGCGGATGCGCACAGAAAAGATTCGGATAAGTACCTCCTCCCCGATATTCTTTCGAAATATTCACCGGATACAGTAGCCCTTTTAATAATTTATGTGCTCTTTCTCCATCTTTCAGACGCGCCCAGAAATTAATCTTCCAAGCTCGTGACCATCCGGTACCACCATCTCCCCGCCTGTCAAGCGTAGTGCGGCAAGCATTTATCAGCTCCGGTGTCTTAATAGGTGTAATTTGATTGGCAGGATATAAGCCGTAAAGATGAGAAACATGACGGTGCGTTATCTCCGCTTCAGGGTAATCTTCCAACCATTCTTGCAAATAGCCGCCTTTTTTGCTTACTTGCATAGGAGGAAGTTGCCGGATAGCCGATGTTATTTCAGTACGGAAAGCAGAATCAATAGCCAAGATTTCAGATGCCGCTAATGTGTTTTCAAACAGTTCCCTGATAATCTGCGTATCCATAGTAGGCCCCATACACACGCATATTTTCTCTCCATTCAGCAGAAAACCATTCTCCGGTGAAGAAGAAGGCGCTGTTACTAGCCAACCATGCTTCGGTTCTTTAATCATTGTAGACAGGAAAAATTCACTCGCGCTTTTCAACGTCGGATAAATTTGACTTATATAGGATTTATCACCGGGATTAAACAAATGATGTTGCCAAAGATGCTCGCACAACCATGCCCCACCCGTATTGGTTGCTCCCCATGAAGCATGTTCTCCCGGTGCCGTAAAGTTCCATGGATTGCTGACCACATGGGCCACCCATCCTTTAGCACCGTAAAAACCTTTAGCAGTAATCTCACCGGAAGGAACTAATTGTTGTGTATAGTCAATTAATGTACGATGCAATTCGGGTAAGTTGATAACTTCTGCCGGCCAATAACACATCTGCAAATTTATATTCAGGTGATAATCTCCATTCCACGGCGTTTGAACAGTATTTGCCCATAAGCCTTGCAGGTTAAGCGGCAATCCGTTTTCACGAGTACCGCTAATCATTAAATAGCGTCCATAGTGAAAATACAGAGCATAAAGAGCCGGATCTTCAATCTCTTGATTTTCAATCAACCGTTTGTCAGTAGGTTTATCCGGTTGCGAACCGCCTAACTGAAGGTCTACTCTATCAAATTTCTCTTGATAGGCCTTGCGGTGAGCATCACGTAATTTGTCATATTTAATAGTACAGGCATCCGTCAATAAAGAATCTACAGTTCGACGGAAATCTTTAGAAGTATAATCCGTACCTGATGAAATAATAACATAAGCCTCTTTCGCTTTATCGATACTCAATACTTTATTTTTAGAATTTATTTCTCCATCGGTTACCACCCGAACCTTCGTCAGGTACTGCATACCCGGTCCGTTGTATCCATCGTTCAATTCCCCTTTCATGCATAAGACATTCCCTTCCGTATAAGTTTCAAAACGTTCGGGACGGCTTAATGACAAGTCGAAAGCTAATTTCTTTGCTTTATTTGAAGTCAGACGAATCACAATCACATCCTGTGCATGAGATACAAAATATTCACGAGAATATTCCACACCTTTCATCCGGAAATGGGTATAGGCTTCCGCATTGTTTAAATCCAACCCTCTGCGATAATCCGAATAAACAGAATCATTATAATGGTAAGTAATATTCAGCGTTCCCAATGTCTCAAAACAACCATAAGGAGCATCCTTTCCCTTGGCAAAGTTTGTACCTGCTCCTTTACACTTGAAATGGGTATACGCCAAATCCTGCGCCTCCTTATTTTTTCCTTCAAGAAGTAATTCCCTTATTTGCGGTAAATACCGTATTGTTTCCGGATTTACAGCATCTTCCCGACTGCCCGACCAAAGTGTTATATCATTCAAAATCACTTTTTCATGGAACAAGCCTCCATCCGGCATCGCCCCTAAACGACCGTTACCCAACGGAAGAGATTCTTCCCATGTAAGGGCCGGAAGAGTATACCATAACTCCAATTCCCCCTTTGCAAAACCGCTCAATACTACACTTTGACAGAAAAGAAAGCTTAAAAGCCTGAACAAACGCATTGAATACCCCATCATGTTTTAATGATTTATATGTTTTTCTCCAAAATCCTATGGCAACAAAGTTACCGCAGGACGGAGTTACTTCATGTATAATATCGTCTATTATATTACTAAAAACGTCTAATAACGCATTTATCGGGACATAGCAATAATGAATACAGGCAAATAAAATTATTTATTATATCTTTGCACAGTCTAAACAAACAATGTATATGAAAAAACAAATTACGCGGGATGACTACATCAAAGCCAACCGTAAAGCAAGTCGTGAAGAAGAAATTCAAGCTCACGGACACCCGATTTGCTATAAAAGGGTGCATGTTTCCAAAAAGGTTTATAACCGTAAAAAGATTAAGGCAGGCGATAAGGGTCTGCCTTATTTGTTTTTAACGAACTTAATCACAAAATGTTTATTTGTAAACTAACATCTGTTTCCTCCCAAAGAAATAAGTAGAGAAATGTAGTTTATCCATCAGCCATGTAATACCGAAGCACCCGGCAAGAACAAATGTCACAGCCACACACATAAAGCACATTCCGGAAGAATCAAAAGCGAATACAGGTACGAAGAACTTGGAAAGAATAGTAAATATAGGAGAAAACAAAAGAATAACTAATGTGTTGCGTCCTATAAAATAACTGTATTGTTTTATTCTGTTCGGCAGATAATGATAAATAAATAACAGAAAGCTGATAACCAAATAGGTTATTGTTACCCCGGCTAATGTTTCTCTATGCAGATTTTCCGGAAAACAACAAAAGAAAACCAAAGGTATTATTGCCAAAACGGAGGAACGAAATACAGTAAGAAAACCCTGTCTACTTCTACTGACGGCTACACCTATCAGAAAATAGATTGCATTCGAGAACGACATCAGTCCACAAACGGAAGACAATAAATAGAAACAAATACTTAATAGAATAAAACGGGAAAAACTATCCATACGGATATAATTATAGACGAAATAATAGACTATACTGCACACCACTAACGTATGCAGATACCAATATGGTCCCATAGGTGCTATAAAAGCTTTGTTCAGCAAAAGCTGCAACGTGACTTCATCAATAGGATTTCTTGTAGGTACAACAGCAGACATGACGGTATATCCCGTCTCCATTATGGCATACGGAATGAAGATCCATAGCATCCCCTTTAAAAAAGACTTTAACGGTTTGTCAATATTAGCCAGATAGCCGGAAAGAATAAGGAAAGCAGACATGTGAAAGGTATATACCACATTTTTTGCATAGGGATACTTATCAGCAATGTATACCAAATGAAAAATGATCATCAATACGATAAATATACACTTCAAATAATCCAGTTCCTTTATCCTACTTGCCATAAGCTATCGTAGTTTATGCTTTTTAAAATAAGGGTTAGTTAATCCTAAATAGAATCCTAATGCCAATATTACAGCCACTATCCCTACTTGGAATACGGAAATATAAGATGAAATATCAATCAGATAGCATCCCACAGCTACTCCTAAAGCAACACCGAGTTCCCATGCCAACAGGTAAGTAGTGTTGGCCGTACCACGCTGGCAATGCTCGGAGAGTTTGACTAAAATAAGCAAGAAATCCGAAGAGACAAGGCCTAAGCCCAATCCCATCATTACGGCGGCAGTCATTAAAGCAAGCGAATCGACATGGGTTATAATCAGCAAAAGCGATGCACCCATCAACAAAAGCCCGCTTACCACCCGGGCGCGTATATCCGCATTCTCGAAAACATGCTTATTGGCTATCATAGCCAACACAAATCCTCCGGCAAGTAATATAAAGAAATGGAGCGTCATTTCCTGCATCTGTACGGATTCGGTATACATATTAATCGTGGTAAGCAACATCCCGAATACAAATGAGACCAAGATGAGGTTAATGGCAGGCAGCCATCCTCTAAGCAGCAGGAAACGATCCAAAGAACATACCGGAGCTCCTATCGGAGCGCGGAAAGGGACATGAATGAGGGATACGAATATTAAGCCTATTCCTCCTAATATAATAGACGCGTAGAGCACCTGTTGCAAACCTTCATACTTGTAAAGCAGCAAACCGATCATCGCTCCGAATACCATTCCCAAACGTGCAGCCCACCCAAAACAAGTGTTTGCCTCACTGCGTCTGGAGGTATTGGTTATATCGATTGCCAAAGTGCTTCCCATGGTAGTCGCCACACCAAACAATGCTCCCTGTATGATGCGGAGTACTGCAACCCACAACAAAGTACCGACCATAGAATATCCTCCCACAATGGCTATTACCGCCAGAAAAGAAAGCATACAGACATTCTTTCGTCTGAAAGTGTCGATAAAATAGCTATAAAAAGGTCCGAGCAGGAACTGCGATAACGCAAACAAAGCGAGTATCCCCCCTGCAATAGAAAGAGACGTATCGAAACGCTCCACCAAATACATTGGTAACACGGGCAAAAGCATATATAAGGAGGCAAAGAGCAATAAATTACTCAAATATATCCTTATAAAATCATGTGTCCATAGCTTCATACATTCGGTATTAATGACTAATATTGTTCCTGTTCGTTCGGGAAATCGCTACTTTTTACGTCGGCAACATACTGACTGATGGCGTTTGTCATCACACTATGCAAATCAGCATAACGACGGAGGAAACGAGGACTGAATCCTTGAGACATTCCCAACATATCGGATACCACCAATACTTGTCCGTCTACATAGCCTCCCGCACCGATACCGATAACAGGAATAGTCAATTCTTTTGCCACACGTGCCGCAAGGGATGCCGGAATCTTTTCCAACACCAAACCGAAACAACCGGCTTCTTCCAAAAGATGCGCGTCACGAACCAACTTTTCGGCTTCGGCATCTTCTTTTGCACGTACGGTGTATGTTCCGTATTTATTAATAGACTGAGGCATCAATCCCAAATGTCCCATAATAGGAATACCGGCAGAGATAATACGCTTTACCGTATCAATAATTTCTTCTCCGCCTTCCAACTTCAACGCATCGGCGTGAGATTCTTTCATAATACGAATGGCAGAAGCCACACCTTCCAACGGATTTCCCTGATAAGAGCCGAAAGGCATATCTACAATAACCAATGCACGCTTCACACCGCGAACCACGGATTTACCATGATAAATCATCTGGTCGAGTGTCATTGGCAAAGTGGTAACATTACCTGCCATGACATTGGATGCGGAGTCACCTACAAGAACCACGTCTATACCTGCACCGTCTACAATCTGGGCTGTAGTATAATCATAAGAAGTAAGCATTGATATTTTCTCTCCGCGCTGCTTCATTTCAAACAAACGGTGGGTAGTAACTTTTCTGGTATCGTCTGAAATATAACCTGCCATAATTTTTCGTTTTTATTAGTTGTATTAAAATTGGGCGCAAAGTTATCTTTAAATCTTAACCCATACAAGAAAAGAACGAAAAAAGAATATTTCGAATGTTGATATTACATCCGAAAGGCAAGAACGGAATGTGTCAAAAGTCAAAGCATCCAAGTTTCCCCGCTTGAGCGGGGATTAAGGGGTGTGTGATCTTTCTTTGATTATTAAACTGTTAGAAAAATCACACACACCCTACCCCCGCTCAAGCGGGGGAATTGAGATAGTTTTGACACAACCACTTCCATATAGATTTACCCATACATATATATATATTTATATAAATACATACGGGTGGAAAATACGTTTCACCTTGCTCATCCTCTCGTTCAGGCAAAGCAAGCCTGTCGTTCAAGCATGGTCAAACGAATGGCATTCCTTGCTTAAACGATTGAATGAATCATATCATCATACGTAAAGTTACGGAAATCATCGATAACCAGTGCGCACATATCTTGAATGGCTTCACGGGAATTAGTGGTGGCAAGCCCTATGACGGTCATATTCGCAGCATTTCCTGACTTTAAACCATTGAATGAATCTTCGAAAACAAAGCTGCGGTCGGGAGTCGTACCAAAGATCTCTGCACCAAGCAGGTAGCAATCCGGAAAAGGTTTGGAGCGAGCAAAATCTTCTGCAATAAGGATACGGTCAAAATAACCTTTCAGTTCCGGACGGGCACGGTAAACTTTTTCCATCTTGATACGGTCACTGCTCGTCACTACTGCCAAACGAACATCGTGTTTACGTAAATCTGTCAGGAAATCAAGGATTCCCGGAATATAATCATACGTCATGTTCGCTTCAAACTCCGTCAGTTCTTCGCGTATCTGCTGTTGTACATCTTCCATCCCGACAAAATGTTTATCGAAAATCTGCATTAAGGTACTTCCCTTTATCAAAGCAGAAAAATCATTAATCTCCGGATGATATTTACGTCCCTGTTCACCCCAAAAAATCGTGTATTGTGATTCTGTATCCACCACTACCCCATCGAAATCAAAAAGTGCGGCTATCGGTTTAGTTGTATCTGCCATATAATTTCTTTAATTTGATTTAACGCGGCAAAGTTCATCATTCTACCTGAATACGGCAAATATTTCTTACCTTTGCTCCATTTAAAAAAATATAAAGCCAATATGCCCAACACAGATAACAATCCGCATATATTAGGAACGGAACGCATCGGAAAGCTCTTGCTCCAATATTCCATTCCTGCTATCATCGGAATGACGCTGACTTCCTTATACAATATAATAGACAGCGTATTTATCGGTCACGGTGTAGGTCCGCTGGCAATATCCGGATTAGCTATCTCTTTCCCGTTGATGAATCTCATCATGGCTTTCTGCACATTGGTCGGTGTAGGCGGAGCAACCATTTCATCCATCCGGCTCGGGCAGAAAGATAAGCACGGGGCTTCGGAAGTATTGGGAAATGTATTGATGCTTTGTATTATAAATGCAGTACTTTTCGGCTCTGTGTCACTTTATTTTCTGGACGATATACTCCGTTTCTTCGGAGCAAGCGAAGGCACATTGCCCTATGCACGGGATTTCATGCAGATAATATTGCTTGGTACACCTATATCTTACACCATGATAGGACTGAACAATGTGATGCGGGCTACAGGTTATCCGAAAAAAGCAATGCTTACCTCTATGGTGACAGTAGGATGCAACATTGTACTGGCTCCTATCTTTATCTTTCATTTCCAATGGGGTATGCGCGGAGCAGGCACGGCAACGGTCATTTCTCAATTCGTCGGTATGGTCTGGATACTTTACCACTTCATGAATAAAGAAAGCTACATCCATTTTGAGAAAGGGCTTTACCGTCTTAAACGACGCATTGTCATGAGTATTTTCGGCATCGGGATGTCTCCTTTTCTGATGAACGTATGTGCATCCGCAGTAGTTATCATTATTAATAACAGTTTGCAAACCAACGGAGGTGACCTTGCCATCGGTGCCTACGGTATCATCAACCGGGTACTGACGCTGTTTGTTATGATCGTATTGGGACTAACCATGGGAATGCAACCCATTATCGGTTATAACTTCGGGGCAAAAGTATTTGAGCGTGTGCGTAAGACTTTAAAATACGGCATCATAACGGGGATTGTCATTACAAGTGTCGGTTTTATCGCCTGCGAACTCTTTCCACATGTTATCGTAGCCATGTTTACTGACAATGCGGAACTGACGGAGATCGCTTATACAGGTTTACGAATCACCGTTATGCTGTTTCCACTCGTAGGTTGTCAGATTGTAATCACCAACTTCTTTCAATCAATCGGTATGGCGAAGATATCGATTTTCCTGTCTCTATCCCGCCAATTGCTTTATCTGTTGCCGTTCCTGTTATTCTTTTCATCCGTCTGGGGTGTAAAGGGCGTATGGAGCAGTATGCCTGTATCCGATTTCCTGGCATTCGTCACAGCAGTTCTTATGCTTCTTTACCATCTGAAAAAGATGAAAAAGAAATACGCTGCGGCAGTTCTTTAGAACTCCCGCCCTTGCTTTAAATCCTCAACGAATTTATCGATACGCGCCATTTCTTTCGCTATCTGAATGCTTTGCGGACAATGGCTTGTGCATTGATCACAACCCACACAATGACTGGCCTGACGCAATTTAGGTACACTGCGGTCATAACCGATCAGAAATGCCCTGCGCGCTTGTCTATAATTCTCATCCTGACTGCTTTTGGGAATATTACCTTCATTGACACATCGATTATAATGCAGCAGGATAGCCGGAATATCCAAACCATACGGACAAGGCATACAATACTTGCAGTCATTACACGGAATGGTAGGGTACTTCAACATCATCTGTGCAGTTTCTTCCAGCAATTCAAATTCCTCTTCACTACATGGTTCAAGCGGAGAATAAGTAATTATGTTGTCCTGCAAATGCTCCATATAAGTCATTCCGCTTAAAGCAGTCAGCACCAACGGAAACGAACCGGCAAAGCGGAACGCCCATGATGCCACACTCTTGTCTGGACGACGTTGTTTAAGCAAGGCTACCAAATGGTCGTTCAGTCGTGACAACCGTCCTCCTAAAAGCGGCTCCATAATAACGACAGAGATATTACGCTTCTCCAGTTCCTTATAAAGATATTCCGCATTGACATTCCGCCCCTGCGCATGTCTCCAGTCAGCATAGTTCATCTGTATTTGTACGAAGTCCCATTTCACATCCAAGGATAACATGTAATCAAACACATCCACATCTCCGTGAAACGACCATCCGAGATTACGAATACGTCCCGCCTCTCGTTCCTTAACCAAGAAATCCAGCATTCCGTTATCTATATAACGGTCATTCACCAACTGTATACCGGAGCCTCCGCCTACGGAATGCAGCAGGTAATAATCAAGATAATCCACTTGCAACTCCTTGAACGACTGGTAATACATGGCAAGAGAATTCTCCCGTGTATAGTTAGAAAAGTTAGACAACTTTGTAGCCAAAAAGAATTTCTCTCTCGGATGCCTCTTCAAAGCAATACCCGTAGCCTTCTCCGACATTCCCTGACAATAGACGGGTGCAGTATCAAAATAATTAACGCCATGCTCAATGGCATAATCCACCAATGTATTAACCGCTTCCTGATCGATTATTTCTCCATTCCCATCCGGTGCCGGCATGAGCGGCCAACGCATACAGCCGTATCCCAGCAAAGAAACTTTGTCTCCCGTAGAGGGATTAGTACGATAAGTCATTTTGTCGAGTGGAACCTCTCCTATATTATAATGATCTGCCGACTTACGCTCCGGCTTACACCCATAAAAAACAGCTGTCGATACAAAAACTCCACTACCGAGAACTTTCAAAAAGCTCCGGCGATTTATATTATTTCTATTTTCTTTTTTCATAACCAACTCCTTTGTTTTAGATAATACGTATTATATGTTGAGGGAACTACAAACCATGACATTTGATTTGCTGCGGAAGTGTTAC
>ENA-USUG01005648-USUG01005648.1-human-gut-metagenome-genome-assembly--contig:-NODE-5648-length-14010-cov-3.536640_pt1 | contig 14010 bp, 10 predicted proteins | sample MGYA00250059_ERZ773394 | MGnify/ENA primary metagenome ERZ773394 (study PRJEB29103, sample SAMN06111957) | human gut metagenome | biome: human gut; feature: ankylosing spondylitis patient; material... | reverse complement strand
AGTCCAAGACAAGCTAAGTAAAGAGACAAGCCGATACCTCGGAGCATCAGATTGGCACTTGCCCGCCGTGTTTTGGAAGAGCAGGGCCTGACGGAGAGCATGGTGCAGAAAATTTTGATCAACAGTGTGGGCCGCGGTATACCGGGGACCAAGCCCACCCAGGGGCTGACGCCCCGGGCCAAGCGGGCCATTGAAAGCGCTGTGGAAGAATCCATGCGCGGCGGTTTCAGTTATGTGGGCACAGAGCACCTGTTGGTGGGTTTGCTGCGGGACGGCCGCAGCATGGGTGTGCGGATCCTGCGCGCGGCGGGCCTGAGTCCGCAGGCTGTATTTGAAAGTGTGCGGCATAAACTGCAGGAGGCTCCTACGGGCCAGCAGACCGTGCGCGCCGGGGAAGCGAAAGAGGAGAGCGGCGATAATGTGCTCCAGGAGTTCACCCGGGATCTTACGGCCGCCGCCCGCAGCGGGAAGCTGGATCCGGTCATCGGCCGGGATGAGGAAATCCAGCGTGTGATCCAGATCCTGTCCCGCCGCACCAAGAACAACCCTGTGCTCATCGGCGAGCCGGGCGTGGGCAAGACGGCCGTGGCTGAGGGCCTGGCCCAGCGGATTGCGGCGGCCGATGTGCCTGAGGAATTGCTGGATAAACAGGTGCTGTCGCTGGATCTGTCCGGCATGGTGGCCGGTACCAAGTACCGCGGCGAATTCGAAGAGCGTATCAAAAAAGCGCTGGATGAGGTGAAGAAGAACGGCAGAATCATCCTCTTTATCGATGAGCTGCACACCATTGTGGGTGCCGGCAGCGCCGAGGGCGCTATGGATGCTGCCAATATCATCAAACCCGCCCTGGGCCGCGGTGAGATCCGTGTGATTGGCGCCACGACGCTGAACGAATACCGGAAGTATATTGAAAAGGATGCCGCGCTGGAGCGGCGCTTCCAGCCAGTTACGGTGGGCGAGCCATCTCCGGAAGCCTGTCTGGATATTCTGAAAGGGCTGCGGGACAAGTACGAGGCCCATCATCGCCTGAGCATCACCGATGGGGCGTTGCAGGCAGCCGTTGATCTGTCCCGCCGCTATATCAACGACCGTTTTCTGCCTGACAAAGCCATCGATCTGATGGATGAGGCTGCCAGCCGGGTGCGGATGAAGAACGAGAAATCCTCGCCCGATCTCAAGGCGCTGGAGGAGAAGCTCTCCGCCCTGCGCCGGGAGAAGGAAGAGGCCGTGGCCGCACAGGACTTTGAAAAAGCTGCGCAGATCCGTGACATCGAGCAGGATTATGAAAAGCAGATGGAGATTGAGCGGGACAACTGGCACAAGAAGGTGGCCGCGGAGCACGGCGAGGTGACCGAAGAGGACATCGCCGCCGTGGTGGCTGAGTGGACCGGCGTGCCGGTCACCCGTTTAACGGAGGACGAGGGTCAGAAACTGCTGCACATGGAGGAAACCCTGCACAAGCGTGTGGTTGGGCAGGATGAGGCCGTGAAGGCCATTGCCCGGGCCATCCGCCGTGGCCGCGTAGGACTGAAAGATCCTAAGCGCCCTATCGGTTCGTTCCTGTTTCTTGGGCCGACGGGTGTGGGTAAAACCGAGTTGTGCAAAGCGCTGGCCGAAGCCATGTTCGGTGATGAAAACGCCATGGTGCGTCTTGACATGTCCGAGTATATGGAGCGGCACACCGTTTCCCGCCTGATCGGCTCGCCTCCCGGTTATGTGGGCCATGAAGAGGGCGGACAATTGACGGAAAAGGTCCGCCGCCGCCCCTACAGCGTAGTGCTGTTCGATGAGATCGAAAAGGCTCACGAGGACGTGTGGAACCTGCTGCTGCAGATTATGGACGACGGCGAACTGACCGACTCGCAGGGGCGCCGGGTAGATTTCCGCAACACGGTGATCGTTATGACCTCCAATGTGGGGGCAAAAAACATCACCGCCCAGGGAAAGCGGCTGGGCTTTGCCGACACAGACGCCGAGAACACCCAGGATGGAGAGAAATCCTTTGAGGCGGTCAAGGACGCCGTTATGGCCGAATTGAAACGCACTTTCCGTCCCGAGTTTCTGAACCGGATTGATGAAACCATCATCTTCCATCCTCTGAATGCGCAGGATATCGCGGAAATTGCCCGCAAGCTGCTGGCCGTTACAGCCAAGCGCGTAGAGGGTTTGGGTATTTCCATGGAAGTGGACGATGCGGCAGTGGAGCTGGTGGCGAAGGAAGGCTTTGACCCCGTTTACGGTGCCCGTCCCCTGCGCAGGGCCATCCAGAGCAATGTGGAAGATGCTGTGGCCGAGGCGTTGCTTCAGGGCGAAGTCAAGGAAGGCGACCACATCTGTGCCACGGCCCGGGACGGCAGAATTGCCATTATCCGCAAAGCTGAAGCTGCCGCGGAGAGCAGCGATGCTCCGACGGAGAACAGCAATGCCTGAGCGTTAAACAATACCTGTAAGGCAACCCCTTTTGGAGCCGCCGGGAACAGCTGATTCCCGGCGGCTTTTTCATTTTCTCCGGCGCCGCTGTGCCAGGGGCGGCACAAAAATGCGGCAGATGCTTGTAATTTTGCCCGTTTTCCCGTATAATACAAGACAATGAAGGAAAAAACCGATGGATACAGAAAGCGAGGAACAACAGTGAAAATTGACTTTAACGCCGGAGGATTCGGCGGCAGCCCATTTGGTGCGGGCGGACCTTTTGGCGGGTTTGATTTCGGCGGTGCGTCGGCTCCGCAGGAGGACTACCAGCCCCAGAAGAGCGAAAAGAAAGCTGCCAGGCCCATCCAGTCTCCGGTGCGGCGTACGCTGACCAATTTGCTGGTGACGGTTGTGTTCGGATTGATTTATTTTTATGTGGTATTGCCTCCAATCAACCTGAAAGCGCCGGAATTTTATTCGTTCGTATTCCTGCTCTGCGCGGTTTACTGCATCTGCGCTGTGATGACCACAGGCTTTCAGGGGGACGGGGCCAAAGGATATTTCAACTTTGTGCGCAAACAGTGCCGCATCCCGTTTTATATCGTGGCTGCGCTGATTGCGATTGCGCTGGTGGGAGGCGTCCTCTCTTCCGTGATCCTGCGGGCGGATGCCTACCAGAAGCTGCTGCCCATTGAAACGGGGAATTTTGCCGAAGAAGTGGATCAGCTGAGCTTCGATGAGATCCCTGTGCTGGATCGCGACAGCGCCACCCGTCTGGGTACCCGGAAGCTGGGTGAACTGAGCGACATGGTCAGCCAGTTTGAAGTGGAGGATGACTATACCCAGATCAATTACCAGGGAAAACCTGTCCGCGTGACAGGCCTGATGTACGGCGATATTATCAAGTGGTTCAACAATCGGGCCGAAGGTCTTCCGGCGTATTTGATTATCGATATGACAACGCAGGAAGTGACGGTGCAGCGCCTGGAAGAGGGCATCAAATACACTACAGCCGAACACTTCAACCGTAATCTGGTGCGCCATCTGCGCTTCCAGTATCCTACCTATATGTTTGCCACGCCTTATTTTGAGATTGACGAATCCGGCGCGCCTTATTGGGTCTGCGCGCGGATGGATAAAACCATCGGCCTGTTCGGCGGTGTGGATGTAAAAGGCGCGGTGCTGGTAAATGCCGTCACTGGTGAGTGCGTGTACTACGACGTGGAGGATATCCCCAGCTGGGTGGATCACGTCTACAGTGCGGATCTTATTTTACAGCAGTACGATTATTATGGCCGCTATCATAACGGTTTCATCAACTCCGTGCTGGGCCAGCGGGATGTAACGGTGACCACTCAGGGCTACAACTATATTGCCCAGGATGGGGATGTGTATATGTACAGCGGCGTCACTTCTGCGGGGACGGACGCCTCGAACGTGGGCTTTATTCTCAGCAACCAGCGCACGAAGGAAACGCACTACTATCCCTGTGCCGGCGCGGACGAATATTCCGCCATGTCCAGCGCCGAAGGCATTCTGCAGCAGATGCGCTATACGGCCACATTCCCGCTGCTGCTCAATATCTCCGGCGAGCCAACCTATTTTATGGCCATGAAGGACAACGCCGGACTCGTTAAGCAGTACGCCATGGTCAATGTGCAGGAGTATCAGATCGTGGCCACGGGAACCACGCCGGAAGCGGCAGAGAGCGCTTATCTGCAGCTGCTCATGGAGAGCGGCACGATTACGGCTGACGACGGTCAGGCGCTGATCGAAAAGACGCAGGCCGAAGGCACTCTCGCAGAGATCCGCACGGCGGTTCTGGAGGGGAACACCTATTACTTCCTGCGGTTGGAAGGAGAGGACGTTTTCTATAGCATTTCTGCCGCACAGTGCTCCGATGTGGTGATTATGAACGTGGGCGACGCGGTCACCATCAGTTACGCTCCGACGGAGACTGGATCGATCCTGGACGCATACAGTGTTGCCTGGACCGATAAACCGTCCGGCAGCGCCTGGCAGGCGCCGCAGCAGGATGTGGCAGAAGCTGCGCCTGCGGGAGAAACAGAGGAAACGGAACCGGTGCTTTGAGAGAACGGCCCGCCCCGAAAGGCTGCTGAGGGGCGGGCCGCTGCAAAGAAGCGAAAATAAGAAAAAAGGCATGGTACCATGCCTTTTCCGTTCCCGTACGGGAACGGAATGAGCATTGCGCCGCCGAAGTACAAAAGAGAAGGCGGATCGGGCACCATAAAAGCTGCGGGAGGGGGAGAAGCATGGAGATTAATTATCAGAAAATGCTGGAAACTATCATGGACGCACTGAATTATGCGACGTTGGTGGATGAGAACTGCAGGATTATTTATATGAGCCGCAATTACTATGAAGGCGTTTATGGCCTGAGCCGTGACGATATCATCGGCCGGCATATCTGCGATATTGTCCCGGATTCTCGTATTCCAGCCATTCTGAAAAACGGGCGCGCCAGTCTGGGGGAATATTACTATTTCCAGAACACTCGGGAGAATACGTTTGCCAATCGGTTTCCGCTGTATGTGGATGGGGAATTGAAGGGCCTTTTTGCTGAAGCGGTGATTTACAGCTTTGACGATGTAGTTCACATGAATGAGCTGGTTCATGCACTGAAACGGGAAAACCGCATTTTGAAAAAAGAACTGCTCAACATTCAGAAGCACAGGCACGGCCTGGAGAGTATTGTGGGAAAATCGGAGGCGTTGCAGAATACAAAAAAACTGATTTCCAAGTTTGCCAATTCCAATCTGAGTATTTTGATCACCGGGGAAACCGGAACGGGAAAAGAGCTGTATGCCAATGCCATTCACTATATGAGCAACCGCTGCAATATGCCCTATGTCAAAATCAACTGCGCCGCCATTCCTGGGGAACTGTTGGAATCGGAGCTGTTCGGCTATGAAAAGGGAGCGTTTACAGGTGCTTCGGAAAAGGGAAAGATCGGAAAATTTGAATATGCCAACGGCGGCACGGTTCTGTTGGATGAGATCGGAGAGATGCCGCTGTTTCTGCAGTCCAAACTACTGCGTGTGCTGCAGGACAAGTGCGTGGAGCGCGTGGGCGGCGTCAAGCCGATTCCGCTGGATATGCGGGTAATCTGCAGTACGAACCAGAATCTGGAAGAGGCAGTGCGGCAGGGGCGTTTTCGAAGCGATCTGTATTACCGTATCAATACGGTGGAGATCAAGGTGCCGCCGCTGCGCCAGCGGATGGAGGATATTGCGCCCCTGTGCGAACATATCATTGTGCAGGTCAACGAAGAGAACGGTGTGTTTGTCACCGGTATCCAACAGCAGGCGCTGCGTCTGCTGGAAGAATACCAGTGGGAAGGGAATGTAAGGGAACTGGAGCATGTGCTGCAGAGGGCCTGTGTGGCCGCCGGTGCGGGGGAACTGACAATTCGGGATTTTGATTTTTTGCTGGAGCGTATCTTTCGGCATTCCGCGGCGGAACAGGAGCCGGGTGCTGTAGAGAATTTGGCGGAAAAGACGGCGAAAACGGAGCGGGAGGAAATTATAAAAGCGCTGGTGCAGACCAATGGCAATAAAAGCAAAACAGCCAAGATCCTGGGTATCGACCGCACGGTGCTGTATTCTAAAATCAGGAAATATAACCTTAAAATTTGAGCTTACACTGTAGTGTTTTGCTGCAAAGAAGCCTGCGGCGATGTCGTTTTGCACATCGCCGCAGGCTTCTTTTTTGCGAAGGAATGGCCTCTCTTTCGGACGGCCGATTTGAAATTTTTCTACAGGGGCAGGGACTTCCGGAGATATGAGCTGTTCAGGGGAGGTGCATGGCACGCCATTTGCAGGAAAGAGGCAGACACGAGAAAGGAGGATATTCATGGGGCTTTATCAGGAAGAATATCGGCGCAAATGCTGCACGGCGGAAGCCATTGCAGAAAGAATTGAAAGCGGGGCGGTCTGCGCCAGCGGCACATGCCTCAGCGAACCGTGTTCCATTACGCAGGCACTGGGGGCGGCCTTGCGGAATGGGACGCGGACGGGGATCGTACATCATCAGACCATGTCGGTTTTTCCATCGCCTTTTTTTGACGACACACTGCAGGGCAAATACTCTGCCGTGTCCTGGTTTTCCACAGCTTATGGCCGGGCTGCTTTCGAAAAAGGCTGCGCGGATGTTATGCCGGTTTATTATCGAGATGTCCCGGGACAATATAGGAAATTTATTGATCTGGATGTTTTTTATGCGACGGTTTCGCCCATGGACCGTCACGGCTATTTCAGTTTCGGCACCACTGCGGCGGAGTGCCAGGCGCTGGCGGAACAGGCAAAACATATTTTTCTGGAAGTGAATCCCAATATGCCGCGCACCTTCGGCGAGCAGCAGATTCATATTTCGCAGGTAGAAGCGCTTTGCGAAACCGACGTTCCGCTGCAGGAGGCGGCTCCGGCGGAGATCGACGAAATCAGCCGCTGTATTGGCGGTCGGATCGCCGAAGAGGTGCCGAACGGCGCGACGATTCAGTTGGGGATCGGTGCGATCCCCGCCGCCGTGGGGCTATGCCTGCGGGATAAACGCGACTTGGGTATCCACACCGAGCTGTTTTCTGACGCCATGGTGGAGCTGATCGAATGCGGTGCGGTGACGAACCAACGCAAGACTCTGCATAAAGGAAAGAGCGTGGCTACGCTGGCTTATGGCACTAGGCGCGTATATGACTATCTGAATGACAACACGGGCGTTGCATTTTATCCAGTAGACTATGTCAACGATCCCCGCGTCATTGCACAAAACGATAACTTTATCTCAGTCAATGCCTGCCTGGAGGTAGTTCTGTGGGGACAGGTAGCGGCGGAATCTATTGGCAGCCGCCACTTTTCGGGCACAGGCGGCCAGGTGGATTTTGTGCGCGGTGCCCGGGAGTCCCGGGGCGGAAAATCTTTTATCGCCATGCCGTCCACCGCAAAAAACGGTGCGCTCAGTCGGATTCGGCCAGGTTTATCATCCAACGCTATTGTCACCACCAGCAAAAACGATGTGGATTACATCGTTACGGAATACGGCGCTGCACGGCTGCGCGGCGCTACAGCAAGGGCACGGGCGGAAGCGCTGATTGGTATTGCCCATCCGAACTTCCGGGAGGAGCTGCGATACGAGGCAAAGAAACTGCATCTGGTATGAAAACGGCATATGACCATAGTTTTGGTGGTTGGCTGTTTTAAAAGAAAGAAGGAGGGTATTTATGGAACTGAAAGAATATTTGGTCGGCGATGTGCGCGACAGTGTGCGCTACATTGAGAAAATGTCCCGTGGGGGACTGAGCAAGCTGCCGCCGTTGATCATCACCTGCGCTATCACAGGCGGCCTGCATGGGAAGGAGGCAAACCCCAATTTGCCGGAGGCTCCGGAGGAACAGGTCCGGGAGGCGTATGATGCGTATAATGCCGGTGCCAGCATGGTTCATATTCACCGGCGCAATCCGGAAAATCCCATGCAGATGTCTTGGAAGTGGGAAGAATTTGCCGAGATCAATACCATGGTACGTGCCAAATGTCCGGATCTGATTATTAACAATACTTGTCTGGGCGGCCGAATGCTGAATGAAGAAACTGGCACAATAGGAGACCGGATGTTGGCTTCCATTCCGGCAAAACCGGAAGTAGCCAGCTTGGATATTCATTGTTTTTGCGAAGATATGCCCATGAAAGCAAGAAAAGCGCCGCTGTTTGGACGGGATGAGGACGCCATTTTAAAGTTTCACTATTCGATCTCGCCGGACACTGCCAAATATGTGGCGCAGTTGATGGACGAGCAGGGGATCAAGCCGGAGTTTGAAATGTTTGATATCGCTGATGTCAAGTACCTGAATCGGCTGGCGAAGGACGGCACCGCGAAAACGCCGTATTGGGTATCCATGCTGTTTAATGGCAATGGTACAATTCCGACACCGGACATGATGCTGGCGGCTACGCGGGCGCTTCCTGATAACAGTTTGCTGAACGTAATCGGTATCGGCGCGGCACAGTTCCCAATGCTGGCGATGGCGATGATTCTGGGGCATCACGTGCGTGTGGGGTTGGAAGATAACGTGTTTTATGCGCCCCGTGAACTGGCACAGGGCAATGGGCAGATGGTAGAACGTGTGGTGCGCTTGGCGCGAGAATTGGGGCGGCCCATCGCGACGCCGGAACAGGCACGCAAAATGATGGGATTGGGTGCGCCGAGGGCGTATTGAGCGTTGTTTTTTCCGCATACATGTTCAGAAGGGAGAGAGAATCATGAAATCAACAACGAAGCGAAGCATGACAGACCGGTTTGTGGACGGGTGCTACCGCTGGATGCCCAATTCCATTGTTTTGGTATTTCTGCTGACAGTTTTGGTGGCTGTGCTGGCCGTCATTTTCTGCGGATCGCCGCTGGTGACATCCACCGAAACGAAAACGAGTTTGATCGACGCCTGGAACGGCGGGTTTTGGTCTCTGCTGTCCTTTGCTATGCAGATGTCGCTGGTTATGTTGACCGGTTATATTCTGGCCAGCGCGCCGGTGGTCAAGCGGGGGCTGACCAAACTGGCCAGCATACCCAATACCACGGCCGGCGCCATGCTGCTGTGCGGCATTGCTACCTGCATCGTCTGGTGGGTACACTGGGGTCTCGGTATGATGGGCTCTATCGTACTGGGCCGTCTGCTGGCTGCGCAGGGCAAGAAAAAGGGGTATAAACTGGATGTACCCTGGCTGGTGGCCTATCTCTGGGGCGTTGAATGTGCCGGCGTGGGTATTTCGCAGGCGGCACCGCTGTACGGCGCTACGCCGGGTTATCTCCAGGGGCTGGTAGTGGATGACGCGGTACGGGCGCTGATTCCTGATGTGATCCCGTTGGCCGATACGGTAGTAAACCCGCTGATCATTGGGCAGAACATTGGGCTGTTCATCATCATCACACTGGTTGCCCGGTTGATCATGCCGAAAAAGGAAGAACGCATCCTGGAGGTAAGCGACGCCTTTGCAGAGGAAATTTTAACTGTGGAGGCCATTGAAAAGCCGGATCGTTCTTCACCTGCGGCCTGGATCAACAGCAGCCCTCTGCTGAACATTATCATCGGTGGTGCGGGACTGATCTGGGGTATCCGTCTGATTGCAACCAGCGGCATCGTCAACATTTCGCTCAACAATTTTAACTTTATCATGTTGATGCTCTGTGTGCTGCTTTGCTGGACGCCCAATGTCCTTGGAAAGTGCTGTGCGGACGCTATTGGAAATATTTGGGGCGTTGTCATTCAGTTCCCGTTCTATGCGGGTATTTTCGGGCTGATCACACAGACCGGACTGAATGAAGTCATTGTTCATTTCTTCACCAGTATCAGCAGCCAGGAAACGTTCCCGTTGATTGCCTATATCTATTCCGGTCTGCTGAATCTGGTGGTGCCGTCAGGAGGCTCCAAGTTCATCATCGAGGCGCCGTATATTATGGAGGTGTGTACGGAGCTTGATGTTTCCATCGCCCGTATCATTGATGCGTATAACTTTGCGGATCTGAATACCAATATTATTCAGCCTTTCTGGGGACTTGCTTTCCTGGCGATGTTCCGCATCGATTTCAAACAGATTATCCCGTATACGGCCATTATTGCGCTGGCGGTTTTCATCTTCAACATGCTTTTCATCGGATTCCTTTATTGAGACGTTTCCTGCTTATGCAGACGCTGCGGTTTCCGCTGCATTCACCCCCCTGAAGTGCATGGCTGCCGTGTGCGCAGGCATATGCAAAACACAGTGGAAGCATCCGCCAAAGCCTTGGGCTTCGGCGGATGCTTCCACTGCGTTTTACGAAAGGAGGAGAGGGGATGGAAACCGAATGAAAAAATGCGCGGGCGATTCAGCGCGGTTCTGTGGGTACGGTAGCGGCGTTTTTTTCCGAAGTATTCCTGTCGTTGCTCGATAGGGAGAAGGAAACCGCTCCGCCTTCTTTCAGTGCAGGATCCAGATAAGAAACGGAATAAGCCCATTCGCCGGGGTGTTTGTCATCCGGTGTTATGACCACGCGCAGCGTGGTGTCACCATCCGTATCTTCATAAGTATAAGTGCCGTCCCGTTCCAATGCGTCAGTGATATCCAGTGCTTCCTGACCAACATAAAGAAAGATTCGTCCATTTTCCTGTGTTACACGGACGTCGGGGCCGTATGTCACGGTGGGAGTGCCGTCTTGGGTGATCATGACGATGGTATTTCCTTCTTCGGTTTCCATTACGTCTTTATATTCGTTGATTTGGAAAGCCTGGGCAATATGCAGTTCAATGGCCTGGGCCAGCGCTCCGTCCGTGGCGGCATTGGCGGCGCCGGCACAGACACACAGCGATGCCATAACGGCGGCAGCGGTCAACAGGGCGCGGCGGGGCCGGCGGAATCGTGCTGCAGTGTTTTTTTTCTCTTCACTCATGGCTAAAACCTCCTGAATACTCTTTTCGGAAGCGTGAAGCGCTGAAAAGGTATCCTGAAATAATTTACGTTCGATCATGGCTTCATACCTCCTTCAACGTCTGTTTTGCGGGAAAGGACTCTTCAGTCAGTTCCCGTTTCAGTTTTTGCCGCGCCCGCATCAGGCGGGAGCGGATCGTGGTTGGTTTGACGGAGAGGATGCAGGCGATTTCCTCGGTGGTCATCTCTTCGTAGTAAAAGAGATAGATGACCATGCGGTCGTTGCGCGGAAGGTGCATGACGGCGTCAAACAGTTCACGCTGGGCGGTGTTGTCGAAGGCGGGGGCATCCCAGTCCTCATTCAGGGAAAAGATATGCCTGCGCCATGCACCGCGCAGGATCTTGCGGCTTTCGTTGATTGCCACACGGATCAGCCAGTTGCGCATGTGCGCTTCGCTTTCAAAGGCTGTGTCGCGTTCCAGTAGGCGCAGCAGCGCAGTTTGCATCACGTCTTCTGCATCCGCGCGATTTTTCAGGGCCTGATAGGCCACGCGATAAAGCGTATCGGCGTACCGACGCGCGGCAGGTTCGAAGGATTCCCGGTCCGTGGAAGCTCACCTCCTCAGGGTTTGCGGTATGGGGGAAAGATATCTTTCGTAAGGAATATCCATCAGCCGGACGGATTGTTGCACCAGGCAAAACTTTTTTTCAGCCTGGCGAAAAAGAGAGCCCGTCCCCGCAGGTATACTTTTTCGGCCGCCGGCATAGGGTATCTCAGCGATTGAATTGCGGGAAAAGGAGAAATGCGTGTCATGAAAATCTTGTTTTTGCGGCATAAATATGTAACGCTGCTGGCGGGAGCGGCGCTCTCAGTAGCAGTATTTGCAGCAGCGGCCATGCCCGCAGCGGTCAGCGCTTCCACGACGGAACGGCAGTTGCCCATCTATTGCGTAAACCGGGATCAGAAAGTGTGCGCGATCAGCTTTGACGCGGCCTGGGGCGACGCTTCCACCCAGAGCCTGGTGGATATTTTGAATCAGTACAATGTGAAGGCTACCTTTTTTGTGATTGGAAACTGGGCCGAACAGTATCCGGAGGATGTAAAAATGCTCAAAGAAAATGGGATGGAAGTCATGAACCACTCCAGCGCCCATGGGCATATGAACCAGATGAGCAGCGAGGAGATTATTGCAGACATCAAGAAATGTAATGATCAGATTGAGGCTTTGACCGGGGAATGTCCTACGCTGTTCCGTGCGCCGTACGGGGAATATGACGACCATGTGATTGCCGCCGTCCGCTCCATCGGTATGGAGCCGATCCAGTGGGATGTAGATAGTCTGGACTGGAAAGAGATCTCCGCCGGCGAGATTTATGAGCGGGTAACATCCCGGGTTAAGCCGGGCAGTATTATTTTGTTCCATAATGCGGGGCTGAATACCCCGGAGGCTTTGCCGGATATTCTGGAATACCTGATTGGGGAGGGGTATGAAGTGGTACCCGTCAGCCAGATCCTGCTGGATGGGGAGTACACCATCGACCACGAGGGACGCCAGTGGGCTGCGGAGTAAGCAAAGCATCAGACCTGCCGGCCGCAGGAACTGGCGCGGGTCGGCCCGACGGATGAACTGGATAAAAAAACTGGTATCGGAATTCCGATACCAGTTTTTGCTGTGTGGATTACTGCAGCGCGATCTTCGGCGTGCGGTGGATAATTTCGTGACGCTTAGGACCGGTGGAAAACAGTTTGATGGGCACCCCAAGCTCCTGTTCGATAAAGTCCACATAAATCAAGGCTTCTTTGGGAAGCTTCTCCTCGTCGGTAATGCCGCGGATATCGCTCTTCCAGCCGGGCAACACGGTATAAATCGGTCTGGCGTCCTTAAGCAGCCGGGTCACCGGGAAATCTTTCACGATCCGGCCGTTGATCTCGTAGCCGGTACATACTTTGATCTCATCAAGATAGCCCAAAACATCCAGACAGGTCAGGCATACCTCGGTAGCGCCCTGCATTTCCACGCCGTAGCGGGTCGCCACAGCGTCAAACCAGCCCACGCGGCGGGGGCGGCCCGTGGTGGCGCCGAATTCGCCCTTGTCGCCGCCGCGTTTGCGCAGCTCGTCGGCTTCCTCGCCAAAGATTTCCGAAACGAAGTCGCCGCCGCCGACAGAGGAAGAATAAGCTTTGGTCACAGCCACGATATCCTCAATGTAGCGGGGCGGGATGCCTGCGCCGATGCATCCGTAACCTGCCAGGGTGTTGGAGGAAGTGGTCATGGGATAGATGCCGAAATCGGGATCTTTCATGGTACCCAACTGGCCTTCCAGCAGAACTGTTTTGCCTTCCCGCAAAGCGGTGTGGACAAAACGCGCTGCGTCGCCGACATAGGGACGGATCAATTCACGCTGCTGAACCATTTCATCATACAGTGCCTGAGGATCCAGAGGATCTTTGTGATAGAGATGGACAAACAGCGCATTTTTCAGCTGGCAGACTTTTTCCAGGCGTTCGCGCAGCACATCGTCGTCAAAAAGTTCGTTCACCTGAATGCCGATTTTGGATACCTTGTCGGCATAAAACGGCGCAATACCGGATTTGGTGGAGCCGTATGCCTTGCCGGCCAGGCGGTCTTCCTCATAGGTATCCAGCAAAACGTGGTATGGCATCAGCACATGAGCACGATCGGAAACGATGAGCTTGGGGGCGCTTACGCCGCCGTCAAGCAGCATCTGCAGCTCTGCTACCAGCTTGCGGATGTCCAGCGCAACGCCGTTGCCGATGATATTGGTAATATTGGGGTAAAACACACCCGAAGGGAGGGTGTGCAGCGCGAAACGGCCATAGTCGTTGATGATGGTATGGCCTGCGTTGGCTCCGCCCTGGAAGCGGATGACCACATCCGCCTGCTCGGCAAACATATCGGTGATCTTGCCTTTTCCTTCGTCGCCCCAGTTGGCGCCTACAATCGCTTTTACCATAGTTTTAATTCCTTCCTGCACGGGGTTTTGCACGTTCTGCCCTATCCCGCACGATTACGCTCTGATTATACAATACTTTTTTCCGCATTGCAAGGGTTACCTGCGGGCCAGAGCGGGCCGGCTGCATCGGTTTCGCTGTCGGAAAAGGGCAGCAGGAAGGTGGGGCAGCCCTCAAATCCCGGGGCGATGGCCCAGGGTTGGTAAAAGAAAT